>Ga0098033_1000552_pt1 | contig 16846 bp, 3 predicted proteins | sample 1_EtaG_FD_75049 | JGI IMG/M metagenome (GOLD analysis project Ga0098033, IMG submission 75049) | Marine viral communities from the Subarctic Pacific Ocean - 1_ETSP_OMZ_AT15124 metaG | ecosystem: Environmental > Aquatic > Marine > Oceanic | place: Pacific Ocean | collected 2015-01-07
AGTCTCAGATGAACGAGACACTGCAATAGTGCCGGCATGGCCATTTGAAGATTCGATGGCGTCTTCAAGCTGTTCAGCTATATCAGCTTTTGCGGTCAAATCTTTAATACCGACTGTTACTCGGTTCGCGGCGGGATAATAAATGCTATCACCAGTTGCGCTAGTAGCTTGAAGATATCGAAATTGATATTCTACTGTTCTTCCATTGGCATCCGTGATTTTTACCTTACGAGAATTATAATATGTCGGATTATCGTATTCGCATACAATTTTAATGCTTGTTCTTGTTTGGGTTCTATAATTCAAACCAACATGACGATGTTGCATACCTCCCACATATTTTTCAGTAAAGGTACCCTGCATCGGTATTTCAGCTAGTATGCCACACTTATCCTCATGTAGATTAGCAAACTCTAAATCATGCGGATATTGGCTTCTGTATCCTGTATCAATTGAAGAAGAATACATGCTGAAAGGTACGATTAGCCCGCTTTTGGCATCAGCGTAATCAGGCACAAAATCTTGGGCTGGATTTCCTGCGTTCATAACATATGCATTTATACTAAATTGCTTTTTATTTTTTATATCTGGCAGTAGTTTGTCATCACAATCATGATCTGCTGCCTTATTATCAATATCTAGAAAAATAAATTTGTCGTCACTTCCCCACGCGATGGCTCTTTTATAAAAATCATGTATTTTATGATTTTTAGGATTTGAGCCGCCTTTAAACCCCAAATCAATGGTTACGGGAACAAGATCTACGGGCGGTGTGAGCCTTCTATTAGAGTAGTATCCAATTGGATATTTGATTCCAGACGTTGTTTTTAGCGTTGGCTCGGCGCCGGAGACCTCCGTAACCGCGAACTTTAATATCTTATTTTTTTGGGTGTCAACATCTGAATCACCGGATGTTAAGACCCCATCTCTTTCGGCCCTTTCTTTCCACCAAAAACAATTTTTTGTTTGGTTGGTGTTTTGGTGGGCGTTGGCAGGCGCGTGGCCAAATTTCCAATTATATTTAAGTTCTTTAATACCCTTTAATGAATTGAATGGGTCTTGGACTTTCATCTCTAATGTGGGCGCCTTTGTCCAATATTTATTTCTCTCCAAGATATGGCTCTCAACCATGTTTCTTAACATCTCTGTAGTATTAGATGAAACAGGAATTAATTGCGATATCATTGTTGTGACTGCTGAATCCACCCATTTATAAAATTCAATAAATTTCTCTAAATCAGGCTCATTTTCAACTTTTTCGAAGAACAGTTGTCTTAATTTACTTAACTGTTTATAACTTGGTCTGTAGCGGTGGACCGGCTCTCCAATTAAGTTGTTAAAATCAACGATCGTTGCAAAATATCTCAACATTTCTTCGGAAATATTTTGATACATACTCTTTTCGACAGATAAGAGATGCTGTACGTATGTAGTCTCCCTAGTGAAAACCACGTCGTCTTGCTTGTTAAGAATTTTAACCATGTCATCGCTGCTAACAACTTCTGGTAATTTTTGTTTTCCGGTCTGTACAAACTCCACATCGATTGCCTGACCAGCAAAATTAATGTCTGCGGTGAACTTGTCGCCGCGGCCGGAATAGTTATATTTGCTTATATTACCAAGCCAGCCATAATTAACCAAGTCGCTAGCTGAACCCGAAGAGGTGTCAGGAATCAAAAATTGACCTGATGCATCGGACCCTGTAACATTTTCCAAAGACCAATTTAAAGCTAATGTTTCTATTTGCGGTATATGCTTATCAAAAAGGTATGCACTGCTGGCCGCAAAATTCGAATTTTTGTAAGGGTGACGGCGGCCATATACGCTAGCATCTCGACCGTGGGCGCGGAGATCTTCATTTGATAAGTAATCAAACCATGCTTTGACAGATGATATCTTTACGTCAGAAGGCAATAGAAGGTCACCGGTAAAGTTTTCTCTGCGTGCTCCCACAAAGATTCTTTTTGGACTTGTAAAAAACTTTGCAGCGTCTGTGAGGCTCATCGAGCCGCTTATACTAAATTCATTTTGTAAGATATTTGATAGGTAGTTAACACCATATAGTTCGTAAGTATAAGCTGAGGCGCGTGGTTCTAAAGAGCCAGAGCCCAAACTAGCAATAGGATATTTTGTTGGCTTTAATCTAAATGCTAAGTTCCATTTCTCGTTGTTATATACAGATTTATATGATCCGGTTTCTATTGTACTTATTATAGGTGAATCGCCAGTTGACCTTAGGGAGAAAGTAACGTTTCTCAAATCATTGTCAGATTTAACAGCCATGACGTTAAAATTAATTGTGTCATCAGCTGCGTAGCTTAAGTCTGTGTTCGATGCTACAACCGCGTGCATTCCAAAAATAGAAGAGTTTAAGCCAGGAAAAAGTTGATAATTTTTGTCTCCCCGTATTGATCTTTTAGGAAATATAACTTCAGCCTCGATAGTCATCGAGGCACCGGACATGAATAAATCACTTGATATAGCCGGTATGTAAGATTTAGAATTAGAATCGTTTGGATCTTTATATTGATATGCAGTCGCGGAATATGCATTTGAGTATGAATCTGCAGAAGACGTAAGTCTTGTTTCTAAATCATCAAAATCAAGATATTTTTTACGTAATGAGGTATTGGTAAAATTATCCTTAAATTCATATACATCATTGTTTGTATAAATGTTTAATTTGATTAATTCCTCATCTACCCCGAAACATCTTAAGAAATTTCTAAGAGATTTATATGTACCTTTTGATTTTTGTATATAAGAAAGATTATTATAGATGTTTTGGTAAATTATGTTTTTTACTTCATATAATTTCTTCTCAAAAAGCTTTTTTTCGTCTCGCTCAAGGTACGCAGCTAATGCTGAAGCATGGCCAAAAAGTTCTGGTGCGTCATAGCCGCGGCTGGTTAACAGCCGATCAGCGAACGGAAGAGGTTTTTCATAGTTGTTATCATCTGGAAAGTTTATATCTTTTAATGTTGATAATTTCTGTATTTGGAGGTATAAATCATCAAAATAGCTAGCTATAATTTGTGTTAAATATTTAAGATGATTCGAGTTTTCTTCATCCTGTTCTAAAATCCAGGCTGGTACCGTTTTATAAACTGAAACTGTATTTTCATGATCATATGCTTTAGCAGTCTCTTTTCTATGTGCAGCTAGCGATGCCACACTTGGATGAGAAGAATATATAATTGGATCTTTAAATTCTTTAGTCGCAACCTTAGCCAAAACCATAGCTGAGCCGGTGTTCCTGCATGTAGAAGCATAATTTATTAAAGCACCGTTGGAAATTCTTCCAGAATAATCTAAGATTGTAGAATCAGTTGTAGTGCTGGTGGTTATACCTTCATTAAATTTATAATATACCCCCAAATCAACAAAATTAGAAACGTCATCATATTTTATGTTGTCGGTGTTGGTGCCGCCGCCAACTTGATCCCTAAAAAACCTACCAATTTGCTGCGCAGATCTTTCTGTTTTCCAATATCTAAATTCGTCAAATGAACAAGAAAGCGCAGACCCCCAGCCGCGGCCGGCTGTGGTGAGACTTGATCCGTTGGGGCCGGCGAGGGCGCCAATGGCGGCCTGTAACGTGCCAGTAACAGCACTTATTGGGTCACTTGAATCTTCGCCGGCAGCCTGTAAAACTCCATCTACATATAATTTTGATTTATTTTTCGTGCCGGCCTTTTTGAGAGTAAAAGCATAGTGATGCCACTTGCTATCAGCGATATCGGCTAACCCAGTGTCGTGTGTGTACGTATCTTCGTAAGATCCAGAATTAACTTGAAAAGTAAACGAATTTTTATTAGCGCTTAGACCATTAGTGTGAATACTCAAATTGCCATATGTCTCTCCGGTTGCACCAGCAGAAATAAGGTTGAAAAAATATTCATGTTTTGCAACGCTAGTTGACGCCCAGGCATCTTTCTTCAGCCAAAATTCAATAGTTACCCCCTTGGTAGGGTCTAACTCTAAATTATTTGTTCTCTGGCTACTAGTATCATATATATTAGCCTTTGAAATTCCAGTTCTTGAGGCGCCAGCCGTAAAATCACTTTTAAAATCGCCACCAGGGTCGGCATGTGGCCCACCCTTGACGAGGACATACTGTGGAACGCTACTGCTATATATGGATGATTCTGACGTCGAGGTATAGGTGTCAGTACTGTTGAGAGTGACATATCCGTTTGTTCTAGGGTATTCATTCTCAAAAATAAATAAATCTAAATATGTACTTTCATTTTCCCACTCAATTTTTTCAGCTAATGAGCCATCATATGGGTAAGTTTGATAAATTCTCTTAATAGCTACGTCGTAATATTCTTCCGCTAGCCCAAAGCGAGCAAAATTCGAAGCGGTGGCGAAGTTAACGTCAGGAAAAAATCGATTACGCCTTTTTGAATAAGCATCAATATAGCGCGCCGACTCAAGGTCTTCTCTTAAATTATCTTGAGTTTTATTTTTAAGAAACTTTAATGAAAGCCCTTTATCGAATAAGTCTTTAATGCCCATAGTTAACCCAACTTATATTAATTATCTTCAACCCTAAATTTATGTACTCTTTCCTGTTCTCTCCAGTTATTAGATACGTGATAAGCAAATTTAAAACCGTACATGTAACCAGGCTGTAATATAGACATATCAAAATCGAAATAGCTTCCAGAATTATCATATGATAAATAAGTGTGTCTTGTTGCGCTTCCAGTAGAATTATTAACTATAGTAGAATTATCGGCCATACGAATCACCTCGTAAGAAGCGCTCGGAACAGTAGTTATTTCCATCTCTGAGCTTGCAACATTGTAGATTGTTGGATTATAATTTCGAGGACGTATCGCAACTCTAAGGCGCGCCTGTTCATCTTTATTGTATGAAGGCTTTAAATTAGTAATTTTTGTTGCGTATTGTTGATATTGGTCCCATCCGGGAGAATTTAAAGTTTTTGGTACAATTGAGCCTGTAGTATATTCTATAGTAGATTCGTAGTTATGCCATACATCATAAATGGTTTTTAGCGTTGATGAGCCCGTAAAAGCGAAGGAAGCTGAATAAATTCCTGTTGAGACGTATCCTCCTGTTACATTAAAATGGCCTGCAGCAACCACATCGCCTCCGAGACTTAAAGCTAATTTTTCTGTACCAGGAACTGTATTTTTTGCCGAACCAGAGTAAATACTAACATAAATTTTGCCTGTTCCAATTTCAGGGACATTTCTAAGTTGCCCTCTAACATAATTATAAAGGTATATTGTGTTTAAGTTGTCAACTGCTGGCGCTAAAGAACTACTATAATAAAAATTTCCTCTATCATCTGTTACTCTTGAGTCCCAACGAGCTTCAATATAGGGTCTACGGAAAAAATATTCGCTTGTTCTGGAAAAAAACCTCTTTGTATAAAAACTAGTTCTTTGTCCACTAGTGTTAAGCAGTATACTGCCATCTGAAGCAGTTGTATAGGCTTCATAACCTGGTGATAGAAAAACACCAAAACCATTATTTGTTTGTGTTCCGGCTATCCATTCTTCTACAGCAGCAGTGACATCTAAATCCATGTCCTCAGTACCCTCGGAAAAAGTATAAGTATAATTTGGCATCGTGGCGCCGGCGGAGTATGAAGAGGAGTGATAGTCTCCCCCTACTTTACCCCAAGTAACCCCCTTCTCACGCATAATCCAATTTGAGCCGTCGATTGAATCTTTTGTTTTATCAGTATATGTATCCATGTCTAAACCATAGCCTTCTTGCCATGATTGAGAAACTGCCTGAACGCTTAAAGTGAAATCTCTTGGAAGCTGTTCTGAGTGTCTTGCATTTGACATTTTTAAAAAGAATTTAGCACTTCCAGAAGCTGGAATTGTTCCAGCTGTTCTATCAGAAGATATTGTATCAATTGGAAATTGTATTAGTATACGAGATAATTCTGCGGAACTGGTTGTATTTTGGCCGTAAATTGAAAAAGTTTCAAGTATATCTGCGGCGCCCATATTAGAGCCGGTGGCACGGGAGCGCTCGTTGCGTGCCAGACCGTAAGCATTGGTTATAGTATTATCTTTGTTTGCAGTGTATCTCTTAATACTCATTTTATTTAATAGTTCCCTTAATATCTGCGTTTGGATATTTCAATTCGTAAATAGCATTTTCTGGTGCATATAAAATTCGGCCGTCTGCAGATATATATTGTTCTATATTTAGAGTTTCATCTGAATATAGACCGCCACTTTGATTAGTTATTTTAACGTTGGTTACATCAATAATTTCGTCTAAATTGTTTAATCTATCATAGATTTTTGTAATATAGATTGGCTGCCCTATATCTAGAGTTTCTTTAAACATTTCTCGTATTTCTCTTATAGCGACGTTCAAAGCCTCAAATTTATCTTCAGATAAATCGATAACTGCAACAAAGTTAATCCTGATATTTATTATGCGAGGATCTAAAATATCAATAGTGTCGTTTATCATTCTATAACGGTTTAACCAAACTTTAACATTATTCTTTAACACCTGGTTTGTTGTTATTAATTTTCCGTCGACGTCTTCTGACAAAAGATATAAATTAAGATTTCTTTTAAAAGAGTCATGATCTCTCAAAATTTTTGTTCTTTTAATCCTTCCAAACTTACTTGGCATCCTGTATACGATAGACTCATAATCATCTGCTGTTACCGCTCTGTTCTGCGATGAAAAAGTATCGTTTACTCTTTGCTTAAGTTCATTATTAGTTGGCATGCTCACATCTCCTAAAATTGGTTGTTCATTAATAACCTCTAGATTATCTCGAACAAAATCAATTTTACCGCTACTTGCTGCCTCGCTTTTAAAAATCAATATTGGATCTGTAATATTGGTCAGACCATTCGTTGCAACATTAACATTATCAGTAGTATTAGTACGATAAGTAACAGTGAATGTTGTGTTGGCCGGCGCAATACCAAACTTGTCTGTTTCCAACAATTTCGAAGGATCAAAAGACAAATCTTTTTCGTATTCTTTGCCATGCATCTTTAATATTACGTTTGAAGGATGTGTTGTGTTATCGGTTTTTAAAGATGATTCTGAGCCATATCCAAATTTAAGAAATATTTGCCCATTTCTATTAAATGTGGTAAAGCGTCGAGGCACAGAAGTTGTGACAATAATATTAGGGGTATGTTGTCTAGTGCTGGCGTCCTTGTTAACTACTGATCTGTAGATCGTATCTTGAGATAAATAATCAACTTCAAAATATTCATGGCCTTCCGCATCAAGTACAGATACTATTTCAGTTATGTTAGGATCCGCTATCGGAACAGTTAAAAATCTAACAAAGTCACCGACATTAATTAATTCATCTCTTAGCTCACCTGATATTACGCGTCCATAGGCCTTTATGGCGTAAGACGTTGGTACACCGCTATCGTCTGAGGTGGCAGCTACTATTTCATTATCAGGATTACCAAAATCCACATCATCAATTAGTGTAAATATTTGGCCGGCCGTAGAAGAAAATTTACTACCCCTAACTAAAACAGGCAAATAATCGTTATCGGGTAAAGAAGAATCACTAGCTACAGGAATTAAAACATACAGAGCTACTAAACCAAACGAATTTGCTCGAAGAGGCTGTTGATATCCAACTTGCTCTCCAAGCCTAATGATATTGTTGTATTCTATTGCTGTGTCTAGAAAAGATTCATTTGCCTGGTAGTCTAAGTAAAAAGATAATATATCGCCCACGTAAGCCACCGTGTCCAGCATCATAGACCCAAATGAGGCTTCAGAGAAATCTTTATATATTGAGGGGTAATATCGACGAGCATAATCAACCAAACCTTGTTTAATAGAATTAAACTCCCTATCGGTATATCTTATTAATTTTTTATCTTTTTTAGACATAGCTAGATGGTATCCTCATTTTGCAAAATTAAGGTTGTGTTTAAATTTAAGCTTGGTACAGTATATTCGATGTTAATCGACAATAAAGGAGAGTCCATGAAATCAGACTCTGATAAATTTTCTCCGGAATCAAATTTAATTTTATTAATTTGTATAAACGGCATATATTTTCTAACTTGTCTAGTTATTCTTTGTCTAATAGCCGGAACAGCCTGTATTTTTGGCTCAAATAAGAAAGATCTCATGCCTACACCAAAATCTGGATTCATCATTCTTTCTCCAGGTGATGTCAACAATAGATTTTTAAAATTTTGCTTAACTTGCTCTTGATAGGAGGTTATCAAGGCATATGCGCCGGCGGAAGTCGACACAGTTAAGGGTAGTTGCGGTCCAATGCCATCCATTTAATATCCTCCTTCAGAAAAACATTTTATACATATTTTCTTATATGTGTTTATAAATAGTCTTCGTATTCAAAATCGTCACAGGAGGTCATCGCAATCAAACTCATCTTCGACTGCGCTCTCATCTACTAGCTCTGCTTGGAATTCTTCCCACGCATCCAAGAATAATAAAAGAAGATATATCATTCCAGGTATTGTACTTGGAGGGCCGCCAGGGAAGGGTGGTGGCATAAGGCCGCCAAAATATGGTATCATGGAAGGAATCATAGCTGCCCATAAACCAGGTAATAGGAAAGGTGAGGTTAACGCGTCTTTCATTGCTTCCTTTGCTTTATTAATTGTCGCAACTGTATGAATTACAAACTGTTCGTACCCCACTTCAAGAGCGTCTAGGGCGTCCTCAGCCTTAACAAAATCTTTAAGAAGTTGTTCAGCCTTAGCAAATTGTTCTTTGAATTTTTCCCAATCTTCTTCAAAAGCTTCCTTTTGTTCTACAGCTGCAGCCAGTTCGTCCGGTGGTAAATCGTCCACCTGGAGGACCCAAGTACTTATTCCTGTTATGCCGGCCGGTTCGGCGCAGTCGTCGTCTTCATTATTTGTACATATTTTTATGTAAGGCCTTACATTCGCCGGCATGCCGTCCTTTACACTTTTGAGTACACTCACGGCCATCTCGACATTGACCTGCAAATTAACCAAAGCAACTTTAGCGGCGCCAATAGACATCTCCATACTAGCTACGGCACCTCGAAGACCGGTCTCTATCGCAGAAAAAACCGCTGTATGAATCATGTTTGCTACATCAATAATAGCTTTTGCAATCATAATCGCTGGATCGGTGATTTCTACAAAGCCCTTTAATATAAGAAGTGGGGTTCTAAGTATAATCATCAAAATTTGCTGTGCAAGACTAGGACTTTTACCCCTAGTATCAGATTCGGCCGCGGTCATTAAGTCGCCCAACATAATTTCGAATGGTGTGGCCGGCTGAGTATAATCCTCTGTGTTACTTATGGTTTCCATGGCACTTAAAATAGATTTTTTGGTTTCGTCCAAAACATTGGTTGGTTCTGGTATAAACTTAGACAATCCTTCGCCGGCATATAAAAAGGCCATTGTCATATAGCGACTTTGCGGGAATAGGTGCTCGTACATGAGTCTAAATTCTGGCGTCGCTTTTAATTCATCCATCAAATTTACTGCCAAATGTTTATAGAAAAACCTATCTGCCGTATTTGTGAGATGTCTCAGCAAGGACGGATATCTGGTCAACATATCTGCAGTTGGCCATGTTTTTCCTTGGGAAGCTGCCTCGCCTAGAATTGTATTTATATCAGAAGGAACAGTTTCGTTATAATGGCCCATTTCGTTGACAGAGAATAAATTTTTATTGTTCTCCAGTCTAAATGAGAATACTCCTTGTGTATCTGGCACTGGAATAACTTCTCTTTCAACTTCTACAATCGGAACTTGAATTTCTCCTAAAATTCGAATTCCTCCGTAGTGTTTAACGGCCTGACCTCCGCCGTCGACGTCGCTCGGGGCGCCCACGTAGCCCATTTGTTCCCCTGTTGTTTCTTTAATCGCCTGTAAATCTTGTTTATAATCTTCTGAAGTTGTGAATATACTTTCTATCGTGTCTTTTATTACATAAGGTCTTTGCCCAAACAATGTTTTGCATCTTTTCAGGCCATCGGCATGCTTTTTGCTGGTGCCTATTGCTGGTGGTTTGGCGGTGCAGAAAGATTTACACATAAAATCTTTAAACTGTAAATCCGGAGCTTCTAACACTGGATATGAAGTAGAATATCCTAGTCTTAAGCCAAACTTGATTCGCTTAAAAAAGAGTTTCCAACCATGCTGTTTATAAAACTCCTTTAAAATAGCATATTTGGATGACCATAATAATTTTAAGAATATGTTAGTGTAAAAGTAACTCCATACAGAGAGCGGAATATAATCATATATATATGATCTTAAGACATTTTCGTCTTGTCTGGCCTGGTTCAATTCCGTTAAAAATTCTTCAAGTTTGTCTGTCGTTTCTTCATCAGTTATCTTTATTATCTTAGTATAGAAAGGATCTTGGCAAGGCTCAGTCGTGAAGGGGTCCTCTGGAGTTTTTTGATATTGTGTAATTCCCAAATCCGCTGCCTCAGCAAAAGCTAATAGGTCTTGTTTATCAGACCAATCTTCAACCTTAACGTAGGGTTGCAAAGTGACATTTCCCAATTTTGCGTTTAAATTATTGCCATATTGTGCATCAGACCAATTTTCTTTTGAAAATGGATCAGCTGATCCTAGTGTTGTTTTTTGTAAATTAATATAATCGTTGAATGTTTTTGCTTTATCGGTAGTATCGGAACTCGGATTTGGAAGTACAGCGATCATGGCTAAGAATTTCTTGAACGGGAAACCACCATGATCAGTAGCGTATGACACATCCCCGACAGACGTCGCGGGCGTGGGCTTCCAATAATAAGAGGATCCAAGACTGCCGGCACAGTTGCTATTTTCAGGTGACGAAAAATAGTTATGATAAGCTAGAGAGTAGGTGAACTCAGGTGCTAATTGATCCACTCTCTCTTTTGCAATTTTCCAATCGTAATATATACTAGCCTTTTCAAGATATTCAGACCAAAATCCGTCAAAGCCTATGTTGCTCATGATCGCTATGAACGAAGACACGATGGTGGGGCCCTCTTCGAACCCCTCGCTCCCGGACGTGTACGTGAAGGGATACGCGGTGCCGACCCACTCGCGGAAGGCCGCTTCCGTTGTGTACGTCGCGGCGATTTCGCCGGTGACGCCGTTGAGTGTCCCTCCGCAGTCCGGAGGCAGTGATATCATATCGCCCTGGCTGGACGCGTCGTCAGGGAAGGGGCATAGGTACTTTTTAGGATCTGGTTCAAGTGGAGGGTTGTCGGCGCCGCCTAGGGCGTCAAGAGCAGCCATGGCTTCGAGGTAGTCGGCCTCCAACGAACCAAATTGATTATCAGACGGCAACATAAAGTGATTATATGGCAGAGAATGAAATAGTTTTTTGGCTGCGCCGATGACAACGTGCTGGCCTGCGCCGAGGACTGCGGCGCTAAGTTCATAAGCTGGGTTATGGCCATATAACTTCACAACGCTATCAGCTTTTTGATACACCGGGCTAGACCAAGCAGACTGAGGCATCGTAGGCGATATATGGATACCAGCGCCATAATTCATGGTATATATATTATTTTGGAATTTAACATCAGTAATAAATTCGCCGTCTGGGCCCATTTTGTCGAAAAGAGAGGCGGCCCAAGAATCTGTCGGATCAATATTTGTTGCGCCTTTAGTGATTTTTCTTCGCTGGTGAGCGCGGGTCTCTCTAAAATCAGGATCTGAATTGGCAACAATATCCAAATTTAGTGCTGCTGTTATCGGAGAACTATTATTAAATATCTTTTTAATAATTGCAGATATTTTGTCTGCCTCGTTTTTAATATAAAATTCCAATGCGCTAGTGCTGGATTTTCCTTTTACATATTGTTCCTCTGATAGCTCTTGGTCATTCTGGTACATATCTTCAGCTAATTTAGCTAATTCATCTGTTGGGATATCCTCTCGAATATTTTTTAAAATGATGTTCACCAAAATTTTATCTTTAATAATATCCGAAACTTCAAAACTATCCCATGCTATCACACTTGCTAAACACATTTCTAGAGCATAAATTCGCACCAAAAGTTTAATAGTTCCTTGCAGCAACGCTTTCTTAACTGATAATTCGCCGATCTGGCCATCGTCGTTGTAAACGTCGGTGCAAAGTGACCTTCTATAAAATTCTTGTATTTCTTCTTTAACATTATCCAAATTAAAAAAGTCTGTTTGAGTTTCTTTTATCCCTGGTGCGGTAGAAGCGCTAAGCTTCCCAAAAATATCCAAGCATGATGGATCAGGTACATTACCTTTTAATTCTTTTGTTAAAGAAGTTTTTAGAATTTTGTTCCAAAGCTTCCTCATAAAGTCTCTTTTATGGAGACGAGACCTCTTCATTTTTGAGAACATTTGGTTTACATATGAGAATTGCAGGCCTGAATAACAATAAGTCGAAAAAATAAATCCAAGATATTCTTCGAATTGTTTTAGTTCGTACGGTGTCCCGACGGAGATCGTATTATACTCTTCATATTTTTGTTTAAATTTGCTAGTCAGCAGTTGGCCAAATATCTTGGCTTTATAATTCAAAGATTCCAAACGATACACATACCGCACCTCCTGGGCCGCCTCGTTCGAGCCGTGCCAGTTCAGGTCCGGTGGGACCAGGTCTGCTTCGGCGCCGGAACCTTTGTAAAGTCCATCATTCGGTCTATAGACTTTGCTAGTATCAGCTAGTGCGTTATATACTGCTTTAGCATCACCAACTTTATATATATTTTGTAGAAGTTTTTGTATATCATCGTCCATTTCTTTAAAGAAATTAAAGTCAAACATTCCACTTTGTATTGATTCTTCAAACGCTAGGATACCAGGCGGTGTAGCATAATCTTCTAAACCAACTATTTTACCTTTTGCAACCCTAAAAGTATCACGTATGGCAGTAACTTGACTAGTAAGATTGCTCAATAGTGGAGCGGAGACATTTTGATATATTAAACTGCGATCTTTATTGGCTACTGTTAATTGATTAAGAATTTCAGCAACTTGTGGAAATTGAGTGAAGTTCCCGGCGTCCGCCTGGAATATGTCCAACAAATCTTGTGTTTTTGCGGCGCCGTCAATAAGTGTTGATCCGTGCCAACCTTCGACGCGTTGTTTGTGGGGTTCTGTGGACGGAAACTTATACATGAGTATGTTAGGGTTAAAATTTATATTTCTTTCTAAATTTTTAGAATTTTCTAAAACATAAGCAGTAGTGGGATAAGGGTCTTCTTTTTCATGGTTCGGATTATTATAATAATAATTATCTGTGTAACCTAGAGATTGCGGGTATACCCCGTCGTCCTGAAGAAATTCAAAAATTTGTGGGTTGATCGGTCGCTCTTTATCCGAAAAATGATCAATCATTGCCTGTGGCTCAAGACTTAAAAGGCTATCCGGATCTCTGAAAGGTTGCATAAAACATACATACAGCGGTACCAAACCCCAACCCATGTACGTTCCATTCGTGCGTGCCAGACCGATGGGGTTATCGGTCGGCGACACGCCGGTGCCGATGGGGCCAGCTCGTCGTTCTTCTCGGGCGTCGAATTCACACTGCAGTTGGGCCCATGCTTCCAGGGCATCGGCGCCCTTCAAAATTTCGCTACTATTAGTACCGTCTGTATCCCCTTTCGTGATCTTTTCATCAGTTTCAGGATGGTTTTTAGTACTATTATTGGAAATATTGTACCAGTAGCTCACCTGCGTCTCGGGGGTGTACCCGGGTATCCAGTACTTGCACCCACGTTGCCATTCGGCGGTCGCGGGGCTGTTGAGGATGGCTTTAATCTCATCGGTTTGCCAGGCCGTTGTGCTGTCCTCGTACCACGTGAACCCGCCCGGATTGCGAAAATGTTTTACGTACTTGCGCCAGGTGATCAACGTTTCTGTGATACATGCCTCATCGATTATGGCCGCATCAGAGCTGGGCGTATAAGGATCAGTCTTGATTGGGTTGGCGAACCCATCGGGCATGAGAACGGCGCGCCGTGCCATGACATCGACGTCGATAGTATTAACAGCCGTGAAGACAACGCTGTGAAGTGTTTGTGCAGGAGGAAATTCTGGGTATATTAACGACATTCTTTCGTCTGTTAAACCGCATGCTTCTGCTACAGTTAATTCCATAAACGCAAAAAGCATGTCCCACCTGTTGGCTGATGCACACTCGTCCTCTAGAGGACCGTCCCAATCCAAATCATCGGCCAACATGGCACTGGGGGGGTCGTTATATCTTCGATCTCTGTACTGGCGCTCTGCTATTTCTTGTATTTTTACCAAGCCAGGAGATTGTTCCATCAATGTTCTCCATCTTGTGTTTGTCCACTGTGCGCCGGCGCTCTCGTCCTTATCATCATACGCGTCGCTGGCCCTGGGAGCAAGGTGGGGCTCAGGGTACGCCCAGGTTTTTACAACTAATTCTTCCTCATCTAGTTCGTCTGGAATAGAACCCGGAGAAATACCTCCCCATATTTCATTATAAATATTTTCGTCTTCATCGTTTTCAATTACGATAGGCCAGCCGCCAAATCTATAACCAGTGAGCATGTTTATCTCAACCCCGGTATACATTTTAAACATATGCGCCCACATCATAGGATTACCATGCACATCTTTCAATTTCATACTAAGGGGCCGTCGATTCCTTAAGAAATTTTTACCGGTAATATTTATGCGGGTTGGGACTTCGATGTGACCGGTGGTTGGGCCCGGGATTTTTCCGGGGGAGGCGTCTGCCGGCGCGTTTGCCGTCATCGAAAATAGAGCTGTTGCCAAATCCCACTGAACAAATATCTTTGGTTCGATAATGGTGTTAGCGATCCAACTAGGCTGGATCTCACTAGTATATGCGCCCCTTATCTTATCTTTAAGAGGTTGTATCAACCCAGCGTTTTGTAGAAAATTAGCCATCTGTGTGGGGCCGGTGGACAGCAGGTCAGTGGCTACGGCGGCGTGAGCAGCAACTAGCTCCCCTCTTTGCTGGTCGGTCAGCGAGAATTCTTGTTCAATTATATGTTTGATAATATCGCGAGCTGCTGGGTATATCCTATAGAACGTTGTGTCTTCTAGAAAATCAGCTATAGTAAGGGGCCGAAAATATTTTTTATCAAAATGGCTCGCGGGCTCATTTTTGTGTCGGCCGGCATCCTGTTTCTGATTTAAATATTTTCTTATTTTTTGCTGTAATTGGATTTCCAGGCCTGCGCCTCTCAGGGCGGTGTTCTCGTCATAGTTTACATAATACTTATAATGCATATGTTTGTTATAAGCTAAACCATAATTTTCAAATTCATATATATGTTCGGGGCCGGAGTTTTCCGTCATAACATTAAATTTGGTAGGATCGCCAATAAAAGCCATTCCAAGCTTTAAGTTTGGTTTTTTCTGCGTTTTAGCAAAAACTTCATGTATTTTCTTTAGTTCTTCCTGGTCTTTGGCTGCTAGGATAGCACGAGGCGTAACAGAAAAGAATTTTAATGCGTTCAAATCAAGTATTAAAGAACTTTTTATATGAGTTAGATAACTTTCTGTTACCTTCTTCATCGTATCGTCCATCCCCGGGGGTACGGTGAAACCACCGCCATCGGCGCACATTGGGGGAAAAGCATTAAGAAGGGGTTGAGGGTCAAATAGGCCGCCATAAGTGCTCAGGCCGGCTACTGCTGCTAATGTATTCTTTAAATCCTCTAATTCCATGTTTGCTTGTATACTACTTTGTTCTTGTGTCAGCCCAGCAGCCTGGAGGCCGCGCGTTTTGGCCTTTAAATCATAAGCTGATTGACAGACATTATCAAGCGCTGGAGATGTAACTTGTAAGAGTTCGCATATGTCTAGATCAATCTTCTTTCCCAGCTCTCTAAAAACAGCGCGGATGTCGCTGAGTGAAACATCTTCTGTGCTTCCAGATATCGCCAGCCAGACTTCTGGGTGGGCGCGCATGATTTCCAGGCATTGGTTTAACGTTCTATTCGAAGCATCACCGCGCAATAGAGCGCAGACTTGCCCGGGAGACAAAGTATCCACAGAATCGTGTACCCAATCGCTTACTTTGTGTTTTGTTACTCCAGCTAGCTTTGGCAAAGCTGAATCTGGAATTTCGATAGGTGGTGTATCTGGAAATGGGTTTGCAACCGGGCCCATATCAGGATCTACTTCTTCTAGACACATCTCTAAATAATGTTTTAGTACCAAATTAATTATTTGGCCGATGATCATGCCAACCATCATTATCAAAGCCTTTATCAGGGCTTCGGTATAATTACCCATATGATTGTCGGTCGTTAAACTATCTGGAAAGTTCATTGTTGGGATAGAGGGGGTGAATACCCTCTTTAAATGATCAAGGAAATTATTAAAGAACCCTAGGCCGCCGCCGGAGAAGAAGCCGATTGGGTCTGATAAGAGATCTTCGAACCCTTCCAGAAGGGGGCCGACTATAAGCTCACACATAGTTTGTAGATCTGTAAATCTCTCCATATAATCTACCCAAGCTTCTGCTTGTTGGGCGCCGCCTACTATTGCGGCCGCGACAGGAGATCCCATAATTGTTAAATCTTCAAAAGATTCTTTAACTGCGTCAGCAAAACCGCCCGAATTTAAAAATGATTTATACTGTGATTCTTTAGGAACTAAATAGCCTTTTCCTACTAAGATAGCGTCAGCATCAACTTTTGAGTAACCCATATTTATTAAATATACGCGCTCGATTTCTATCTCCTCACGCGTATACGTTTCGTTTACTACTAGGTTATCATCATATATCATGTTTAATATACCACCAGCAAGATTACCGCTATAATCTGTAGTTGGTACTTGAATCTGCGATGTGCCGCCATGAGATGTTGCTTGTGGCCTCTTTCCGGGCACTAACTCAATAAGAA
>Ga0098033_1000555_pt1 | contig 16775 bp, 24 predicted proteins | sample 1_EtaG_FD_75049 | JGI IMG/M metagenome (GOLD analysis project Ga0098033, IMG submission 75049) | Marine viral communities from the Subarctic Pacific Ocean - 1_ETSP_OMZ_AT15124 metaG | ecosystem: Environmental > Aquatic > Marine > Oceanic | place: Pacific Ocean | collected 2015-01-07
CTGCGCCTTGCGTTGTGCTTCTTGCCATTTCCTGAACTCCTTTTGAGCATAGGGCAAAATGGCCTTGATTGCCTCATGCGGGTTGTCCTCAATCCACGCAAGCGCAACACCCGACCGGCACAAGGATTGGCCCTCGGTGTCTGTCACTTTGTCGGTGTCTTCGGTGTCGCCGCAGTCTGCGCAATTCGCCTCTTCCCGTGCCTCTCTGCAGTCGTCGCACAGGTCGTCGGTGTCCGTCGCTTTTTGCCGCTCACAGTCGGAGCAAGTGACGCACACCCCGCAATCACCCTCGGAGGCGTGGTATTCCTTTCCACACACCGTGCAGGTTGTGAAGTAAAGCGGCCAATCGTCGGGTACGTTGCTCATTCCTCACCCCCTTTTGCTCGCTTGGCGCGGGTCGTTATCGCCTTGGTTGCTTGCATCGTGCAGCCCTCAACCTCAACGCCTGCCTTTACTTCTTTCGTCAACAACTCCCGATCCAGTTTGCTTTTTGTCTCCTCGAAATAGAACCGCTCTGGAATTGTGGCCCCTTCTTCGATCACCAGTTTGGATCGGTGGGTAACGGATACGGTCAACCCTTCCGTTTTGATCTTGGTTCCCACGTGCAACTCGTGGTGGGCTTCACAGAGCTGCATTTGTTTGCCGTGCATGTCCTCGATCTCACCTCCCAACCTCTCGATCTCGGCTTTGTGCTGCGCAATGATGTCCTTTTGAATCCCGATCTCAGCCTTCAACATCTCGACACGTCGCCAGATCCCCCGCGTCTTGGCTCCAATCAACCGCTTGTTCTCCGCTGTCGCCGCTTCAATCTCCGGGGTAACTTCGCCCCCGCTGGCCTCCAAGTCCGAGAGTATGTCTTGCGTGTGTATGATTATTTCATATGTCGCTGGCATCGTTGCTCCATCTGCGGATCTGTCCGTCCGCGCTGATTGTTCCAAGTATCAAGCCGTCATGTGGTGCCGTCTCCGAGTGAGCCAACACCACCAATTCCCCTTCCGATTCGACAACCTCAACCCACGCGCAACCGTGGATTACCAAAGCCTTTGAATTGGGCTTGAGCTGGATCGTCCGCGCCCATTTAAAACCTCGGCTCATCTTCCCCTCTTCGGTCTGACATCTCCGCAAAGCGGGCTTGTCCGTCGTCCATAGGGGGGGGCTTGCGCTGCGCGGGCCTTGCCTTGGGCCTTGCCTTGGTTGCCTTCTGTGCGTCGGTCTTTCGGAACCGATCCGCGTCCTCTTGGTATTTGCCAAGGCACGACTTATCCCGACACTTCCAATCCGGAGAGGTTGGAAACATCTTGTTGATCCTATTGTCGTACATCCCCCCGTTACACTTCGGACATCTTGCCGGAGCATCGGACTTGCCCCCGCCCGCTTGCTTGTCTGACTGGTTGGTGGCCCCTTGCCCGTCGTCGTCTTCTTGTTGCGCGCAGACGGCGGCCGCAAGCGCATAGCGCCGGATGTAGGTGATCGCCTTGCCCAATCCTTGCGGATCCATTTTGGGAATAGGCATACTGGCAACGGTCAAGATGAACCCACCCTTTGCGTGGACTATCATTGTTGATAGTTTGACTTGGTTTTCGCTGATCTCCCCCGGAAACTGCATAATCCCAAGCCCGTTCGCATTGTACGCGGGCAGGACTGCGTGCAACAGAGAAGACAGATCCGCGTAGGTGTTGCGCCAATGCGGGTTGACGGAACCCTTGACGGCTACTCCCATCTCCCCTTGTGCCTTGGCCACGGCTGCAAAGAGCGCGGCAACATCTCCACCCGTTTTGATTTGTTCTGTTTGTGCGCCTTGGAGGGTTGCGCTCATGTCATCGGAATTTTTCATTGTGTCACCCACTGGTGCAGAAAAAGTGTGTAAGGAATAGCCGCGCCAAGAAGCACAGCGACAAAGAGAAAGAAGCGGGAAGCGTCGGTGAGCTGTTCGCGGGGGGTCATGCCGACAGCCACTTGCCGCGTTGTTTGCGGTCGCGTCGGATGATTATGGTCTTCAGCCCGGCAACGGACAACGCCGCGCTGAGATGACACGCGACGTTTTGTGCGTTCGTCGCGCCCTTAATTTCTGGCGTTGTTACTTGGAATACCGGATCGGTTTTGATTGAGTCTCTGAAGGCTTCGATATGGAGTGTGTAAAACATGCTGTTTCCGGTTGGTTGGTTGGTGTGTGCCTTATTAATACCCACCGGTGGACATATAGCAAGGCCCCAACGCAAACAAAAAGCAAAAAGCGCCACAACACCACAACGGGCGCGGGTTTTATTTACACACGGAAACGGGCGGCACCCTTGATCGGGCGTGCGCGTGTCCCTATTTTGTGTCTTGGGCCGTCTCCGTTTTGGCCACGGCTGGCGCGTCCGCAACAACGGGATCCGGTGTCGGTGTCGGTACTGCTTGCAACATGGCCAAGATCTCCGACATAGACGCCGCGACTTGCTCAACACCCGTCAACGCTTGCGCGGGTTCCTCTTTGGCGGGTTCCTCTTTGGCGGTCGTGGTTGGCTCATCGGCCAAGCAAATCGAAAGGAAAAACACAAACATGTGGGCCTCATTGCCGGGGGTGTATCCGTTGGATCTCCGTGAAGATAGCGTCCGTCGTGGTTTGCATCGTTGAGACTTGGGTCTCAATCACGGCCAACCGGCTTTTAACGTCGATCACCAAACCGGCTGAAGCCAAAACCGCAGCCGTGAGGCAAGCCAAAACCACCTTCTCAACTGACCTATTCAATGTAGACATTTCCCCCCCCTTATTCGTGGATCGCTTGAAGCACCCAGGATGCACTGATCATCACGATCATACCACCAATCACGCCAACCCCTAACACGGTCGTGGGACGTTCCAAAAATGGCACCGGTGCGGAGGCCGCAACCAACTCCGCCTCAAGGTGTTCTATCTGCCAAGCGCACAAATCGATCTCATGTTGTTGTTCGGTGGTGGTGATTCTGTAAAGGTCTGCGATCTGCTGTGCCCAGACCTCTGTAGCCAAGAGATCCGCGCTATCCGACAAACCGATCAGAAGTCCGGCACAGGGTACGCTATCCCCCGGTCCTACCGAGCGGGCGCGTGAGCACTCACCCTCGACCACGGGGGCAGGCAGGGGCCGCGCCGGTGGTTCCAAGGCCAACGCCACACCAAGCAACATAACAATCACCGCTTGCGCCTTCTGTCGTTCAACAGATCGGCCAGCTTGTCCCCGTCTGCCCGCGCCTCGTTGATCTTGGCTTGGTCCTTTTTGGCTTGGTCTGTGATAATTTGCACGGCTACCTCCGCAGACTTTGAACGCGGGGGTTCTGGCTTGGGCTTGGGCTTGGGCGCCTTGGGCTTGGACAAAGCGCGGATAGCCGCCATGCACGCCACAAGCAAAGCGGCAATCAGAAGGATCGCCCCGTCCAACACCTCTAAATCAGGCACCGGATCCCGCCCGCCATTTTCCTACGGCACTGGTCAACACGTCCCCGCCGATGTAGCACAGCGAGATTGTTACCCAACCGTCAGCCGTCAAGCCGAGATCGGCAAGCATGGCGATTGTTGCCACGGTCCACACCGTGAGCCTTCGGTATGATAGGCGAGATTGAGATCCGAAAAGTAATTCAACACCTTTACCAACGAGATTCATAATTCACCCTTTGCTAAGAATTTCCGAGACACGCGCCCGTAGATCGTCCATTGAAAAGCCGGGGCATACCGTGGCGGTTGTGCCTACTTGATTGTGTCCGTACACATCCGAAGACTTAAGCCCGTAACTTACACACAGATCCGCGACCGCTTGAGCTGCAAAGCACAGCGTTTGCCGATCCAGTTTCTCCTCAAGAAACGATCCCACGATCACGATTCCTACGCTCTTGGCGTTGGCTCCCTTTGCGTGTGCCCCCACTCGGCCTGCGCGTCTTCCGATACGCAACAAAAGCGGATCGCGCTCAATGAGGTAATGATAGCCAATATCAGACCACCCCTTGCCCTTGTGATAGGCTCTTGTTTTCTCAAGGGTCCATGTCTGCGGGGTTGCGGTGTGATGGACAATTATTGATGTGACGGTTCTCATGCGGGGATAGAGGAGAGTTCAATAATCTTATAGCGCCACTTGATCAGCATTTTGGTTCCAGTAGCGACAGTCGAACTGGTTGAACGAGAACCAGCCATGGCGATCAAATGGAAGTTTTCACCATCCGGCATTGTATAATTAGAGTTTCGTGCGCTTGCTGCAATGTAGTCACCGCTTGAATCAACAGAATGATACCCGACATCTCCAACTCGCTTTGCCACATAGGTGCATGATGCAATGCTTCGTGTAGTGTTTGCATTGTTATTCGTTGAAACGGCACTGCGACAAAAAACGCCACTCTGGTATTTGTCAGCCGGAACATTCGCGGCCAAACTGCCAAACGCCTCTCTGTCATTCAGCGTTGTATTCGTAGGATCTCCAGCGCAGAAACCAAAGACAAAACACGCATCGTCAAGGGCGTCCGTTGCTTCCCTGAACGATTCAATCAGAATTATGAAGTTTGAATCGGTGGTGATCTGCGTACCCCGCTCCGTCGTCATCAATCGATACCAGGTATCACCATCGAATGTTGTCCCTCCAACGGGGCATTTGTCGGCATCACTAGGGTCTGGACCCGAAAAAGTCAGGGTGTGCACTGGTGGAACGGAAGTTGAGACAGCCACAGAACTTGTGTTCGTGCCGACGTTTAATTCTGTCCATGTACCATCGGTAAGATCAACGCCTATCCATTGTTCGTCGGCTGGATCCGTACCAATCTTCCCATGCCAATGAGAGCGTGTATTGGATATGTGGGTCCGTGCAATAGGACCAAGGATGCGAGTGCTTCGTGACATCTGTTACGCCGAGATACGGTTAACGTAGCCAATGATCGAGATCACGTTGGCAACAGACGCGAAGGCCGCAACATCCAGTGCGCCATTCAGAATCCACCCAGGCGCAACCAAAACCGTCTCATTGGGCTGTATGACAGTTTTGAATAGATCATCTGGGCTGGTCACCCCGCCCCACTCCAACGTCAGGGTTACTGCGGAAGTATGGATGTTAGATGCCCACAACCAGATTTCATCAATATCGCTGGAACCGGATACGGCAGTATGGATGTCCTGCCCGGCGGTTGCTGTTGGGACAACCTTAATGCCACGCCCGCTGGTGCTGTCACTGAGTAGAATTTTTGCAATTGTCGCCATTGTTGATCCTATGAGAAAACTTGTTGGTGGAGGATGTGGTCCATATCGTTCGCGTCGGCACCGCCACCACTTGCAGCAGACCAAACAACCTTTGAATTTGTATTGTCCCAGGTCAACACGTCGGCATCGGATGGTGAGTCTTGCCCGATCTTGCTTACCTCACCGTCGCTGTCTATGGTGATCGCTGCGGTGCCTCCGGACTCCTTGATCGAGCCGCCATCATCCAAGGTCAGATCGCCGCCAATCGTTAGATCCGTTGTGATCTGTGCGTTGCCCGTTACGCTCAAAGTGTGCGAAGGGTCTGTATCCAGAATCCCCACACGCTGTCCCTTCATCGTTATGTGAGTGTTGCCGTCGAGAACCAGATCGGCGCGTGCGTTACCGGCGCCGTTTTGAATTTGGAAGTTTGCGGAGTTTGCGGCGTTGTTATCCAACTCAATTGAAAGGTCGCCGCTACTTCCCTCTATTTCCAAATTGGCCCCGTCAAACATGAGCGCGGTTTGTGAGGTTACGGTGCCGTCTCCGTCGTCCGTGAGCATTTGATTTGCGGAACCGCTCACGCCAAGCGCGGTCAAGTCTGTCACACTCAACACGCCCGTCGATGCAGAGAGGCCGGTTGCGCTCGCCGTGCCTGCGAACAGCGTGGCCACGTCGTTTACACTTCCCTTCGATTGTGTGCCGGTGGTTCCGCCATCCAGAAAGGGAAGATAATCCCCGGCTGCAATTGTCGCCGCTGCGGCCTCCGTGAGATCGACAACAACCGATCCCCCGTCAACGTCCATAAGGGCGCCCGCTGTTAGAGGTGGGCCGGTGACTTTCATGATCGCACCTCCGCAAGCAATTCAACGACGGTAGAACCCGTGCCGCTTGCCAAATAGATCACAGACTGGGGAGCTGTTGCGCCTCCGCGCCACGCCAACTCAGCCCAAGAATCCGCAGCGACCGACGCATAATGGGAGCCGATGGCCGATCCGTCTGTGCCGGTAAACGCAATCTTTCCAGCGTTGGAAACAAACTGGATCGATAACTTGTAGGCAACACCCGGAAGCGTCACAGCCGTGAGATCGTCTGCGTCTCCAAGCGTGATCCGATACGCGAAGGGTACGGTTTGGGTCGATAGATCGGTTGCCATGGTTCACGCTCCGGTTGAATGTTTACACCATATCACGGGCGGGGTCATCGATTAGCAGAATCCGCAAGATCAAAGCCTCTTCAGACTCCCACGTGATTGATTGAACAAGTCCGACACGATCCGACAACGATAGATCCGAATCTGTCACGGTTACGACGTTCCCAAGATTCACCCACCCATAGCTTTTGTCAACGCGATATGAAACGGATCGGTGCAGAAAACCAGAGGCGCGGATTTTCCAATTCAACACACGTTGAATCGTGGCGGCATCATAGACGATCTCGGTGGTGATGGTTTCGGCGCGGGATCCGTAGCGGCCCGCGCTCGCCCGTGCGTAGTAATTTGAGAACTCACGGAATGAATCGGGATCCGGTGTACCTTTCAAAGTTGTAAACATCCGGTGTTTACCCGTCGTTGGAATGTATGCCCAATCGATCCGGATCTCGTTTATCACATCGAGCGGGCTATTTTCGTAGCTCACGGGACCAACCCGCACAGCCCCGCCCGCTTGGTTCGCTGTTATCTTTTCCACCGCTTGCGCGGCGTTGGCGTCCATCTCCCACACAACGGGGTAAATCCCTTCTGCGCCACTCACGACAGAAACCGGTAGCAAGGGCAATAGGTTGTCTTCTGTCCACTCCCAAGGACTCACCGGGGAGTCAATAAACCCGGCGACCTTAAACAGATTGAGGCGTTGCTTGACCGCAGCGATTCGGCCACGGTCCACACGCAACGACGACCGTAACAACATCCATTCAAGCACATCACCTGCGCCGTTCATGTGTGTTGTTCGGTCGTCCGACATCAACGCGCCCGCGTTGCTCCATTCGATCCAATAATCCTCTTTTGTTTTGCTGATTGTTGAGGCTCCGGAGATGTCCACCGTTGATACAATGGCCCCCAAGGAATCGGCTTCCGTTGTTACGGTTGCAAACACCTCGGAGGTATCCCCGTCGATATCCCAAACCGTAACTGTGGAAGACTCCACCGCGTGATCTGCTATCAACAACGTGGCAACCGATCCCCCGGTCTGTTCTACAATCGATGCCGGGGAACCCACTACCTCAACCTCTGAATTCAACGTGTTTACGTATACACCGGGGCGCCCAAACACTATCGGGTAATAGTCCCCGGTTGCTTCCGTGGCTGCATTTACCCACGTGTCAACCTTGCTTATCCGGTGCGTCGACGCGGGGACCAATGCCGGATCGTCAAATGGATTTTCCTCAATCGAAAAAGATACACCCTCGTGGGCTGCGCCGTATTCGGGAGCAACCAAGCGGCCGGTCAGGAACACGCGCCTATCGTCGTAACTGTCCCCCCTTTTCCAGAGCGAGATCTCACCCGTCGCAAATGATAACGAATGGCCCGTTTCAATCAACGCGCCCACATCCACCGGAAACACCACACCGTCAAAACTCACGGATCGAGCTGATGAGATCGTGGACATCAGCGCCCACTCTTCCCCTATTGATAAGTCGCTGCCGATCCGCCCGTCGATCCCTTTGACCTCTCCATCATCGGCCACGGGTTCCGCACCCGGTGAGATACTCACGGACGAAAACAAAAACTCACGCCCCGCGTAGCTCACGCGGAGCAACCAAACAAGAGACGCCCCCTCCAACTCTGAACGTGTGAGCCGGGGCATGATTAGACCTCTTCAATCAGCGTAACTTTTGAGACTCTCACAACCTCGTCAACGCTCTCCTCTCCCATTACCGTGTCCCGCCGGATCGCCCCGTCGATTCGGCCCAAGACAAAATCACGGCGCCGGTTGTAGACTTGCGCGTCGGTGCTTGAATCCGTGCTCTTTTCAAGGCGAGCAATATACACCACCGGCGTATGGCTTCCGTCGATCTGTCGCAGGTAGCCCTCCATTTGGCGGGGCGTTTCACCCTTCGAGCCAACCGGCAAGGTGTTGGCCGTTGTGGAGGTTGTCACATAGTCCGGTTCCGGATCGGCGTTTTGGGATGAATAGGCGAATTCGTCCACGCCTTCCGCCCATCCAAACTCAACGATTCGGCGGGCTGGGGATAGTACGCGGGATCGCTTGGTCCAATCTCGACCCTCGGTCACTTCCACGTTTGTTTCTGTTTCAATGGAACGACCAAACGAGTACGAATCCGCAAAGACAAACACCGGACCGATCACAATCGATCCGATCTCATAGTACCCGTCTGCGGTGCCTTGGCTGGCCGCGATCTTGATCCGATAGGCGCTGTATTGCGCGTCTTGCTTTGTGTACGTTCCAATCACAGAAGGCGCCCATACCTCACCACTTGATCCGCTACTCCCTTCGGACCCGTCCACGCCTTCCAAGATAAGGCGCGTTAGCCTTTTGGCGTCGTCCTCATCGGACCAAGCCCCTTCGGAGTGTGCTTGAATCTTCCGCGCTGTCGATCCGAAATTGAACGTTCCACCGGCGAACTCGTCCGCGTCGAAATATGGCTCCGGCGTTGTGTCGTTCTGTATGCTTGGGCGCACCGTGTTGCCCCGTCGCTCCCACCGTAGAGCCTCCATCCCATTGGCAGCGTCCAACGTAACCAGGTCCTGCCACGACGAAGATCCGGTGTCGTAGCCTTGGAATGTTGCCTCTTTGAAGTTGATCCCGAATAGACCCACGCCGATTATCGAGTTGAGATCGTAGCTGTTCTCGGTCGCCGCAAGCGCAGACGGGGACAGGTAGAGAGCTATGGTGTGCTCGGTTTCGTCCTGAGACCTCCACCGTATGCGCGGGCTTGGTGACTCGCTCCCCCCCGGTAGACAGCGAGCCAAGGCGAAGTCATGACGCACGCCCACCGTATGTGTCTCCGCAGCAAAAGCGGGACCGTCAATGGTTCGGATCTTGATCCCACCCTTCACATATTGCGCGGAGTTTGTGAAGTCCCGCGAAGGTATGTCGTCCGGGTTTGTGAGGTTGTCCGTCAACCTGACACCAGACATTCCCGTGTATTCGTCGGAGCTGTGATGGAACTCAAACCAATCACAATCAGCCGTGGAGTCTGCGGGACCGGGGCGGCCGAATTTGATCGAGCTATTGGCCTCTGGACTCACCGCGTTGTTTGTCATGCTGGCACTGTTAACCGCGTTAATCCACTCACGATCTGGATCGTTGTCTCGTGCGCGATACCAGATCAATAGACGGTCTTTGTTGAACGCAACCAATATCTCAGTGCCGGCAGAATAGCCGGAGGTTGTTACGGTCGCGACGGTTGCCGATCCGTTTTCGTCGTACACTCTGAATTGCCCCGCAACAAACCGGATCGATATGTCGTGGTCGGTGGTGCCGTTTGCAACTCGGATCCGGGTTGCGATCTTGTTGGCCGTCAACGATCCGCCCGCGTTGACCAGGACCGAGAACCGGCACACAATCCCCTCGGTGGCGGTCCCCGCTGGATTTGTTTCGTAAGCAATCGCGGTTGAGGCGCCCGCAGCCAAAACCAAAGCGCCCGCGCTCAACGCCTCCGATCCGCTTCCGGTCTTTGTCCATGTCGTCAAGTCTCCCGGTAGCTCGAACGGTAGCCAAGTGTCTTGGAAGGTCGTTTGATTTTCCGGGGTCCGCTTGTAAGCGTGGAAGGCCATGGGGACTGTCGTATAGCCGCCAAGGTACAACGCACCCAAAGAGTTATCCTCGTTGCCAGGATTCGCGGCCCAATTGTGCAGCACCATAGCCCGCCCGCCTTGGGGGGTTGCACAGAAATTGTTTGGGTATGTTGTCGAGTCTGAGAAGTCCCAAACCTTGCCGAAGTTTGTAACGTCCGACGATCCCAATTCCGTCCACGTCTCCCCGGTGTCTCTGCTCTCACAAATGATCCCCTCGTTGTCGTCGCTGGGTCGTCGCCCCAAAACATAGATCGTCCCTGTTGGGTCAACCCACGCGGCAAGATCGCCAGATGCGATAAGGGCGCCCGTGCCTGAGGGTGTTGTTGAGGTTGCCCACGTATCCGCTGCAATCTGCACACCGGTAACCGTCTCGAACGGATCGAACGCGGATCCAATTCGACGGACGCGGGGGCGTGAGGAATATACGCGGGAGATGAACACAAGCAAAATCTCCCCGGAGATCTCCAACAGGTTGCAGAATTTCCCGCCCTTGTCTCCCGCCGTCTCACCATCCCAAACATTTCCAACCGTCTGAAACGAGGCGCCCAAATCCGTTGAAACCCATTGTTGAAAAACGTCTCGATCTGTTGGGTCGGTGTCGTTTTGTATCAGGTCAGACACAAGACAGATATTCCCCCCGGAATAGATCGCACGGAGGCGCCCCAAGGCATAGCCCGCTGTACCAGAACCGGCCGATCCGGAGATGTCCACCGACGCATCCAAACACCAAGCGGAGCCAACGGACCAATTGGCCCCGGCATCGTCGCTGTAATGCATTCTAACCTGGCCTTCGTTGTTGACTGTGTCCTCTACCCAATGGAAGAGAAGCACCCGTCCAGAGGGTAGCAAACACAGACACGGGTACAGCGTGTCACCGGTTGTTGCCCCGGTGTAAGGGGTTGCCAGCACAGACCAAACCCCGGTGGATCTGTGTCGTGATCGGATCCGAACATCTCTTGTTGTGCTTGCGACCGAGACACGCTCATAGGCAACCAACACGGTCTCATCCGTGAGTGTGATTGCGTGCGGGTTTACGGCTTCGGCTTCCAAATAAGAACCGCCCCCGTCTGTGTATTCCACGCCCTCCCAGTATGAGATAATTGACGGGGCATCCCATCCCCTGTAAAGCGCGTCCCCGGTGTTTTGCCAAACGAACCCGCCTCGAGAACCGACGATTCCCGGCATTCCGGCGCGTTGGGTTCGCACCGTGAGCGTCTCGGCCTCTTGCGCGTCGTACACCTCTCCGGAGGCGTCAAGGGTCATATGTCCCGCGCTGGTTACTGGCACGTCTGGGCGTGGCTCCGCTTCCGTGTATGTCGATTGAGCCGCCCAAATCGAATCGGCAGAGATCCGCACGTCGGGAATCAAAAGGGCGCGGTAACGGTCTGCGCTTTTGTCTGCCATCGTCTAGCCCCTTGCCTTGTGTCCGACCTTTGAATCTCCCTTAACCGCCCCACGCAACGGGGAGCCGGGGCGCCTTAGATTGTCCTGCACAACCGTATCAAATGCGCGGTGTGTGTACTTGTTTTGCACAACGATTGTCTGTGTTGTGCCCCCTCCCCGATTCAAGTCGTTGAGGCCTTCCTCTCCACCGATTCGGCCCATTGCCGTTGAGTTGAGCACACCCTCGTTTTTCGTTACCCGGATGTCCCTCTCATCCGGTGCCATGCCTCCGCTATGGAATTGGGGGGGCTTTTGCGCGACGACGGAAGCCGTGGCCATTGCACCCACCCCGAGAACACTCGCTGCCTTGACGGCATCTATTGGGGGGGGGAGTGACGCGGCCACTGAAAGGCCTTCCGCCACGCGGATCGCTATGTTGACCAGCGCAGCCGCTTTGTTGATCTGGAAGATCCGGCGTGCGGCCTCCCCGCTCGCTGCGCTTTCGTTGTCGAGAATCATTGCGGTGGCATCTTCTACCGCTGTAGCCAATTCGACGGACGCCGACACCATATCCGCCTGATCTTGGGCGCGTTGGGACTCTGCGAGATCCCGCGCTGCTTGCTCACGCTTCGCGCTCTCTTCCGAAAATTTGGCGTCCATGTCTGCCAATTCTTTTGCGTGTTTTTTGGCCAACGCTGTTTCGGCTTCCCGCGCCTCCGTCTGAACCTCCGCGTTATCGGCGTTGGCGATCCTGATCGCTTCAATGTTTTTCAGTTCAATCCGTTGTTGCTCGAGCAATCGATCCCGCCCCTCAAGCATTGCAAGCGTAGCGTCTTGCTCGATTTTGTTGAGCTGTTCAATGGTTGTCTTTTTCTTCTTTTCGCCCTGTTCTGCATCCCGTTTGCGGGCCGCCTCTTTGCGCTCCATCTCTGCTTTGGCTTGAGCCGCAGACCGGTTGGCTTGGGCGCGTGCCTTTTCTACCGCTGCTAATTCTTTGGTTGCGCGGGCTTCGTTATCTTTGGACCGAATCACAAATTCGGATTGAAGGATCGACTCTTCGCGGACCTCTTCGATCCCTTTCAACGCGACGCGCTCTTTTCCCAACCTCTCGATCAGTTTGTCACGTTGCGCCGTTGCTTCTTTTTGCGCGTCGATGTCGGTTAGATTCGCCTGGATCTTTTCGTTGGCAAGATCGATCTCTTTCTGTGTCCCAAGCACTCGAACCCGCTGTTTATCGATCTGTTCTTTTGCGTCTTTGCTTATCCGTCTCCCCGCCTTTTCCACCTTCAGATCGATCTCATCCAAGACGCCGATAAAGACCTGGTATGACTCCCGCACCTCATCGACCGTGGATCGAAAAGAATCATACGCGCTTTGTGCTTTGCTTGCCTCTTCGGACGCGCTCTCCATTGCCGCTTCTGCCTCGGCCAAGTCTGCTTGAAGCAAGAAGTAAGCCGCGCCCAACGCGGCAACCGCAGCCGCAGCCGCGCCGAGAACGGGTCCACTTATCAAGGCGCCTTTGCTCAATGCCTCAATGCCTCCGGCAGCGTCTCCAACGAGGCGCGTAACACCGGCCAGCTCGGGCGATACCATATCGAGAGCACCCGCCAAACCTTGCAGAACAGAATCCGCGTCACCCGCTGAATCGGTGAACGTGTCCAAGCCTTTGGCCGCTTCGGTTGACGACTTCTTGAGATTGCGCCCAAGATCGTTCCCAACGCCCTCACCGGTTTTGTTTACCTTGTCGAGATTCGATCCGATCTTTTTCAGGTCTGCGTTGAATTCTGCGGTGTCTGCGCTGAACGAAAATTGAACGTCTCCACCGTCGATCTTTCTGGCCATCGTTCACGCTCCCCGCTTTTGTCTCATCCTATCAAACCGGCGCCGTTTTGCCTGTCTCTCTTTCTGTTCCCGCTCCTTTGGAGTCTCACAGCGCAACCGCCAATCGGCCAGCAGAGCGATCTGTGATGCGCGGGGCAAACCCTGAAACCATCCTGGTTCTTTTCCCCATTCACGCGAAATCGTTAGGGCTACGCGCTCAAGGCTTCCCCGGTCGCTTCGGTAAAATCCTCGATCTTTTCAACCTCGATCTCCTTTGGAAGCGTGAGCGTTAGAGCGTGCAAAACGCGGGGGCCTACCTCATAGATCCGCGTCGGTGTAACACCCTTCCGCATAAGCCAATCGAGAGCCTTGGCGCCGTATGCAACGGGGTCGCCATCTTCCACGGGATACACGGGCGCCCCGTCCATACACACAGCCAGAGACGCAGCACAAAGCCGTGAGAGATGCACCCGCGAAGGGTTGCCGCTCCAAGCCGTTACAAGGTCATTAACAACAGCAAACGAGCGCGGGGGTGTGAGACTCACACCCTCACCCAACGAGCCGCCAAGATCAACCGAATCCATTAGGATTGGCCGGTGAACGTGAGACCCCCAAAAGACTCACCTTTGATACTTATCTTGTTCGGATCGCCTTCTGCGAAATCCCAAGTAAGGATACACTTCGACAGCTTCGCGGTGTGGTCCGCGCTGTCTCCGTGGTTGGTTCCCTCAATTGTGAGGGTCACGTCAAGCATGTAAGGCGCGAACGCTGTACCGTTGCCCACCGATGTCCACGACGACGACGATCCGGTCTGTTCGATCACGTCAACAATGTTGGCGTTGGAGGCGTCTGTGAAGTCTCGTTGGTGTACAGAGAAAGAAAACGACAAAACTGGATCGTCTGCGGAGCGCACGCCGACTATCGTCCCACGATCTCGGATAACCACACGATCCGGTTTTTCTGAAGAGAATGAGAGGTCGCCGTCCTCATAGGCGACAGTGTAAGAATTGGAGGCGCCCGAGTCGGCTAAAACGAGGGTGCCGTCTCTTCGGACTTTTGGGATTGTTGATGCGGCCATTATTCCTCCAAATTGAGAACTGTATGTGTCGTTGACTTGTTCGTCCTAACCTTAACACGCCTTCCGCCCGTCAATGCATTTTGTAAAGCCTCGGTGACACGGGCGATCAGCTTGGGCAGATAGTCACGGGTCAGGACGTCTTGAACGATCCTCCACTCTTCCGTGGCTCCCTTTTTCCGCGCAACATATCCCGCGTATGGTTTGCCGGAATAATGCCCCCGCGCATTGTTGCTGAACGTGATCGTTCGGATACCCTCGGTTGCTTGATATTGCCTGGACCAACCAAGCCTGGAACGGCCAACCGTTGACAGGTTGCGCCCCTTGTATTTCCAGCCAACCCATTGGCGCTGGATCGCCGCGTGCATCTCTTTGCCTGAATCCTCGAAAGCGGAAAGAGCTGGACCTTCAAGCCGTGATTGTAGATCGGTCAAGTCGATTCCGGTGGTGATCTGGACCTTGACATTAATCGTCATACGAGATCCACACCGCGCAAAAAGTCAAGCGTAACCTCTCGAAGCGTGCGCCCGGTGCGCTGTCGGATCTGTGCGATCTTCTCTTCCGTCTCATCGATCTTTTTCCGCAACGCGGCAAGAGCAAGCACCTTGATTGCGTTCCATGAATTCGGAACAAGCGACCGCCACAACTCCCCGCTCTCTCCTTTCCGGTGCACGAATTCCGCATAGTACATTGGGTTCTCGATCACGATTCCAAGATCACCAAAGGCCGGGATCGCGTGAGCGTTCCACCGATCCCGTGATGTCCCCGTCTCAACGGGCCAAGCGTTCCGGATCGCCGCCATTAATATTTCTAACCAAAACGTCAACACGTCTTGTTCGGCGGGCGTTAATGATCGTGCGCGCCCGTGCTTTTTTACTATGTGTTTCTCAATTGACTTCAGACGGATGTTCACCGTAACACCCGCCATAACTACACCACAAGAGTTAGATTGTAGGTCAGCCCCAAAGCGAAAGCGTGGATCATGTACGCGCCCCCGCCCACATATTCCGCAGAGGCGGATCCGATGTCGATTGCGGCCCCCGTTGAAAGCGTTGTACCTCCGACGCTTAGGTATCGCATTGCAGCGTGGAGATCCGATAACGCTTGGCCCGGTGCTGCCTGCCCGCTGTTGGGCTTGAGCTGGTGGCATAGCTCAACCGTGAGGCGTTGCGTAACTCTCAACCCCACAACATCGGCCTTCCCTCTACTTGGGGCGGAGGCGGGCGCAAGGGTGCCGATCCGAATCGAGAATGAACGATCCAGCCGGGGGGAAGACTCATTGCGCACGCCAAGCGGGGATCGTGCCTCTTTCAAGCCCGCTGCCGTTAGGCGTGCAATCGTCGCGGTTAGTGCTCCGTCCGGTGTCATTTGGTACGGTAGCCCCGCCGTGGTCCCGACGAGAGCATCAACACGGGAGCCGTGGGAGTCTGTGAGCCGGTCAACACGTTGTCTTCACTTGAATCGAAGCGGGCGCGTAGCGCCTTGAACTCTCGCTCATAGTCTGCGTCATATCGATCCGCCAAGGCGTCGTAACGATCCCCCGGATCCAACAGCGTTGAGAAGTCCCGAAAGATGATCGCCAAGGCGCCATACAACAAAGCGGAACGGAGCGCGGAGGGTGTGCGTAACTTCCAAAAAGGCACGCTTTCGGAATACATCCGGTTGGTCAACATGGACCAAGCCTCATCAAGATATGCTTGTGTGGACGTTGTGCCGGATGGTAGCAGGTTCGCGATATCCCCGTGTCTACCTACAATATCGGTATGGCCCACTGGTGGGTATATCCGGGACAAGCACAAAACGGCATCGTTGTAAAACGTGTGCGTGTCTCCGCTGATCACAACAGCGAACTTGACCAGCCAACGCGGGCCTAACGCCTCGTCGTCCAAGTCAGTCGCGCCGATCTCATAGCTCACGGTCCCCCCGCTGATCGTGGCTGTCTGTGCCGAGATCTTGGCCTCACCCGCTGGGCTGTATAGGGTGAACGTTCCGGAGGTTAACGAAGTAGCTGAACCGCTGCGTTCAATGGCAAGTGAGACGTCTTGCGTCTCCCCTTGTTCAATGAGGGTAGGTCCAGACCACCGGGCAGAGTATAGGGTTTCAACGCTCACGCTTTCGATCCTCCCGTCCGTCAGCCTTCACTGCCTCACGCCTCGCTATGGACTTGGCGCGGTTTGGGTCGTTGCCGTTCTCAACGAGCTGTCTAACAAACCGATCCATTGTCTCCCGGCGCCCTTGTCGTTCCCCGCTCACTCTGACACCTGCTTGGCAAGCGTGGAGCGCCTCCGCCTTCTCTTGACGGGGGCCGCTCCGTTTTTGGCCGCTCCTTGTTTCTTCTCTTCGACGCTCTCCCACGCCGCCCTCATCCCTTCGATCTTCTTTTCCAACTCGGCATACTTCCGTTCAAGCGCAGGGTTGCCCGCCATGCGTCCCGCCAAAGCCTCGAGCGTTCTCTCTTCGCCTTGGACAATGGCCAGGTATACCTCTTTGATCAGCCCTGGAATAATGCCAGAATCACGGACGAAAGCGCGAAAAGAATCCCAAGACGAAAGCCCCGTTTCAGGATC
>Ga0098033_1000557_pt1 | contig 16706 bp, 13 predicted proteins | sample 1_EtaG_FD_75049 | JGI IMG/M metagenome (GOLD analysis project Ga0098033, IMG submission 75049) | Marine viral communities from the Subarctic Pacific Ocean - 1_ETSP_OMZ_AT15124 metaG | ecosystem: Environmental > Aquatic > Marine > Oceanic | place: Pacific Ocean | collected 2015-01-07
ATTTATTGAACGCTTCTGAAATAGATTCCATTGTGATTACTTCCGCGTTCAAGCCGCTCCTATTAGTTTGGCTGGCCGTATAACAAGGGCACTTAAATTCTTGAGCGAGGGCCCTCAAATCTTCGTAAATAGTCTCCAGTTCATGCCTTTTCTCTTTTCTTATTACATTTGGTCGCAATAAATCTCCATAGTCAACAATAATCATGTCAACGGGGATCCCGCGATGTCGCAGCTTTTCCAGGTGGATCTTGATTGTGGCAGGTGAAGCTGATTTTGTTGGATACTCCTTGATAATTAAATTTCCCTCAAGCTCTTTAACGGTCTCAAAAATCTGTTCTTTGAACGAGAAAAGGTCTTGCAAGGGGACACCCGTAATACAACTATCATAACGAGAGGCAATCACAGTTGACGCCAACTCTAGCGTATAGTGTATAACAGTTTTGCCTTCTTTTATAGCCGCTGCACCTAAATGCACCAAAGCCATTGATTTTCCTGCCCCAGTGGGAGCAATAACAACTCCCAACTCTCCTTCTCCCAAACCACCTTTACACAAGTCATCAACTTCTTTCCAGCCAGTCGAAACAGCATTGCGCGTTTTTATTTCAAAACGCTTTTCAAAATCTACTTTATAATCGTATCCAAATTTATTATCACTCCCCAATTTAAGCGCTTCATTAATAACTTCGCTGATCTCATCAAAAGACGAACTCTTTAAAAGCTTGACTGATTCCAGCATCGCTTCTTTGAGTTTCTGTTTCCGACAAAAATCAAGTGAAGTCTCTTTAATATATTGATCACCCTCCACCCCAAATCCCGCTTTGTGAATACGGGCAAAATAATCTCTAACTTGTTTCTTTACGGCGTCGTTCTCCTCATCCAAGTCGGCACGGAGGAGAGTAATCATAATCTTGTTAGTGGGATGAACACCATATTTGTTTCGATAATCAAATATTTTCTGAACAAAGACCTGTAAATGCCTGACCTCAAAGAACTCAACCTTCATGACTTCTTGCATCTGGTCAGAGAATGATCTGTCCTCCAAGATGAGTTGTGCGAGGTCCTCTTGAAAAGCTTTTCCATATTTAGAAAAATCAACTTTTTCCATTATTTCTCCGTTGTGATGCGTTTCATGTTTTGAAAAAGGGATGACCAATCAAAGGCCCCAAAGCCATCCTCGGTCATCATCTTAACGGTCCCTGTCTTATTAAATTCGGGCACAAAATCTTCAATGGCGGCTCGGACGCTCTGCTTGCCGTTAATTGGGATGTTGGGAGAATACAGCTGCATTAGTTTATAATTGTGCTCAATCACATCCACCTTCTCCTGGATGGTCTGATAAACCTTGGCCTTCTCCTCTCGCATCTCTCCACAATGTTCGATAAGACTGCTTATATAATGGGTCTTTTCTTCGCTCAAAAAAGGGAACCTCTTGGCCACTGTCTTCATTCCAACACCACCAACACCCTTAAGATTATCACTCTTATCACCAGAAATGGCACGTGCGAGGGCGAAATTAGCTGGATGGATGCCGTATTCTTCGACTATCCTTTTGCTGTTAAGAAAAACCTTTTGTATTGGTCTATATAACACTGTTTCATCGTCACAAAGTTGAATGAAGTCTTTATCACTGGAGATAATAACCTTTTGCCACCCCTTGAAATAAGACATTTGAACTGCATATGCAATCACATCGTCCGCTTCAATGTGAGGCACCATCGTCTGGATAATGGGCAACTCATTTAAATATTGTGTCAAACGAGTTTGTTGCCAAATTTTATTTTTTATTTCTTCGTTCTCCGACATATTCCGAATGTCTCGATTCAGGCGGATTGGTTTTCTTCCCGCTTTATAGTCCTTTTGAACCAATTTCCGTCGTTTAGAACCTCCTATGCCATCCCATGCGACAATAACGCGGTCTGGCTTCATCTCCCTCACCATTTTCTGCAAAATCTTAAGAAAGCCCTTAATTCCCCCGATTGGATATCCGTTGGTGGACAAGCTTGGATCAACAATATACGCCCTGTAAAGCATGTTCAAGGCGTCGATCAATATCACTCTTTTCATATTTCCTCTATGTAAAAAACCCTCCTCAGTATAACCGAGGAGGGTTGGAAAGTCAACAGTAAATTTTATTAATTAACGACTGGAACGCCGAGTTTGAGGACGCGCACTGGCGCTTCGTCGCGAGTTGTGGGGACGACTCGCCGTGGACCGTCGTTGAGAGTTCCCTCTCTTAGATGGGGCAGCCTGTCGCCTTTGGGGAGCCGTTCGACCTTGATGGACATTAGAACGACGAGGGGTGTGACGCTGCTGCTGAACCTGCCGCTTTTGCGGAGCGGTTCGCCGTTGGGTCACACGAGGGCGCTGTGCCTGTCTTTGAGAAGGACGTGTCACGCGCTTGTTCTGACGAGGGCGTTGCTGCTGAACCTGCCGCTTTTGATGGCTGCGCTGGGGGGCTCGGGCAGAACGCTTGGGAGACCGCTGGAAGGGGCGCTGGGCTTGCGCCTTTTGTGGTCGCTGATTCCCACGTCTTTGAACGTTGCCACGCTTGGGCATGCTTTTCCGCTTGTTCGCACCATTCCGGAAGTCACTGCGCTTGGGGACGTTCTTTCCCTGGCGGTGATGACGCTTGTTGCTGTGGGCATTGTGGTTTCCACGACGTGCCTGTCCAGCGTTGTTGGAGCGCTTCTTGCCCTTGTTGACGCCCTTATTGTTGTTGGAGCGCTTCTTATTATTATTGACACGAGGAGAAGAAGCCGACTGGTTCTCACGCTTCTTGCGATTTTCCTGGTGTCGATAATGCTGAGATCCCATTTTACCGTTCTTTCTCAGATCAGAATGTTGGCCCTTCTTGCCGCCCTTCTTCTTCCAGTTTTTCTTAGAAGACTTCTTATTTTTCTTCCAATCACTAGATCGGTAATGTTTGCTCACGTTAACAGTGACGTTGTTATTGTTGACAACCTTGTTAACCACCACTTTCTTGTTATAACTATTCTTCTTCCAATGTCCCGTGTGCCACTTTTTAGTCTTCCACATATGGTGTTGGTTGTTAGTATAAGTCACATACTGCGCATGGTGGTGGTGTCTCATCGTATAAGGTTGATGGTAAATCTGATATGGATTATAATGGTGGGCATGCAGAGACCCATGGTGGTGGAACGCAGTATGCATCCAGTTGAAGGTCGTTGCCCAATAAACGTGGAATGCGGGATATGTCAAGTAAGTCTGAGTGGCCCGATGATATGCGTTATAAGTCACACGTGTGGGACATCCCCGATATCCTTCGTAATGTATATTCAAACCCCGATTATAAGCCGCCAATAAGATCTTTCCAGCGCGGTGGCAACTCATCATATTGGTGTGACTGTTAACCCACGTCCATCGCCCAAGTCGATAGTCATAGACATGATCATAAACGATCACAGGCACATACTGGTTTCGAGTATAATTGGTATTGGTGTATGCATAATCACCAGAATTATAGCCATCATCGTAATAGCTGTTATCCCCGTAATCATCGTCATAATGATGATTATCATTCCCATAATCGTCATGGTCATAATGAGCCACTTGATTAGTGTGAGGCTCACACGCATCGGCACTGGCGATGTCGAGCATCGTGGCCACCAAAGCCAAGAGGATCGCCAGACCCAAAATTGTAATAATTGCTTTCTTCATTTTTTTCTCCTCAAAAGTATTTTTTTCTCTTACTTTTATATAATAAGTCTTTTTCTATTCAAAGTCAAGCAAAAAATGCTCTCTCTTATAAATAACTAGACCGCTTCTTCAGAATTATAGAATTGGTCGGCATCAACCTCCCGCTTGTCAAATTTCAAAATCACTTCTTCATCCATAATTTCTAAAATTCGTGCTCTAAACTTCTCGTCTTGAATTTTTTCCGGCCATTTAGAAGGCTGGAACTTTTCTTCTGAGCCGTCCGAATGAACGAGAGTATACCAAGCCCCAGAAGACAAGAGATGTTTTGAGCTTTTAACGGCTTCAAACCAGCTTTCTTCATCTTGCACACCAATTTCATCCCCCCACAAAATTTTAAAATTACATTGTCTTCCCTGTGTGCCAAATCGGCTCTTTTCCAACTTAACCTTTACTTCCGAACCGACGCGATATCCCTTGTCATCAATAATATATGATGCCTTGGCTTTGCGCCCTGTCAACCACACACGCAGTGAATAAGAATAGATCATCGCCTTTCCACCAGGAGTCATATAAGGTGTCGTCATGGCCTCAGAAGGGCTCCGGGTGATGTTGGTTTTCAATTGATTAAGAACCAAAAAAGTTGACTGAGTATTAGCAATGGGAACAGTCAACTTAGACATCCCCTTGGCCAAGATCCTGGCTTTCACCGCCATGGACGAAAGAGGATTAAAATCTCCTTCGATATCAGAAATGGCGGGTGTTAAGGCCAACGAATCCCAAATAAACAGCATTCTGTTTTCATTGGAACCCAGCAGATCCTCAATGGTTTCCAATACAAATTCAACCGATTGAGCTTGGACATAAAGAAGAGTATCCAAATCACAGCCAGCGCGCTGCAGAAAGCTCGGGTCAATAGCTGATTCGGAATCAAAATAAATCACATCAATCCCCATCTTCTGGGCATTTGCTGCGACTTGCGCTGCCATATATGATTTCCCAGTAGATTCAAGGCCAGCGATCTCGGAGACTTTCCCCACCGGGATTCCTGCCAACTTGCCTCGACAAACAATGGAATCGAGCCACCGGGAGCCTGTTGGAATCCAGTCCACCACTTGAGTGGGGTTTTCTTCTCCCAAATTGTGTGCAACAGACATTCCCGCTTTTCGGTTGATTAAACTACGCATGTCGGCAATCGAAAGCTTGCCAGCTTTTTTTACTTTTGCCATTCTTGTTCCTTATATTGAATAATGTAAAAAATTGAGACATCTGTAACCCCATGCCTCCCTGCGGGCATTCCCTAACTAAGCAATTCGCTGAATGCGTCATCAACAGACGACGCTTCCTTGTTGGAATACTTAGAAGTTTCTACGGAACTTTCCTCTGCGCTCTCTTCGTCGGACAAGAATTCATCCAACATGGCACCCACTTGTTCGGTGGTCTTGCGCTCAAAAAGTCCCTCAAACTCTGGAATGGTTTCCAGCATTTCAGCACACTTTTCAGGTCCGTCTTGACAAAGCGGAGAGGATTGTCTCCGAGGTTGGAGCTTTGTCTGGGGGAATGCTGCTCCTGGGGGCTTCCCATAAGTGAGAATAAGGTCGGTGCCCTCTTCCGCATCGGTAATATCCCCATATTCGGGGTTCAACACCAAATTAAGAAGAGACTCATAAGCCATCTTTCCATAACCCCACACACGAACGCCATCTGCTTCCTCCCCACGCACAACGACGGGAGAGAAAAACCGCTGACGGGCAAAGAGAGATTTTGCCATTTTAATGCTGTCATCAGTCCCTTCATTATAAAGTTTAGTGGCAAAACCACAAACGGGACAGTCATCACCAAAATTCTTTTTGGGACAGACAAACCCCGAATTTTTGCCCACGTTATAATGAAAAAAGAAATCCTTGAACGGATCTCCGTCTGCTGTCGGAACAATACGAATGGTTTGGTCCCCGTCTTGAGGGCGCCAGAAATTACTGTTGCCTCCTCGGTTATCCAATGCCGTCTTTCTTGCTTTAATTTTCTTAAGATCAATACCCATTATTTTTTTTCCTTATTGTTATAGTATACACAGCAAATTTCCTGTGCATCTGGCATTAATAATAACACACTTAGTCAAGGCTGTCAAGAGAAAAGTTTTCAATTTGTGAAACATCTCCCTTCGCCGTGTTCCAATTAAAGACGCGGAAACTTTTCGCATCAAGATCCCAAACCAATTCATTTCCCTCGCTAAGTTTTCGAGTTGTGCCTCCTCCTTTAGTTTGTTGTTCCACAAACCCTGCTGGCAAGTCTTCGAGACGAGCAAACTTCATTGCTCTCGCTTCACCATTTTTCTTTTCAAAAGTACCCACATACGCTCTTATACGAACAGACATATTATTCCTCCTCAGTTGCTTGTTCTAACGAAATACCTTGAACCATTGAACTACGTGCTATTAAAAAGCCATAATTTTTCTTATAGTGTGTTGAATAAATACCATATGAAATTTTAAGCTGATCTTCGATAATTTTCTCCTTTAACTGCTCCGTAATAGTATTAAATAACTCGCGGTCGGTTTTTAACATTTCGTTGTTCACTGCATAATAATAACTCTTTTCACGTGATGCTGTCAAGGGAAAAAATAACTTTTCTTCATTTTTTTCCATATCCAAAACGCCCAACGTGCAAATACGAGCATAATCAAGGGGTTTGGCAGTTGTGTTCATCACCGCTTCTGAATGATCAAAAACATTTATCATGTGAATAGCAGAAATTAAGATCTTATTCAATTCGGAATAATAGCCGACCACAGGAGCGCCTCCAGCAATTTTATCCAGTGCATGGTTGTCAATGAGCAGAATTCTTTCAAAACGGCCTGAACGTGCATATTCTTGAAAAATATTGAACGTAATGTGGTCTTGCATTTCCCGGTAAGTATTTAATAGAGAGGTGTCGGGCCTAATATAAAGAAGGTGAATTTTACAACGCTGCAGTTGTTCTAATATCGCCAAAGAAGCCCCACTAATCGCTCCAGACCCACCAACAATGAATAGAACCTCTTCGCCAGCGGAGATATCTTTAAAATAACCCGTCAAATCAGGAGTGGCAGTTTCATACTGCTCGTGACTGTCACATTTCGGAAACAAAAAATGATTGGGTGTCTCCCGTGTTTCCGAATCGATAGTATAAATATTATACTGAGGATATTCTTCAAATCCTCGGGCTATGTTGCAGCCAGCTTGGCCAAGACCAATTAAAGTTTGCATATTGTTTTCATCTCCCCATAGTTTTTGCCCTCACTGATATTGATCAAAAAATCTGCAAAAATTGTCTGCGAAAAAATTTGGGCCACCTCGGAAATGAGATTACGCTCGTCATGGGCAAAATCAATTACTAGACTATCATGTATTGAAAAAGAAATAAAGGATTTTTTGTCTGCTAAGAATTTATGCACGGCGATCATCCTATCCAAAAATAAATCGCTTGTGGTGCTTTGAATAATATAGTTCAATGCGTGATGTTGGTCGGCTTCAATTCTCCTCCCAAACGGCGTGCTCACAAACGAACCATCCCAATATTTAGTCCTCACCTCATCTCTATTATAAACACGAGCGGCCAGATTGTCCTTCGATGAGGGGTTATACAGCCAAGCAAAAATTCTTTGTTTCGCTTCTTCCCGAGAGTGTGATCCGCGATATACATGCTGGATATTCCACTCATGAATATCCTCGGCGGGTTGCTCTTTGCCCGCGAGGGCAAGAAGCGTTCTTAACTCTGCAGCATTAAAATCTAGTTCAATAAAAAAGTCATTCTGTGGTTTAATGACAGAGCGAAAGCTCTTATCCATGGTCAGAATGGGAAAGCTTCCCTTGTTGGTGGTGAGGCGTCCCGTTTTACTTCCAAAAATATTATAAGAGATGTGAGGAGATATCTTGCTAATCTTTTTATAAAATTGGAGCACTTTATATTCAGCCAGCCGAGGCTTTAACGGGGAGGGATCAAGATTTAATCTTCTTTCTTTTATGTCCTCAACCGTATGGGTTAAGTCCACCAAAAAATTATAATTAGAGGGTCGCTCGTGAGTGTCAAAAATATATTGACTGATTTTATTTTTCAATTCCAAATAATCGCCCAAAACAAGAAGAGGAATCATCTCGTAAAAAGAATGCTCTGTCAAATCAATTTTGGCTTCCACACATGCTCTGTGAAAGGCTTTAAGTTGGGCGCTTTTCTTTTCCCACTCCTGCCGCAGAAAATCGGGGGATGCTTCATCGATTGTCTTGCCTCCACAATAAAGATATGCGTATTCATAGTCGCCGTTGCGCAAACAACGTTGATAACGCCACGTTTTACCAGTTGTGGGGAGCTTCTTAGTCCACTGGCGGCCCATATACGTTTGAAAATCCGACGACGGATTCGTCTGGTTTTTGGTCGCCTTTTGTATAACCTGAAACAATGTCATCCACCATTGGCCCCAGATCCACTTCTCGATCTTGTGCCTTTTGTATATCTGAAGGGGAAATGCCTCCCGATTTCTCACCGGCGCGGAACTTCGCCACGTTTATCTTCATTTCCGCCTTCGCCCAATCATTAATATACCCCACTGCAGTGTTAAAGTCAAACACTTTATAATATTCTAACACTTTTCTTGTTTTAGTTTTAAACTTGTCCTTACTCCAATGTGCTGCTGCGCCGCTCTCGTGCATGCGAATGTGCAGATATGTTTTAAGCCAAAATGGGGCCCCATAAAACCGATTCACCTGTTCTTTTGTGATTTGTTGCCTAAAAATTGTTTTTTTAATAATTCTCTCTTTCGCCCCTTGACTTCCCACGTCCCCATAACTTAAAAGTTTTGCAGGACAACTCGTATAAGGTAATTCGAGGGCAAATGAATTATAAAATTCAATTATATATGATTTCATCATTTCTATGTCAAGCAAGTGAGAACGATAATAATATCTCTGCACCATCTCGTTGGAAGAAGACCATTCTCCGTAGTTCTTCATATACTCTTTCATCTTGGGCGATGAAAGATCGGCCACCAAACGCCAGGGAGCATTTCTGTCCACCATAAATCCAAAATTCTTAGCCGAATCCCGAAAAAATCTAAAATTATTATCCTTGATATAATCCTTCACCTTTTTTGCGTCAGCCCCACAGCTTTTGCCAGCCAAATCAATTATCAAGCCAGAAATGTTGTTCGGACATCGGTTAGAAAGAATAAAGCCTGTCCGCGTAAAAGGAAAATCAAGACCAACGTCTCGCAAAAAAAGCATAAACATTTTCACAAAATCCCCAAAATTTCTTATACGCCTTTCGGCCCCCACCGAAGTAACATAACTTTGTAAAAAGCTCTGATATATCGCTGTTAAATAATTATGATACATTATGTTAACCGGGCTCCAACCAATTTGAGGTTGTAACTTAGCATAAGGACTCTGTTCTGTCTTTATTTTGCGCTGGAAAGCTGCCTCCATAAAATGATATTGCAAGTCAGAAAAAGCATCTGCAACAAAATCGGCAGCAAACAAAGTCTTCCTCCCCCCTTCAACCTTAAGCTGCTTTAAATTCGTCTCCGACAAAAAGATGGCGTCCCCTTCCGATGAGATCTTACCAAAAAAAGGTTTTTCATACCAAAAATCAATAAGAGATTTTTCATACGGCTTTTTAATTGGCAGGTATTTTTCCTTATATAATTTACGAAATTTATAAGAAGCAACCGCATTAAGATCATTACTCCCTTGGGCAGTAAATAGTTTGTTACTAATAGGCTTTCTGTCTTTCATCGCTCTTCTCCCTATTACCCTGCCGGAACCGCATCAACCGGAGGCTCTGTCGTGGCCGCACCATCAGTCGGGGCCGTGGTTGATGGTTGCGAAGCTCGGGATCCCGCTTCCCTAATGGCTTCAATCGTTGTTCTAAACCCACCGGAAGTAACATCTCCGCTCACCTTGTTGATAACATAGTAACCTCCCAAACCAAGCCTCTCACTAATGAGTCCTCGACTTTGAGGATCACCGGAGCCCATCGTGGACGGATTTATATAGACATATTGACCCGGTTTAAAAATTGAATTGCCCACCATCTCCACTGTCACTTTATATTGTTGCTGAAGATGGCGCAACCCACATCCTTGTTTAGTTGCGCGAGATGCATCAAGTTTGGGGTTGCCTATTTTGCTAAATTTCATTTCTTTGACAAGCCCCCTGTCGCTTCCAATGTTTAAATGATAAATTCCCTTTTCTAAATCTGCCTGTGGGTCACCATTTAAATCGCTGGCCCCCCATCCATATGAATAAATATAAACATAAATATGTAAACCTCCCACCTCTTTGTTTTCGGCGGCGGGAATAATATCCTGAATGCTTACCGAAGAGATATCGCCTATATTGAGGCGCCCACCAGCGGGAATTCTTGGTTCGTCGCCAGAAGGTCCTGTTCCGGGAACAACAAGGGGTTGCATTGACACACTTGGGTTCGGGGTGGGAGCCCCTTGATCATCCCAACAATTTTCCCCCAAGGCCGCATGCACCAAGTCCTTAATTGTATCACGAATAAAATCTTGCAGAAGATACTCCGTTTTGCCAGCCCCAACCACATTCCGATTGAACCATTCTAAAAATTTATTTAAGGATATAGCAATATCTGCTAAATTAACAATGGTTTTGGTGCCCGTTTTGACATCCGTAAAAGAGATGGGCCCCATCATGGCGCGAACGTTGGCAGCGCCCGGGTTTTGTTTTAAAACTCCAAAAGCAACGTCCAATAGGTCCCCATAATATAAATAAAACATCTTCCTATTCGGGCTGGCGGTTTTTGTCGTGGATAAATTCTCCTGATTGTGCCCCTCCATGGCATCTATTACTTTCGCATCAGGGTCTTCTAAGTTTTTTTCAACTGCCTTTTTGACAGCTTCACTCGTATCAGCAATTTCTGTGTCTTCAGGGTTGGCTACTTGGGGTTTTATTTCAGGTTGCGAAGTTTTATTTCCTTCGGCAGTCTTTTTTTCCGCTGTTTCTTTTTCGTCGGGAGAAAGAAGCTTTTCCTCACTCGGTGCTGGTGTGTCGGGCGTTGGTGTTGCGCCACCCTTCTGGCTCTTCTTCCGAGCAGCCAGAGTAGTTCGGACATCTTCTTCATAACCTTTGACTTGTTCCGGGGTGAGATCAATAAAATATATTTTACCACTGCTGTTAACCGCGTTTAACAGTCTTTGATACACATGAATTTTATTAGCAGCAGTTGACTTGTCGAATACTTTTTGGTTTTTTTCTAAACTTTCTTGTTTCTTTCCGACATCTTTTTCAGTCTCCTCCAACTTGGTTTCTTTGTCGCTGTTCATGATCAAATTCTTGTTGGTGCCGGCTGCCTCTTCCTGTTCCACAGCTTTCTCTGCATCTGCCTGTTCTTTTTTGGCCCCATCAAGCTTTGTTTCAGCATCCTCCACTTCTGCCTTCGCCAAATCTTGATTTTTCGCACGCTTTGCATCGAGCCATAAAATATCAGAAAGCGGGTCCGACAAGATGGAATCCGCAAACCCATTCGAAGTAACTGATAACTCAACACTTCCATCTTGTCGGAAATTCAAGTCGTGTTTTTCGTAATTGACCAAAAGCGTGGTGGCCGATCCACGGATTGCCGCTTTCAATTGAGTGCCAAGAAGTTCACCATCAGGCACATTCCACCCATACACAACTTTCATCTGAAATTTCTTAGTATCCCACAAATTTGATATATTAACACCACTGCCTTCCGGGCATGTGGGGACTTCACCCTTTACGCTGGGAAGAGAAACCAGATCGATTAAAGCTGGGCGCCCTTCCTCGCGGTGCACCAACATCTCCAAATTATGAAACAAAAATTTCATATTTACTTTTGTGACGCCCTTTTTGACAAGAGCTGGTCCACCTGTTGTCGATCCCCCTTGAAGGTCATAATCAAAACTTTGAATACCAATACCGTCGCCACGCCCCACGCCGGTCTTCATCATATTATCAATAGACATTTTTGAAGTGTGGTCACTAAAAGCCAATTCCTTATCCCCGCCTCCCTCTGTTGCCTTAAATATGCGTATCTTCGGCACCAAAGCAGATGCTTCATAAGGCTTGATTTGAAAAAGCCTTTCAATTCCTTTACGAGACATCAAGCGATTAATAATGGAAGAGGGCTCACCCACTATAACAGTAAAGTGAGTATATGTTGCCTTAAGATTAAGCTTATGGAAAGTGGCCCAATTCCATAATAAATAACATTGTTCTTCAAACCGGGGATTTCCGGCTGCGTCTTGTGCTTTATCGGGTGCAACAGTGGGCATCGTTTATACCTTTAAAAAGCTCAAAATGGAGTGTAAAGGAAGCGGCACATATATGGTGTCACCCAAAGAAACGTGTGCTTCAGTTGGCTTTTTGTTAAACCAAGCAATAACCCACCAATATTGAGATTCCCCGTAATGTTTATGAGCCAATTTATAATATCTATCTCCCAATGTCCAAATATGGCCAACCTTCTGCAAACTTCTTATCTGTTCAGTCGTGGGATAAGCAAGTTGAGGAGAACGAAATTGTCTAATAAAATTAACATTCCTGTCCTCCAGCGCTTGTCGATACAACTGATTATCATTGCGTGTAATTTTACGATTTAGATATCTTGAAGCCATTTATTTCTCCTAGTTAGTCGCTCATTCCGGCTTTGATTTCATCTGCCTTTTCCTTGCCGACCTGCTGCTCAAGCCCCGATTCCGTCCATTCCACAGTGGTCGTGGATCCCAAAATATCCCCCTCTGCTGCTGCCACCATTTCGTCGGTGCCCGAAGTTCCATCGTCGTTGTTCTGTGTAACGGATTTATCAGGTATTTCTAACCCAGTTGGCTGCTCCATAAAAGGTGCCCCATATGGGAATTGAGTGCCGGCTCCGGCTCCTCTCCAATTTGAACCGGACCAGCCCAGCGAATCAGTATGAAGCACAGTCATATTACAACTCACCTTAAAAAGCTTCGGTGTCACAAATTGTGGGTCATCCCAAAAACCAGCTTCGAAATCGGGGGTAAAATTAAAACCTTTGATGGCACCCACCAAACCACTTTCACGTACTGAACCCCCGTCACCAGTATTGATCCAATTAGTAAATGAAACTTTAAAAAGAGGAGCAGTGGATATGGCAGTGGCGCTTCCTCCCGAATACCCCGGATACAGAAGCCCAATGAGTAACGACAACCGCCGCAAGTTGCCAACGGCTTCGGCGTAACTTGCGGAGGGAACATCAAAAGCAAAAGTCAAAGAGCGCTTTGTGGACTGGAAGGTTGTTATGGGGTCCATACGACCAAAAACTTCTTCTTCGTTCCATGTCGAAGCAAAATCATCACTGAAATCAGTAAGAAAAGCTTTAAATCGAGCGGCGCGGCCAGTCCCAACTCCCAAGAAATTAATGTATAGATTTTTAGCGTTTGCATATGCACTACTATCGTCGGTGTAAGCAACCTCCTTGCTTCCCGCGCTTGGGCCAACCCCCATATTCCACCATGCCATTGCCATTTTTTTAAACTCCCCTAATTCAGTGTAAGATCATTAATTTCGTTTAGAGAATTAGTCACCGCTCTTCCCAATTCTCGTCCGTTTACTTGCAAAACAATTGTCTTGCCCCCTTCTCCCCCTCCCTTGCCGCCGCCGGAAACAAGTTGATTAACCGCCGCTGTATTATCCTGCAAAGCCTGGAGTATTGCGGTCATGTCTGCGCCCTCCTCTTCTTCTCCAAACAAACCACCGAGTGCGTCTTCCATGCCCCCCAAAGGATTCTTAAAAAAGCCAAGCATATCATCCATGGGAGATCGCGCTTCGGCTTCGGCTGCCGGGACAACTTCTTCCCCTTCGTGAACTTTGGCCACCCCTCCCTTCGTGATCTTTCCGCCCACAGCAAGTGAAGGTATTTCAGCTATATCAAAACCAAATTTCATGCCTCCGATTCCAGGCACCCAGGATGGCACATCAAAAGAAAGAAGATTAAGACCCCCGACAAAGAGGTTAAGGCCAGAAATAATAGCATTAAGAATAGTTTTCCAACCTTCCAGTATGCCACCAAACATATTCGAAAAGAAGTCTGAAATAGGCTCCCAATAACGCATAATAAGAAGCGGGATAGCCAGGAAAGGAGCAAAGAATAGTCCTATTCCCAAAACCCAATCCATCCATTGTCCTGCTTCCTGGAAGAAGCCGACGAAAGTATCCCACATCCAAACAATAGCGTCGGGCACCAACATGATGGCGTCTTTTATAATATGCCACGTTTTAACAAATACATCTTTTAACCAAGCGCCAAATTTAACAAGGTTCCCCCACAGAGTGACAATAAAAAAGTTTTTAATAGGCTCCCAATTGCGATAAATAAGAAGAGGAATTGTTATAAACGGGGCAAAGAACGTTCCGATTCCCAACACCCAGTTCACCCACTTCGATGTGCCGGTAAAGAAGCCCACAACAGTATCCCACAACCAAACGAATCCGTCAACCACGAGGTCCAAAATTTCCGGTAAAAAGTACAACGCAGCGATGAGTGCCATGATGCCAACAACTATCCAAGTAATTGGGCACATCAAAAAGGATGCCGTCAAACTCCACACGGATCCAGCAGCTGATGCAAGACCCATGATCGTAAAGACGAGTGCCTTCCCAAGACCAACCACGAGAGACCAAACAAATCCCAACACGGCGCTCATGGCCGTCATAAAACTTGTCGCCATTCCACCAACAGTCAGTGTCGTAATCCCCCCCAACGAAAGGATCCATAAAAGTGCGAATCCCAGTCCTATGAAGCCCAATGGGCCCGCCAACTCTTTGATTACCCATCCGAGGCCCTCAAATAACCACCCAATAATAGGAAGATTTTCACCAAACTCTTGAATGGTTTCCCCGATATCATATATAACATCCATAAGCCCGAGCATCGCGTTCGCCAAGAACCGAACGACAAAGATGAGGGGCATCACCACAACTGCAGTCCTCTCAAAAACAAGCTGTAATTTTTCAGCGATGCTCGTGGCTGCCTCTGTCATCTCGGCCATATTTGCCTGGGCTGCTGTGGCTGCTTTAGCCTTTTTAGTGGCCGCGTCATAGGCGCCCAAGCTTTGTCCAAAGAGTTTGTTGGCAGTATTCATATCAGTAATACCTGCTGCCCCCATAAGAGCTTGCTTTTCAAATCTATCCATGCTCGCCCAGGAACGGCCCGAAGCTGCCACCGATTTTTGGAGGATCCTTATGCGTTCATCTTCAGTTGCATTTAACAACTGCATGCTATTAAGAAGGTTGCCTCCCAAGATGGCGTTTAACTCGCCGGCGGCAGAGGCTGCACCTTCGATGGTGTCAAATTTGCCAGCAATGGCCATTAATTCGTTGACCTCCACACCAGCAACTTTGGCAGTCGCTGCGAGACCTTTAAAAACTTCAACCCCTTTAGGGCCATATTTAGAAAGTTCTTTCATGGCCATATTAAAATCTTTAGCCATTTTGCCAGGGGGAACTTTTAAAGCTGTGGCAGTCGCCAAGAGTTCTTTTGAAACATTTTGGGCTTCTCCCACCGACATCCCCCAACCCTTCATGGCATTGTCCATTATTTCTGCAGTGTCGGACCCTGCCACTCCGAGCTTGCTCATTCCTGCTGTGAAGGTCGCTGTTTGGGCTTGAGCTTCTTTAGATAAATCTGTGAACCCGCTCATATCAGTATATAGAGTTTGAACTGCTGCAGCTGCCTCTGCCATTCCCGCGCTGAACTCTCGTGAATCTACAACGGTTTTCCAAATAACTGCGTCCATTTCGGCGCCGGCACCAGTTGCTTTCTTGAATGACGAGACTGCGCTGTCTGTTTGCTGGACCATGGCGACAGTAGCTTCCGCCACCTTCATCATGGTGGATCCTAAAATCGCGCCCGGTTTGAGCATACCCTTCATTTTCTTTCCAACACTGCTTAAAGCTCCGGCGAAGCCTTCCGTTTTAGCTTGATTGAAAAACTTGGCAGTGTTTGTGTTTTTGTAAGCATCACTAATTCCAAGTGTCTTCTGTAAAATATCCCCGGCAAGACCCCCTGCCTGTTCGTCTAAGCGGTTTTCCTCCTTGGCCAGAATGAGGTTCGCCTCCATCTGGGTGCCAAGTGCCTCCAGGGAAGTTGCTTGGTCCTTGAGGAGGTCTAATTTCTGCTGCAGGGCGAGCTTATCCGCGTCGTCCATGTCGGCTGAACGGGATTGAAGATCCAGCAGTGCTTCCCGGCGAGTGTCAATCGCGTCCTTTTGCTTCTCACTCAGTGCAAGAGCGTCTTTCATTGCCTCGACTTGCAATTGTGTTTCAGTAAGAGCCTCGCGCTTGCCTTCAGTAATAGCAGCCTGGATTGTGTCAGCTTCCTTCCCAACGCGAACTTCTTCCCCTCGCGCTGCTGTGACTTGATCGGTGAGTTCTTTAGTGCGCTCTAACTCACGATTAAGTTTAGCTTGTTCTGCTGCTGTTAAGTTTGGTCCGTTAGTCATTCAGATAAAATTCCTATCGCCTCTTATTTAAAAGGCCACTTAATTCCTGTTGCTCTTTCAAACTTGCCGACCGCATTTTTAAGGTTGGCTTTAGAACGATAAGTTTGGGGGTTGTTTAATCCGTTGCTATTGAAAACCTCAATAAACTTTTTCTCTTTTTGCAAAGCATTTGCAAAAGTCTTAATTTGTGAAGGAGTTCCTCGCACGGAAACAGGGATCTGAGCGCCCCCAAACATGCGACCAAGAATGGTCTGGATCCAGCTGCCGAACATGCCGAGGAAACTTTCATTAAGCTGTCCATTTGCCGCCACATTCAAATCAATAACAATCGGGACAATTTCGTCTGGGGTTTTTTCACTCATCTTGCTTTCCTCCAAGGTGCAGTTGGTCATTATAAATAGTTATTATAGGGAAATAAGGAAGGAATGTTTAGTTTATCTGGAGGAGCCTTTCTTCTGGGACTTTTCTGCTTGCTCTTGTTCCATTTCCATTTGCTTTTTCAAACGAAAAACAAACCATGTGCGAAGCTTAACTGGCAAATTGTAAGCTTCGATGAAACTCCACCCGCCA
>Ga0098033_1000558_pt1 | contig 16692 bp, 29 predicted proteins | sample 1_EtaG_FD_75049 | JGI IMG/M metagenome (GOLD analysis project Ga0098033, IMG submission 75049) | Marine viral communities from the Subarctic Pacific Ocean - 1_ETSP_OMZ_AT15124 metaG | ecosystem: Environmental > Aquatic > Marine > Oceanic | place: Pacific Ocean | collected 2015-01-07
ATAAAAAAAAAAAAAAGAATTCGAAAAAAGGAGAAATTCTAATAAATGATTAATAACAAAGTTTAATTCATGGTCAGAACAAACCCCGCTTTTGAAGAGGCTTCAAGATTACAATCCGACATTCAAAAAAGAAAAACTGCATATTCTAAAAGACGATCCGCCTACGAGACACGAAAATCAAAACTAAGAGAACGGGGCGAAGTCTTCAAGAAAAAATACAAGCCTTACCTCCTGAAAGAAAGAGGAAAACCGATAACCTTCCAGACTAAAAGGGGGTTGTCTGAGCGTCCTTTAAAAGCAAAGTTTAAACAATATGAAACGACGGGGGGTGAATTAAAGACTGAATATGGAATGGTGGCGAGTGAATATTCAAGTTTAAAAAGTGATGAGGCTGCTTTAAAAGCTAAAATTAAAGATTATAATGTTGCAGCTTCTAAAGCGAAAATTTACACGACGACGACAAGAACGACGACAACTCCTGAAGAAGAAAAATTAATCAGTGTTACTCTCGGAACTCAAAAGCCAACAGGATTTATTCCTATTGATTACCCTTTTAATCCCATGGTATATACAAAAGAATATCAAGATAAATTAAAAACTCGTGAATCAGTCTCGATGTTTTCATCATTCATCCGAGATTTTGACCCCACAATATATTCAAGAATGTATCCAAAACCCAGCGGTATCATTGGACAAGCAGGAAGAGTCTTCGAGGATATAACACATGTTTCTTCAGATGTGGCGAAAACTATTCTAAAGCCACAAGAAAAATTAAAAGGGAGTAGTTATGCAGAAATATTTCTGCCCGACAAAGTCAGCACTAAAATGATAACTACTGCATTTAAGGTAGATCCTAAAACTACAAGCAAAGTCATAGATGTCAGCGTTGATGTTGGATCTTATTTTGTCCCTTATTATGGGACTGCAAAGTTTACGACTGAAGGTCTGGGATTTGTTCAGACACTCACTGATCCTCGAAAGAGAGAATTAATGACTTCTCAATATCCCATTACTACTGTTGCAGCGGGTGGATTATATACTTATTTTTTGGGTAAGGGTATGCTTGGAAAGGTCAAGGGTGTAATCCCTCCAAAATTAACGAGCAAGTTTGATTTTATTGGTGGTGAGGGAACTATAAAAACCAAAGGAACTGTCGGGTTTGGAACTCAATATAAATCCACAACTTTTGTGAGTGAAAGTCCAAGCGGAAGATTATTCGCAAGAACTGAAGGGAGTATCGGAAAAGAAACATTTATTACTCGTGCATTTCCCAAAACGACAAAAGTTGAGGTTTACACTAAGAAAGGGCGTTTAAAGCGTGATTATTCTGAAAAGTCTGACTGGGATTTTCTTCCAACAAAATCAACCAGTCCAACTATTATAAGTGAAGAGGTCGTCGTGGCTAATATTCCAGGACAGTTTCAAGCCGCTTCAGTTGCGAGGGTTAGCACTTTTGAAGCCTCGGCAGATATTCCTGGATATACTATGAGAGGCTTGGGAATTATAAGAAGTGGTGGTCAAACAAGAACGACAAGGTATGGACTTACTGAAGATTATTTAATCACGCCGACTGGAAGAAAAGCAGTTCGTGAAGTTATTGAGCCACACTATACAATGGGTGGAAAGAGTCGAACACTAAAAGACTCTTATGAATTTGAATATACTCCCACCAGCATCTCAGCAAAAGTAGTTAGACAACCCCGAATAACATGGAAGGAGTTTTCAAGTCAAGAATTTAAGGGGGTTATGAAGACTACTGTTATTAAGCCAGATCCGAAATTATTTCAACAGATTAATTATGCTTCTTTTGAAGATGTGAAAGGAGTCGGGACTTCTATTAAAAAGTTTGTTGCTGATGTTAAATATACCAGTTATTATAAGTTTTTAAGTCCTAAATCGCCTTACTTGTTCGCAAGTCCCGTCCCAGTAATAATTCCTAAGAAAATGACCAAGTTCGAAATTAATATTCAACCAGGAAGTCCAAGCGTTCAAACTATCCAATTTCCGAAGAGTATTATTCGGGGAGTGTCTGCATCTAAGACGATGCTAATGACAAAATCAAAACTTGGGCTGAAACAAGCACAAGCGTTCAAGTGGGATTTTAATGTTGATACACGACAAGAGTCGAAAGTGGATCAGTTGTCAAAACTGAAAATTATTCAAATTCCAAAAGTTAGGCTTATAAATGTGATTAAACCAAAAGTTGATATTACGACTCAAACTTCACAAACTACTCAAGGCGGCTTAATGGGCATGACCTCACCTAAATCTTCATTCAGACCTGAAAGAAGTCCTCTTTATCCCAAAAAGCCGCCTACATATTTTAAGGGAATGTTTATAATTCCTCCGCTGAAAAGGTCGGATTTAATAAAGCCAACCAAAAAAGCCAGGAAGGTAAAATCAAGAACTTTCAAGTATAAACCAAGCCTTTCAGGCTTAACCATGAAACCAACCAGGACGAAAGCACCCAAAAAATTCACAGGAGTTGAAGTCCGGAGGGTGAGATTATGAATGAAGAACAGCCACAATACACAGAACAAGTCTTGGAAGATCGGGACTTTAGAGTTCATGAAGTAGTCCTCGACAATAATTTAATCATTGATGAGTTAATGCTCACCTTACGGGGTGAGATTGTTGATAGTGTAACGAATGAGATTAAAAAGCTGGGAAAGCCTCTCGTTAGTGATGACACGATCGCATGGATTGTTGGGCGGATCTTACCTTACACATCCAAAATTTTTAGTTTATCAATACTTGACGAGGCGGTCGTCAGGCAGATAATTTACGAGTTCGAAAGTGAAATCAGTCTTGAATTAATGTTCCCTGACAATCTTGGTATAGACAGAAAAAATCGTGATTATATTAAATGGTTAATGGTGCATACGATGCAAGTTACTGCTTACAAGGCGATGAGGGGTGAGACGCTGAATAAATTATTAAGTCAACATCATGTTCAGGAGACGAGCATTAATCATGGTGATAATCCCGGACTCCTTTCGAGGTTTAAATTATGACTTGGGATATTGCACTCGTTATTGGAATGAACGGGTTAAGTTTCGGACTATTCTACCTGGCGAGTATTCTTGATGAGAAACACTATCCCGCAAAATTATTGTTTATACTAATGGGCTTGTTTAATTATCTTGGCTTGTCTTCGATGTTCAGTAAGATTGTTGAAGAGGCGAGTTTGGGCGTTTCAATTATTGGAATTACTGATCGTGTGTATATTGGCTTTTTATGGACTGTCCTCCTTGCAACCGCATATTTTATGTTAAACTTCTTATGGGAGGCGATGATGGCGATGAGGGCGAGGTATTATGAGAAGGAGAAGGCGTAATCCCATCATTCGTGTTCATAAGGATTTCCAGAAGAGGATGCACGAATTAAATGAAGAGTTTGGAAAGCCTGGAACTGTTGATATTACGAGGCGGATTGCGAAGCAGTTGAAGAGTAAGAAAGAAAGCCGGAAGCTTGAATGGGCGGAGTTTAAATTCAGAATATGAATAATAAAGGAAGCATTACGGATCTTGTATATATACTTGTTAGCTTGTTCACTTTCGCTTTTATTACTATAATGATGTTTAATGTTTATGGTAATTACACTGAACAGGTGAATAAGAATCCAGCCTTTAATAATACTGTTACTCAGGGAGTCCAGGCGGATGCGGTTAGGACTTTAGAACTTTTGGATTATGTATTCATTTTCTTTCTTATAGTGTTTGTTATGCTGACAGTAGTTTCATCTTTTGCGATCAGGACTCACCCCTTATTCTTTTTTATTAGTGTCTTATTACTTGTTCTTGTGATTATGCTTGGTGCAATATTCAGTAATGTTTATGAGGAGATTGTTGGAACTGATGAATTTTCAGACTCTGAATTTACTATTGTTCCTTTTATAATGTCTCATCTTCCAACTGTGGTTCTTGTGATTGGTGCGATTCTTATTGTTGTATTATATGCAAAGAATAGGTGGGAGGAGGGTTGATGAAAAAATTAATTAGTGAATATAATTTTTTGGAGATTATCGGGCTTTCAATACTTTTCTTATTCTGTGTAGTCTTGAGCAGTCCATTCACAACCTCAACAGCCCCAAGTATCGATAGTATGACTCCCGCGAATAATTCGCCTGAATTTCTGCCGGTTAATTTGTCAGTGGTTGCAACGGGTGATAATAGTCTTAATTATACTTTTCATGTCTTGCCTGGAGTAATGCTTGACACTTCCAATGCTACTTGGGCGGGTGGTGGTGGAACTGGATCGGTTTCTTGCCCTGGTGGAACTTACACCACAACTGTGAGTGGAACTTCTTTCGCCAGTCCGAACAGCTTAGTCGCAGTTGTAAGTTCTTCAGCTTGTAAATATACAGCCCGTCATATTATTATTAATCAGGATACTCTTGGACTTTTTGCACAATGTAAAACTTCTGAAGAAACTCACGGGGCTAATTGTTATTTTCAAGTTGACGGGACGACACTCGGTCAAGGTAGTAGTGCGGGAGACAATGCTTGGCGTAATATTAATATGACTCTCGACACTTCAGCTTATAATGATGGCGGGAGTCATAGGTTTACAGCAATCTTAAAGGGACACTGGCACAGCGACGGGGACACTTCAAGCATGGAATTTTGGTTTCCTCAATTTTGGACGGGTGAGGGAACTGCTGAAGAACTAAGCACACAAGTTCAATATAGTAGCGAGACCTCTTACAATATCGAGAGTTTGTCGAGTCTCGGTTATAATAATGATTCTTATGATCCAAAAGAATTTTTAAAGGTTTATGCATGGATGGTTAATGTTACAGATTCAGTAACTGCGGAGGAGACTGTAAGTTCGGATCAGGTCTTGAACTTAATGGAATTCAGCCAATGCACCACCCCGAATGTTCTTAATTATACCATCTTGGATGAAGAGACTCAAGCGAGTCTCACGAGTGATTTAGCAGTTAATTTTGAATTTAGCACGAGTAGTGGATCAACAAGTTTTAATGGGAATTATTCAGGCAGTAGTAATTATGGATTCTGCCTGAATCCTGAAGGCGTTAGTATTACTCTGAATAAGTTTTTGCAATATCAGCCTGAAGGTGCTGATTATTCTTTCAATCGTTTTTATTTTTATACTGACGCTACGATTACGGGAGGGACTCTTGTTAATACTAATCTTTACGCTATTAATGACAGTCTTGGGGGTGAGGTTAAATTCACAGTAACCCTTGATGGTAATGAATTAAGAGAAGGGAAAATTTATGTGCAGAAACTTAATGTTGGAACGGGAAATTATAATCTGGTGAGTATGCTTGATACGGGAGCTAATGGAATTGTTTCAGGACAATTTCAGGTAGGGGATGCATGGTATAAACTTTTAATTTATGATAGTAATGGGGTTTTATTAGCGAGTTTTTTCCCCTTAACACTTTCGAGTGAGATGCCTTTAAACTTGTTTAGTGCCTCGGAAACAACTAATTATTGGACTGACATTCTTGAATTAAGGAGTTTAAGTTATAGTTTTGATTATGACAATACTACAAATATTTCTTATTTGACTTATAGTGATAGTTCAGGAATCACCAGCACTAACTGTTTCCGAGTTACTAAAATTAATTTTACTGGACAGGGGGATGCTTGTTATACTTGCAGCACAGCAACAGCCTCGACCACTATTAATTGCACCATATTAGATCAAGATGCAACTTACAGCCTTCAGTATATCACCTTATTTAATGGGACTTACTATCTTATAGATGCCGAGTATTTAAGCCTTACACAAGCTCTAAGCGACTTAATCGGAAAGGATGGCTTATTCTATGCCTTTTTATTAATCGGAGTCTTAGCATTTGCGGGATTGTTCAACCCATCCGCAGCGGTCATGTTCGGACTTGTTGGCTTGATCCTTTCAGCACTCTTGGGACTCGTTACAATTCCAATCACTGCACTCGTTGCAATCATCGCAGTCGGTGCATTAATAGCGTTCAAGGTGAAAACATAAAATGGGAAAGATCACGACATTAATCACAGGACTCTTATTATTAGGCATGGCGTTCACTGGATTAACAGTGTTCATTAGTGAAACAACGACTGATTATGGAATCACTATTGAAGAAAGATATGCGGATACTTACGCCAAGTTTAATCAGACGACTGATGAATTCCAAAATTTAAGTGAAAGTTTACAAGCAAGAGTGGACGAGCCGACTTCAACAAGCGGGATTCTTGGATTTGTAGATACTTTATTCAGTGGAGGATGGTCAACAATTAAGGGAACTTACAGGAGCGTTGCAGTGGCGGGAGAGATGGTTGATGCAACAACCCAAGTTCCTGGGATCGACAGTAATCCATGGATCACTAATGGTATAAAAACAATAATTGTATTTACTATATTACTCGCACTGTTAAGCTTAATGATGAGGAAAGATTTATGACATACGCAATGCCGAACATGACGCAACCATTCGAAATAATGACTTATGCAAACACGACGACTAATGGATTATTTGGAGTCTTGGTGATTTTAGGAGTCTTTATGGTTTCATTCGTTGCCTTAAAGAATTATAAGACTGGGAGTGCATTTGCAGCTTCAACATTTATCACAGTAATTCTCGCTTGGACATTAAGAATCCTTGAGGTAGTTCCAGACTGGCTCTTTTACATCACAATCTTTGCGAGTGTTGCGGGTTTAGCAGCAGTAATATTCGAGGGGCGGTGGGAGTGAATCACAAGCATAGCACGAAGGCTTTAATTTTTATGATGATGCTCATGGTGGCTGGGGCGGTAATTGCAGCCTTAACGGGTGGCGGAAGCCCAAATTATATTGTGAAATGGAATACTACCGAGGCGGTAATGGACAGTAAAATGTATGAAGACACAGCAGGAGAAACACTAAACATGATATACGAAACAGTTAATATAACAAATTCAGATTCTCATACTATATTAATATTAGATAATGAGGCGGGAATTTCTGATGTGAGTCTTGAAATGAGAAACAATGGGAATCTCGCCTGGACTATTTGCATGGACGATTCATACAGTGATGAACTAAAATTTATTAGGGCGGGGAGTAGTTGTTCAAGCACTGATTTAATGAGCTTGACGGGTGATGGGCTTGAAATGGGAAATGCAAGATTATATTTTGATAGGTCTTCAACATGGGTGGGGACTACTCCATCAGCCAGGTATAATAATCAATTTACAATTAGGAATTTAATTATTACTTCAGTTTCTACGATAAGTCATAATATTAATGGTCAGATCATTTTTGTAATATGCAATGATGCAGTAACGACATTGGTCGACGCTGCACCTTTAGGTAATTTACAACTTTCGGGGGATTTTGATTGTGCAGTTGGAGATTCAATATCACTCATCTATAATGATGTTATCGGGAAATGGGTGGAGGTGTCAAGATCAGACAATTCTTAATTATAGGATTAATTATTTTAATGATGAGTTCAGCCTTTGCACTAATGAACTGGAGTGAAGAATGGGCTTCTTATGGTGAACCCTTAACGCCTGAAGAATTTAATGATTATAATAATTCACAATTTACAGACTGGAATATTACATGGAGGGGGACTGAAACTTTCTTTAATGATATTATATACTATTATTATATTAACACTTTCTTTTATTGGATAGACGAGACTAATACTGAATGGATTATTCCAGTGAGGGAAACTCAATATATTTCATGTTATGAATTATTAAACTGCACTGATCACATCACGACTGAATTATTTAATACTTTAAATAATAATTATTATTATTTGTTAGACTTGCAGGGTTGGGGTTAACCATAATCTAATAAATGAATTATTACAATGTAATCATTACAACCTTTGGAGGTGATTCCTATGAGATTAGGAGACTTAGCACCAATAGCCACCACATTCGTGGTTTTAGCCATCACCCTTGGGATTGGAGCAACCATCTTGGATTCAATTCAGGACGATCAGACAGCCGACTCGACCGCTTATAAATTTTCAGAAGTCAAACCGATTTCTAAAAAGTAAGGTGCGACGGGTCAAGGCTTATCGTCTTTGAGTGAATTCGCAGACTGGCTGCCCACCCTGGCGATAGTAGTTGTCGCAGCTGTGGTTATTGGCGTCGTTTCATTCTTCTATACCAGGAGTTGAAACAGACAATAGAATGGGGGGGAATACCCCCTTATTTTTTTTATTATGAATCGTTATTCAAAGAAACCAAAGAAGCGTAAGAAATCACTTACGGGTTCGTATTATGGATATTATTATAGAACAAAATAAGGAGATGAAATAAAATGGCTAAGAAGAAAAGAAGAGGGAAACGAGGTATGTCTAAATCAACCATGCGCAATTTACAACGCAGTGGGTCTCTTAAAGAGTTTATGTTCAGACAGACATGGAGTAAATAAAATGAGTTGGATCAAAAAAAAATATGATAAGTTTATTTTTAAAAAAGACAGAAGAACCGAAAGAAAAGAAGCAGTAGACAAAGAATATCATAAAGAGTTAAAAAAAGCCGAAGTGAAACAAGCAAGAGTAAGAGCAAGAGAAAAAGCACAACAACCACCCATAAGGAAACGAATTCTAAAAGGCACTAAAAAATTCCTAAAGAAAGTGCCCGCAGGAAATGGGAGCATATTCTATGGCGGGTCAGTAAGATCAGCCACCAGGACGAGTAGTAGTCCAAGAAGAAGAAGAAGAAGAAAGAAAGGTAAGGCAAGAAGACCACCAGCAAGAAGACCACCAGCAAGAAGAAAATCAAGCTATCCAAAACCTCCGACCTCTTACCAGGATCAAAGGAGTTATTTCGATTTATGAAAAAATAGGTCGCCTTTTACAAGCAAATAACCCCTTTAAACAATTACATGGGCTTAAACAATTAAAATCATGCCTGTTCCACTAAATGTCTGACACTTATGCACAAGTGCGATGACAATATTCATATAAAAGTATTAAAAGACCTTACGCTCAGACTTGAAAGTCTTCCGTTTCCTCATTAAAACCACATCAAAATTTGATGGAAAAAAGGTTTCTGAGACAATTTTTAAGTATTGACTTGCAAATTGTAACGCTAATTTTATGGCTTCTGAATCTTTTTCTATCTGATATTGTTTCTTAAACAGTTCAAGACTCGCTTTTTCTACATCATTAAATCTAATTGTTAATCTCATTTTAATATTATATTAAGTTTTGTTTGTTCCAAATGTGGTTTTAATCTTTTCTTAGCCAGTTTAATATATTCAGGGTTTAATTCTATGCCTATGAATTTCTTACTTTGTTTTAAAGCAACCACCCCCGTTGTTCCACTTCCGAAGAAAGGATCAAGAACTATGCCTCCTTTAGGACATCCTGCTTTAATTGGTGTTTCACATAATTGCTCTGGAAATACTGCGAAGTGAGCTTCTTTAAACCCTTTGGGATTTATAGCCCATACTGCCCTTTTGTTTCTTTCTTCATATTCACTTGGTTCTGTTTGTTGTTCAAAATAATATTTCTGTTTTTTACTAAATAAGAACACATATTCAAAATCAACTGTAAATCTATCTTTAACACTTGAAGGCATAGCATTTGGTTTATGCCATATCAATGTATTTCTTAATATCCAACCCCTATTAACCATTTCAATAGCGAATCTAAAAGGAATCATAATAAGTGATTTGTGCATTATTTTACCTTTTAAATTGTTGTTTGGATAAAAAACCTTATCAGATTCGTTTTGTTTTCCTTTCCATTCAGGGTGTTCATTGGAATGTTGCCCACTCCCCCCATAAGTGTCTCCAATATTAACCCAACAAGTTCCATCATCCCTTAAAACTCTTTTTACTTCATCAAAAACATTACATAGATTATTTATATATTCATCAAAGGTTTTTTCTAACCCTAATTGCTTATCAATTCTTTTAGCCCCACACCTTTTACAAAAATCTTTATAAAAAGATGCTACATTTTGAGTAGTCTTACCACCACCTAATGTTGATTTTGGAGATGTGTGTTCTGTTGAGTGGTTACATTTATCATCACCACCTTTCCAATGTGCTGTTCCATAATCTCTTAAAGCCCAATAGGGTGGAGAAGTTAAGCACATATTAACTGATTTATTAGGTAATTCTTTTAATTTACTTAAAGCATCCCCTTGTAATATTATATTGTATTTCATTTTCTCATAGTTTTGTTTGTTTAGTTTCTTTGAAAGCACAATCAATGAGATATAATGCTAATTGAGGATTGACACAATTTCTCATAATTTGGTCTTTTCTGTGTTTAAGTTTGAATCCATCAAGAGAAATCCCATATCTTTCCGTCTTACCAGTTACCTTATTATGCTTAACTTGTGGTTTTTCAAATTCTTTATGTATAATATCAAAGTTTGACCAAATCAAATGTCTATCAAGTTTAACTGTTGGTTTTATTAATGGTTCATAATAAGGAACTACATTTTCGACAATCCATTTTTTATCTTTGCAAAAATGTTGTAAAAATAATATTAATTCATAAAGTGATAAGTCTGGTAACTTTGCTTCATAACTTCCTCTCTTTGAAGCAAGATAACGCATTTTTGAATGTGTTGGACAAGGAGGTGATGCCCAAATAAAATCAAATTCTCTCCAATGTTTTAACAAATATTCGATAGCATCTCCAATTATGATTTTATCTTTTGGAAAGAAACTCTTGTAAACATCAGCTATCTCTGGAACATTCTCAACTGCAGTAATTTCATGTTCTTCTCCCCATAATTTCCTATTGCCTCCAATCCCTGCATATAAATTTAATATTTTCATAGTTTTTTTAATGCTTCTTGCATTGCTTCTCTTCCAATCTTATTAAGTTCAGTCTTATTATTTACATATTTTAAATACTCATCTTCTTTCAAATACATACTTAAATTAATGTTCGGCATTATACCACCTCCAGCGGCTAATTAAATATATTATGATCATTCCTATCATACAACTTATTATTAAATTTTTTATTGGTAGATAATAACTCATTCTTTCACTTCTGCCCCATTACAAACATCATTAGGAGATGATATATCTCTTCACTTTCTAACTCTGAATCATCTTGATAACTTTCCAACACTTCTTTTTTATTATTCATTCTTCCACCTCGCATATTTTTATAATATCTTCACATAATTCTCTCGGAACAATTCCCCTTTCTATAGAGTTTTTAAGTCCTTGTGTTCCTGTTTTTGATCCTCTGGGAGCAGATATATGGCAATTAGCCCTTGGTTTGCACATGAGTCTGGGTTTCCAACCTTCGTTATTAGTCCATATATCTGTCGGTTTCATCCTATTATCTCCATATTGACAATAAGTTACTGTTTTCCGATTCTTGACAGACATAAAATGCATTTTTCTTAATTTGCCTCTTGGATTTTCAATAAAATAATACTTCGGCATAAAATTATTAATTAATTGTAATGTTTTACAAACTAAATCAATAGATAATTGTGCCAAATCTGTCTTGGGTGTATGGTTTTTATTCCAATTCCTTCCTATTGTTGCCACACTAAAACCCTGACAAGGTGGAGATGCCCATATAATATCTGGTTTAAATGGGATGTCCCCTGGTTTTAAATCCAAAATATCCTTGCATAAATCTGGATTAAACTCTAATTTATTATCAACTGTAAAGACTTCATGACCCCTCTCTCTTGCCACCTTACTGAAGCTTTCAGTTCCACTAAACAACTCTAATATCTTCATTGTTCTTCCTCACTTTCATCCAAGCCATCTAACTTGTAGGCCATAGTTCCCCAGCCTTTCTTTCCTTTACATAGTTTAATAATCCACAATAAAAATCTTACAACTATGTTTTTCTTACCATATTCTTTACATCTTCCATATATATTTTTCATGATACAAAAGCAATCTCCTCAGCCTCCTCGTCAGTTATCATTATTATTTCAACCTTAGTGATTCTTTCTCCAAAAGAGCCAAGCTTTTTAATAGTTGCATAGACATTATAAGCCCCGTCTCCCAAACCCGCAGGGAATATTAGTGATTCGTCCTTAGCAATAACCCAGCCTTTAAGCTTTGGGACATGGTCGTTATAGTCTTTCTCGCTCCAGTTGTCCCCGATAATATAGCATGGATCACTGATCATCAGTGTTCCACTATCCACGCCAACAGTTCCTAAATATATTCTGTTTTCTTTCTTCATTTTATTAGTCCTCCATAACCTTTATGTTAGGTTACACTATATAGTATATGTAGTTCTTATATAAACCTTTCGGTATTCATTTATAAAGCACACAATAAAAGACATCAATCCTCAGACTTTATAGTCTTATCATACAACCACAATAAAAGCCCAATGTGAAGGAATAAATAAAAGCCAATCACAAAAGCAATCTTTAAATCAGACGCTCTATTAAATACTATTAATATTATTTCAAACCCCTCATCTAACACACTCACGCCTTCTCACCTAAGTTTATTAATAAATGCCGTCCGAGTTCCCCGAAAGCCACATTTTCGACACACCATTTTTTTCACAATTTCCAACCACCTCGAAGATTGCCCCTCACATTCAGGACATTGAATGATAGGAACTGCCGACTTTTGCAATGCCCTTATACTCTCGTCCTTCTTAACCTGATAATCCTCATCCTCTAAAGGAAACCACTTCGTAAAAGAACCAATAAAATTTGGCTTGGTAACCCTCATATTATGATCACGCCTTCCCTTAATATATAATTCCAGCTTCCGCTCCCTATTATAAAAAGTGAAGAAGCCCCGTTCTAAACCCTTACTATATACATGGATTAAAGCCCGACTCCTATGAATAGCAATATATTTAGTAATATCAAAAAAAGTGGGTGCGACAATAATAATAAATAATTGTTTCTTCCGAATCATAGTCAACATACTAATTATAGTATTGGTGGCTTTATTCATGAACATTCGACTATTAAAAGTCATGTAAGACTCATCGAATAATATTGCTTGTTTCTTCTTAGCATTAAGACACGCCGACTGGAATTGATCAGGCGTGAAGACTACACGATCCAGGCAGAAAGTCCGATCAAGATAATAACAAACTTGTGCGGCGAGGGTGGTCTTCCCATCACCTTCGAATCCACTAACATAAATAACCCCGTCCCATTTCATGTTTACTGCTTTCATTAACAAGTCAAGATTAGTCTTCATATAACCATCTATATATTTATCTTTGTCGAATTTCATCTTAACATAGCCATTCCGGGATCGTCCCGACCGGGCATTAATAATCCGAGATCGTTCATGACTTTGCTCAAGAATAGTTCAGTCTCGAAAAGAAAATTCTTATCGAACCTAACCATGTCCTTTTTATGCTTAACCCTGCTCCTTAATACAATCCTTGATTTTGTCATTAACTCCCTGAAAGTTTTAATGTCATCCTCACTCATCTTAGGGTATAACTCCGCAAAAATACACAAGACTCCATTATATTTTGATTCGTAATCCTTCGCTAATGTTGCATTGTTACAATGATTTTTTAATTCATGCAGTCTTTCAAGATACTTAAGAGCCATGTTGAAAGCTGCCGTTTCAGTCTTTCTTTCTTCCATAATAATCACCTTTTAATTTTTCATAATCAAGCATACTGATCGCCTTTGATAATTCCGGACGATTACTGCAATCCCTACATTTTGGATTCTTCCAATACTTAGCCCGAGTGTAATAATTACTTCCGCACTCTCGGCAGGTTCGAAAATGAAACCCCTTCAACTTGAAGGAGGGGGCGGGACGACTTCAGGTAATTCAGCACCTAAAGCCTCCGCAACATACCGCAAATTTTCACTTATACTCTCATATTGTTCGAGCATTTTATCCGCACTACTTATGGTGAGTCTTGCTTGATCACCCGCCATCTGAACAGCACCACCCACGATAATCATTGAGATAACAATAGCAGTAACTGTAATCACAGTTGATTTATTCTCCGCCCACCAACTCCCGAGAGTTTTTTTCTCAACCGCCTTTTTAACACTAAGCTTCGCCCAATCCTCGTCAGCGAGTGAAATTATTCGGGGGTGATTCTCCTTTTCTGTAATGTGTGAATAGTTTAAGACTGCATAATCAAAACTTCCTGGACCATACTTTAAGAGTTCAAAAGCAACCCGTCCATGCTTAGTGGTTAGGCTTGAATACTTATCAGGCATTTTAAGCATTGCGAGTTTATCATTCATAAGCTTAAAACTTCCCGTCCCGTCTTTCTTGTCAATAACCCAACCGCCACGAGTCCTTAAAATTCGGAGTCCACCTCCCGTAATATCTTTTATTAATATATGGTATGGATAACGCTTAGGGCGTAATATTAAATAATTCACGAGGACTATAAGAATCGCACAAGCTATGAGCCATTGTAATGCAGTGAAGGCAACACTAATCCAATCAGTAGAAGACAACCACTCCATCTGGACTAAGTCTGCAAAACTCCCCATTATTAATCACGCCTCATTCTTATGATGATCTTGTAACATCCGAAAGCAATCACTCCCGCCATTAATCCCATTAGAATCCCGATCCAATAATAACTTGTGCTTGGATGTATGCACTCGCAACATTGGCGGACTGGCTCAGTATTGAAATTTTGAACAGTGAAATTAAGCATCTTTCAACCTTTCATTCATAATCTTATTAATCTTTCTGGTCTTCTTGATCTTTTGAAAGTGGAGAATACAATAAATCCCGACGATTGCTTTAAATGTGCATTGTGTTCCTTCAGCAGTTAATGCACCGCATCGGAGACTTTTTGACTTTTCTTTTATTTTCATTTTCTTTGTCTCACTTTAAAAACATATTTTGACTCTCTCAAACCGATAAAACTATATTCTGTTAGATCCACCTGGTTTGCTTGTTCCACACTTTCACACTCTAAAAAATTCATTTTATTAAACCCCCTTTATTTTTTTCTAAAGTTCCAAAAACACTCCATCCCTCTCTTTTCTTACGAGCAAAAAAATCAAGCTTTCTCCCGATACAAAGCCTATTAACCAAGCCATAAAAACCATCAGGCTTACGAGAATGACTCGTTTTTAACTCTTCAATAATATCACGCTCATCAGATAAAGTCCATAGTGGTTTGCCTTTAATCCCAATAAGACAAAATTCACACTGCATCCTCAACCAAACACCCAATCCCATACTCTTCTTGTTCCAAACGAGAATCGCTTTATAATTAAAACCCCATTTTTCCAAGAGTTTTTTAGCATCCCATATAAAACGATGAGTCGTCCATAAGAATAATATACTATCATCAGTCGATGGAATTTGTAATTCTTCCAATTCTTTAAAGGACATTGAAGGGTAGGGACACGACGCCCGATTTCCTTTAGGATCGTAATTTTCTTCGTAAGCCCAAGGGGGATCTATTACTATAATTTCAAACTTTCCTTCAGGTAATACTACCTTATTATTTGCTATGTTATCCCTTAACGCTTGAATTTCTTCAGCCCTATTAATCTTCTTGGCTGTATTAAGTAAGAAAGCCTCGGTCAGTTCCTTCTCGTCTTGTTTAATACCTTGTATAGTATTCTCGAAAACATCACTCGACAACCCTGCGATTTGTTGGTAACGGCTACTCTGCATACGACTAATACCAATGTCTTTAAGTTTCAAAGTAACACGATGTGAGTTTGATTTCCTATCACCCCCCGCTTTTATATCAGGATTAGATTTAATCATTTCCCCCATTCTTCTTTCTGCCCTTAATTTAATTTCACAAATATCATTCTGAACCTCCAAACTCTCCCCGACTTGCTTCGCATACGCCCTCATAACTTCAGCCTTATCACGAACATTTTTTAACTCATCAACATTCTTAGCCTCAGTAACAGCCCTTCTTGCATCATCCCATTTAACCAAAGCGAGATTATTCATTACAACCCCGATTACTTAAATCATTCTTATTAACATTAAAATCATTCAACCCATCCTTCACACTAAATAAACTATGATTAACCAAATCAGCACTCAAGAACAAACGCCCAATATCAACAAGCCTAACCATATCACTCAAAGTAGGAATAAAACTAAAAACTTGATTCTGAGTCCCAGACTCATACTTAACATTAATCTTACCTCTAAACTCTAACTTAACAAGAACATCCCCATACTTACCCCCTTTAATAAGCCTTACTCTTAAATTATTCTGTTCGGACTTGTTTATCTTCTTATCCTTACTCCTCTTATTTAACTGGTCAAATAATGTATTAATACTATCAACATCATATTTATAATGATAACTCATTTTTTCTCCTCCTCAATTTTTTTTATTATTGCAGCCCTTACAAAATGGCTTATAGTCTCATACTTGTCCTGATTCTTATTCACTATCTTTTCTATTTCTTTAAGTTCGTCAACTCTTATCCTCGTTGCGATCCTAACATCGAAAAAGGTCATATTAGACCACGATCTTTTAATTGTTTAATATAATTAAGTGTGAACTTTTCCGAAAGTCCATATTCTTCAACAACTAAAAAAGCAAGGTCTTTTGCTTTTAATAAAGGGTTTTTTTCGAGTGCTTCCTTGATTGCGGTCATAGCCGTTATTTTTCTTGTGTAGTAGTCCATTTTGGTTTCACCTTCTCTTTTTGTGGTTGATCTACTATATAAATGTTTTTATTTGTTTTTTTTTTAAGGTTTATTTGTTTGGTGGGGTTGTTGTTTTGTCGGACAAAAGACTTGACTCACTACTACTCCCCCCCATAAAAAAAAAAAAAAAAAA
>Ga0098033_1000559_pt1 | contig 16685 bp, 26 predicted proteins | sample 1_EtaG_FD_75049 | JGI IMG/M metagenome (GOLD analysis project Ga0098033, IMG submission 75049) | Marine viral communities from the Subarctic Pacific Ocean - 1_ETSP_OMZ_AT15124 metaG | ecosystem: Environmental > Aquatic > Marine > Oceanic | place: Pacific Ocean | collected 2015-01-07
ACTGTCAAGATACCATCTACTATTTTCAGTTACATACTCCTGGGGAGTGCAATGATTTTTAAATGTCATTTTATAATTAGTTGCCATAATATCTCCTATTATCCTTCAGCTCCACCTGAAACAAAATAACCTTCATATGTAGACCTAAGTTTATTGTATTGAGACTCAAGCCATTCATAGCCTTTAGTTTTAGCTTGCAGGTCAGCACTAAATTTTTGAAGATTAGCTCCATATTCTTGATTTTCTTTTTGGAGCTTTAAAGATGTTTCTTGCTGTGCTTCTGTAGAATCTATCTGAGCTTGCTGTGATGCTTTTTGAGCATTTATCTGAGCCTGCTGAATTGCTTCTTGCAACTTGGCTTGATATTCTACATTTTCATCGTTAAATATATTAAGTTGATTTTGCACAGACCCCGAATATGCTTGTATATAAGTAGAAATCTTTTGTAATTGGGCTTGAGCTAATTCTGTATCTTCTTCATTCTGTATAAAATCTCCAGCTAACTGAAACCATGTTTTATAATCTATATTTTCATCATCAAAATCATAATCTGCCGTAGTCCAAGTGCTATCAGTCATATCAACAAGGGATGTAGCTGAATCTGGAATCGTTGGTGCTGTATAGGTAGGCGCAACCCCAGCATTTAAAATAGCTGTTGAAGAAACTGTTGTAGAAGCAACATCTGGAAGTGTAAAACTCGGTACAGATGGAGACGCCGGTGAAATTGAAATTATTGATAAGTCTGAAATACTTAAAGTAGCTGGTAATGCTTCCCTTGCATCAGATATCATTCTGATTAACAACTTACATGTAGCACCTAAAACAACTGCATATTCTGCATTGTCTGGGAAATTGGTTATATCGGAGGCATCATAAGTAACCGAAGGATAAGCAAACCTGAGTATATGTATAGGATCGTCACCATCAGGTGCCGGCAATACATATAGGTCACTGCCTTTATAATAAAATACCGGGTCTCTGCCATTACTGTCAGTAAAAAATATACTACCTGAATCTGCTGTAGCTGCTGACATACCATAAGGTATTTCATTAGCATACCTACCATTTCTGGTAATATTCAATATACGCATATTAGCAACTGAAAACGGGTTAGATGTATCGGTAGCTAAACTAGCGTTTCTAATTAATAGATTTGCAGGTAATGCATCAGCGACTTCTCGTGCTGTTGCTGTTAAGTAATCATTTAAGGCAGTGGTATCTGCGCTTAAGTTTATTCCTGCTAGGTCTTCTATTTGTGTTTGAAATGACATTTATTTTCCTTTAACAATAGGTGGGAGATTGCTCCCCCACCCTAATTGTTGTTAACCTGCGTCTACCGTTGCTTTTGTTGAACCATTACAGTACCAGTTTGTACCATCACAAAGAATATCAATCGTATCATTAATTGCGCCTGCATTTAATGTAAGAGATGATACTGTTTCATGTATGTCTCTACCGGTTTGTGTTGCGTGGTCAGTACCATAACTACCATGGTAGTATATTTTACTTGCACCACCACTTATCACATGCTCACTATCATCGCCAGATATAACTTGGCAACCAAATCCTTTAAAAGAACTTGAAATAGTAGGCAGCGTAACAGTAACTGCTCCGCCAGATAGGATAAATGACTTTCCATTGTCAGCTTTTCCAATTGTAAAACTTGCAGTTTTACTCGGAACAGCAGCGTTTGAGCCCTTAATATAAGGTCTTGCCATAATTAGCCCCCTTAATCAGTTATCTTGAATATCTTATGAGATTCAATCAGGGTTAATCCAAGTCCTTCATCAGACATGTACTGGTCTTTTACGCCATCGTAGGCATCATCTGTTTTAACATTCGCCTGATAAACAGGTGGACGATAAACAGAATGGAACAGGTTTTCATCTGATACGACTACCATATATTTATTATATGGGCCACGAAGTGCGGGTGTCGGTACCATATGAATAACTCCATGAGGAGTTTCCAGTTGACGGTAATTGAAGCCCAAAGAATTTCTTTCAGATGGGCCTATATCAATATTCCATGCAGAATTACCTGCAAGACCGGAAGCACCGTCCAATTTCGACCAGTAACTCATGGCACCGGCACCGCAAAATGCTATCTTAGCTCCGCTTTCAGGAACGTATTGGAAAACTTTTTCCATATCATCCACGAAATCGCCGTAGCCATAAGTAGCTTCAGATACAGTGAATACACTTTGGTCATCACCAGATGTATCACCATATTTGATAACTGCGGTTACAAGTCCCATTGTAGTACGAACTCTGTTACTGTTTGCGTCAGTTCTTCCGCCATCTGAAAAAGATTCAGATGAAGTTCCGTCACGAGAGTCAGCTAGTCCAGTTCCAATTGGGGAACCACCAAACAAGAATGCTTTTTCTTTCTGCATCTTGTGTTCTTGTGATTTCTGTAATCTCAAACGAGCAAGCTCAGAAGATTCGCCACGAAGTGCGGCGGCTTCTAATGTCCCGGTGATTTCCAGAGGTGTTTTGAAAATCTGTGTGCTATTCCACACGACTTTCAGTTCGTCAGCCCATGCATTAGCAGCAACTGTACCTTCGCCATGTGCATTACCGACAACGATGAAAACATCGTTATCTGCAACGTCAATAGCTGAGGTTCCAAGATTTTTGAATTTAATCGTGTCACCATCTGTTACAGTTGTTATTACTACATGTCCACGTAGTGTAGCTTCGGTAGTATCCCAGACTTCACATTCGAGTCCAAGATAGCTACTATCTGCTGTGGCGGGTAAGCCAACAATTCCATCGATATCCATGTCGTCTGATTCAGTATCATCAGCGGCTTGGGCAGCAAGGTTTTCATTTGCTACGAAACGTTGGTTTTCCCATGGGTTTCTATGTTCAAACATTTTGAACAAGGGGTCAGTGGGAGTACGAGTTTCTCGACTAGCGACTACCGTAGTAAACGGCGCCACATCAGTCCATAGTTCTTTTACAACTTGAGGGCTAATGTAGAAATCTCGTCGATCAGTATATAGTACTCCAGACCCGGTAAGGTTTGCAATAGCCATAATTAACTATCTCCTAACTTTACTATGAGCAAGTAAAGCAGCATTGAACATATCGGCGTCATTGGGTTCAGGGTTAGCCGTACCAGTCTGCACTGCAGTCGTAGTAGGTATCTTTAACGCCTCGGCCTGTTGGTTATATTCTGCCATTTTCTGATTTACTTGTACTTGCTTGGGTGTGGGAGCGTTCGTTAGATCAAATAGCTTCGCAAGAATATCTAGTGAAACATTTCTAGGATCAGAAGCCCAGTTAATGAATCCACTAGCTTTTTGGTCAGTCCAGTTGTAAGCACTTCTTACATGATTGTAAGCTTGTGATACCATTTGCTGTTCCTGTTGTTGTGCCATCATCGATTCAGTTTCCTGTAATCTTGAATACTCAAGATTCTTCAGGTAATCATATCGATCATCGACAAACCTTTCTTTTTGAAGTCTAAATTTAAACGAATCACTCTCAGGATCGTTATATGCGTCAACCTCGTTGTAATTAAGCGGCTTTTCGGGAGGCATAGGCTCCTTCAATGAATCATCTTGTGGCTGTTGATGTGTTTCATTGGACAATGATTGTTGCTGCGGTTGTTGAGCAAGAGCTGATTTATACATATCCAGTTCTTGCGCCATACGAGCATTATCATTCTTGGCTTTATCTGCCTGTGATTGCCAATAAGCCATTCTTTGAGGGTCGTCTTTTCCCAATGCTTCTTCTTCTGTTTGAGCTTCAGCAACTTCACTGCCCTGTGCAGTTTGAACCTCTGGTTGTTCCACGGTTAGTGGGGCTTGGGTAATTGAAGGCTCAGGACGTACATTGGGTTGCTCATCGGTAGCAAACAGACCATTCTGTTGTCCTACTTCTGGGTTCTGAGTCTCAGCATTACTTGCGGTTTGGTTTTCCATTATTCCTCCAATGGGATTATTTCGTTGTTTGAAGCTTCTCGCTCAGCAACAACACCTTTAACCTTCTTTAATTCATCTTCAGTTCGTGATTTATAAAGCTGGGTAGCCATATCAGCACGGTTAGATGATTCTTTCAGGTCTGACTTGAATTTTTCTACTTCTACACGCTGTCTCGCATGTACCAACTCACGCTGGGCTGTCTGCAAGTCTCCAGACAAATCTTTTATCTGTTTCTGTTGGCTGCTAACCTGTGACGTAAGCTGTTTCATTTTACTGGAACGATTGATTACGCCTTCCATATCTGCAACTTCTGTCTGCTTTAATACTTCAATCTGGTCAATAAGTCCAGATTTATATAATTCCATATAGTATTCAAAGCGGGCAAACCGGTTAGACGGTAATGTGGAACCAGATACTACCACAATATCGTATTTGCCAACCGTTACATCATTAAGCCTACCTAGAAACTCTCCTGAGATATTATCATACATAGGCTCATTAATTGTTAATTGTTTAGGTTTATTATTGGGCTGCAGAAGGCGAATAACCTTTTGGGTATTATAAGTAGCCTGAATAAAGGCTACTACTACTCTTGCCAATTGATTTAATCCTTCTTCAATATCATCTCTTTTACTCTTAATCCTTCTCTGTCCATATTCATCAAGAGCAATAGTACCTTTAAATGTCTGCGGCATATTTGAAGGATCGCCTTGCATAAGCGAATAAATACCTAAAATTCTTTCTATATCAGCCTTAGCATCAGATTCATTCTTATATAATTCATTTGGCAGTGGTACCGGCCCTGCTACAATAGGTTGTCCAAGTTCTGGATCGTATTCTATGACTGCAGTACCTGCCCGTCCCCATTCTTCCTCTAAATTCTTTCTATTCATAGACCCACGTGGTATTAATAGCTTCACGTTGGTAGACGAAGAAGCATGCGCTACTATTAAAGACCTGATCTTATTAATATACTCTTGCAACCCTTTAACCATTCTTACGTCTGATAAGGGATATGGGTTACGATTATGATTATTCATAAACGCAACAATTGGATAATCTTCCAATGGCAGCATATTTTCAAATAATAATGTTCCACCTATAGATACAATCTGGTAAATACGGGTAATACCTATCTGGTTAGATATAATATCACCTCTTTCAATCAGTTCACCATAAGTAATAGGTTGTAGCATTGTAGTTGTATCAGGTAAAGCAGCGGCTGTTTCCTCTCCCTGCATCATCATCTGTTCGCCGGTAACAGGATTCATCATTAAATGGAATATATTTCCAAATTCTTCTTGAATCTCTTGATACTGCTGCACCTCAAGATCGTCAGTAATGATCCTATCTGTATTTTTATTTGATATAACGAAGGCTGGTTTTTTAGAATATTCCTGAAATTCCACTTCGGTCATGATCTTTTCATTATTTGTGTTAGGATCATAGGCACGATAGTGGGGAACCATTATTTTTGAAAGCCTTTCAATAACTTCAAGCTGCCGGTCGTGCTTAGTGCCCATACGTGAAGATTCAATATCGCCTTTAGAGACCATTTGATCTTCAAGACCATATCTTACGCTATCATCAGAAGGAGCAACTTTAGATTCGTTTGCTTCTCTAATAACAGCTTCCAGTTCTGGATACATAGCAATAAGCTGTGATTCTGAATGGAGTTTGGAAATAATAATATTAGATGCGTCTTTCATAAATGCATCTGTGCTGGAGGGGTCTATATATACATTCAAGGGATCAATGGCCTTGATGAAAAGCTCTCCTTTGCCATAGTCTGCATTCGGGTCATGATAGACCATCATACATCCAATACCCTTAACATAATAATCATCAATTGCTTCCTTCAATTCAGTATTTCCTGAAGAATTATCCCATACCCATGACATTAGATCAGAAAAGATAGTGCCAGTACGTACATCGCTATTCTCACGTCCAGTAGACTGAAAACGAGGAGCATTTGCCGTAAGGAGAGCCTTTGCCTGTTCAACGGCAGGATATATGACATTTACCACTAAGGGCTCCTGTGCTCTGCGTGTAAGCGTATCGACCTGATCTTTTGTCCATTGCATTCCATTACGGAATTCATTGTCTTCTATTGCTTGTCTCGCCCACTTAGAACGAACAGAAGCATAATCTCTTAGAAGTTCTTCAGAAATCTGAACTTCTGGGTTTTTTTCAGCCATTTTCCCTTGAAGTTAAAGTTAACGATAACTGCATATAAGACGCATCAGTTAAAGAAAAGTTTCATGATGTTAGCCAATCATGTGCTTTTTTTCTATAAGATTTTTGAGAGTGACGTGTTTTTACTTGTTCAACACCATGATTTGGTATGTAATTACCCTTGGTAGCATAGTATAAACCGTCTAATAGATCATCATGCTTACCTCTTGGAAACATCAATAGCTCATCTTTTAAAGAATCCATGTCTTTTTTTAAATAAATTTTCTTCTGTGCGAACCAAGGCTGCATAGTTTCAAGCCTTGATGACTTGGAAGCCCTTGGCGTTTCCTTTATTTCCAAACCGGGGATGAATAATCCCTCCTCATCTGCCTTGACTCTTAAGTAGTCTCTAAGCATTTCTTGATATCCTATAGATTCAATACGGGTTTTCACCGGTTTGTACCTTTTAAAGTAAGAAATAATATCATCTGCCAGTTTCATGGGGGTGGCTCGCTTCTGATAATAGGGTAGAACGTACTTATTGTTCTTAGAATCAACTGCCACTGCTACAATTGTAGAATAGTCGGCATGTTTTCTTACTGAAGATGCTGGATCAACGCCCATAAATACGTTTACCGGTATCCAGTTACCTGATCCAAGCTCCATATAGGCTTCTCCATCGACAAATTTTAAGTCTCCATCATAATATTGTAGATATTTCTCTTTAAATAGCTGATCCTCATCTCCAATTATCTCACATTGGTACTCACGATAGAAAGAAGACACCCTTCCTATGGAATCTAGGGATTCTTTCTCTGCTTTTAATTTATCTGCAGGCCACATCTCAGGCCAGAGAGCAGTATCGTCATCTTGGAGGGCTTTATACCTTAATGCATTCCAATCATACATCTGCTGAAGCATCTCTACCATGCAGCGTTGGTGCTGCGGAGTTCCAATAACTGCAATTCTTCCCTTTTTAGCATCAAGTCCCGGTATCAAAGCCTGCAAAAGCCATCTTAAATTAAATTCCATGGCTTCTGAGGTCTTAGTATTGTTCATATCTTCAGGATCATCCAGTATTACCAGCGTAGGACGCTGATTCCCGTGTTTTAATCCAACTACCTGCTGTCCTGTACCCCTGCACATAATCATTGTATCGTCTTTTAGTACAATTTCAGTCCTTGTCCACTGTCTTGAAGAGTGTTGTCCCCAGTATCCGTATACAGACCGAAGCTCCATGCTGTATTCAAGAGCATTCTTGATCGTCTGGAGTAGACGAACAGCATGGCCTTCAGTCTTTGAGGAGAGGACGATAAACTTTTGCCCCACATCAGTAAATATATGCCAGAGTGGAAAGACGCATGCAACAAGCGATGACTTGGCATGCCCACGTGGGGCAATGATACTAACCTTTCGGTTCTCTTTATTTGCGAGAATGTCTGCTATCTCATGATGAAAAGGAGGTGAGTCGATTGAGAACATCGTTGGGAAGCAGATTTTACCGAAAAGTATAATATCATCTTTAAGTTTTTCTCTAATTTTATCTAGTTTTTCCAAATTCTACCTTTAACATACTTCCTTACCTGATACTTTGTCATCTTTAACGGGCAATCAGGTAAATTCTCAACCATAGTAGCCCTGAAGGGAGCAGCAATAAACCCACAATGTAGATTTTCATCCTGCTCTCCTGCATGCGGGCAGATACTATTACACTTCTTTGGGCACTTGGAGAACATAATTATCAAAAAATTTACATTTCTTATGAGCAACACAGTTCTTATTAGAAAAATCAGGGTCTTCCCAATTAACAACTTGGTATCCAAACACCTTAAAAAACCCTCCAATGCATTTTCCTGAAGTAAAATTGCAGCAACGCTTCCTTGCCATATCTATATACCATCCTTTTGTATCTTTAGAAGCAAGCTGAGGGCGGATTTTCATCATTCTCTAGACGACTTATTAGATCATCTATGTACCATTTAGCCTTTTCTAAGTCATTCACCGGGTTTCCCTTGTATGGACACCTCACGATGTACTTAATAATGTTACCCCTGAACCAATCCATCTGCCATGATGCAATAAAGTCTGTGACTTCAATGCCTTGTGTGTAATGTTTTGGGTGACTAACAGGGTCATCTTCACGGTAAAGTGCTTTCATCTTTGGTTTTCTCCTCTGTTTTCCTAGATGCGATCAGTTTCTTCTCCTCAGTTTCAATCTTATCCATGATCTGACTGGACATATCGATCTGTAATGTATCGGTAGTAACCTTTCTTGAGGGTTTCATCTCTAACATGTCTACAAAATTCTCTGCTGCACGCAGCATATTGGACACATCCTGCTTGCCTTCGGCAATATCTATTGCTTTTAGCATTGTATCTAGTACGAATCCCTTGCTAACCCCTCTGGATGCAAGGACTTCTTTCATTTTTTCTTCTACCATATTCTTTATCACTCTTTGTTTGAATAATCTTTTAACGGTTGCTTCAGGTATCTTCTGATCTGGTCTATACATATTACCCAGCATTGACCAGTCTGGTTTCTGTCCATCCATCAACTGTTGCACATATGCAGTTACCACATTAGATGTACGCTGCCTTTTAACTTCCCTTTCCTGCCAAGACCTAGGCTTAACCATAGAATATATGCCAGCAGCCTTATTTGGCTCATATAGGAGCTTTGAGTTCGGCTGCACCCATTGCACCCCGCATGTAAGCTTTACAAGCGTCTTGGTACGTTTATGAGCGTCTGTGTAGGTTTTACGCTCAAGGCACTGGGCTACATACCCATCATCAGTATATACCCAGTCATCTTTAGTTCCCTCTTGCCAATAAATTGGATTTAAACGTTCTACCGGGTCTTCTCTACCATCGAATACATCGTACTCTTGCATCTGTCCCCCGACTTTACGTTTGATTCTATCCATTATACTCTCTTAGTAATGTATTACTTATATATGTATTACAATAGTATGTACGTAAGTCTATATAAAGAAGCTTACATAGTAATATATTACTTATATATGTATTACTTAAATTCATGGATTAATTCACAATATTGGATTTAGGGTGTATTTTGCCGTTTATGTGCATTTGAATTATTGAATCTACTATCTTACGCTCTGCCTCATAAAATTCATAATCTTTGAAATATACCTCAAAAGCCTTTTTTACCTCTTCTTCATCTGCTAACCTGTCTTCAAACTCCCCGGTATCAGTATTGAAAACTTCGTAAACTACTTTTTTTGGCATATGCTAATGTAACACTTTAAGTTGATTCATGTAAAGTACTAAATATTAACTACTTGAGAGTAATGAAAGTTCCTAAAAATTATTTACAGTGTGCGTGGGAGAAGTTTACGTTACCTACCCCGATGCAAATCGGGGGGCGGGTTATTTATTACGTTAGAATTTCCGGTTGAGTTACGTTATGCAATGACTCCTTTGTATGTATTACTTAGTAACTTAACTCAAGGAGGTCATTATCATGACTATAACTATCAACACTACTAAACTATCTAACACTGCTAAGAAGACTGGTCGCTTGTTCAAGGCTATAGGCCGTGTAACTATACGCTCTGCTAAGGGCGTAGTTAAAGCAGTCAAGGATGAAGTTAAATCAAATCCCAGCTCATAACTAATGTAAGGTGTAGCACTTCGGTGTTATGCCTTACTTTTTAACTACGTTAGAAATCAAGGTGCTACGCTCAGTATACCTTACCCACCCATTGTCCACTCGCTACCCCTATGGCTTACGCCATACCCGTAGCAGGAGGGACATTAATACACGCCTTTGTGTGAAAGGAGTAATTAACTCATATGAACCTATCAAAATACATAGACTTCCTCTGTAATCTTGTAATAGTAACATTCCTTACTTTACTTACAGTGGTAATAATCTGGGGAATGTCTACAGTTGTCTGGGTACTATTCTCTGGGCTATAATAATTAGGTGTAACTTATGTTGCACCTTTTTTTGATATATCGTTCACACTCTTTCCAAGGCTGATGATAAGTCGTTATATCAGACTTAAGCAATACAAACAAGTATTACACCCAGATAAGCAGGTGATAGAGCTTAGAAGATGTATAGTTGATTGTATTGCTGGGTCTTTAGACTATAAGCAAAAGAATTAATTGGGATACTCTTGAGTTAAGACACTCCCTTCTGTGACTTTAGAGATACCTCTATCAAAGGTAAATGGTTTTGCCAGTTTATGTGCAAGTATACCATTAACAGGGTTTTAGAAACCTGTAAGTATCTCTTAAGTCTTTTATTGTAACTAAAATTGAAGTAATAGGTGACTAAAATCTACAGTCAAGAGAGAGTATGGAAAGCTAAGCTGATATAGGCAAGTATATATTTTCGGGCTGTAGGGATAGACCTTATTATCAGAGGTTCAGCAAATACCTTGAAGACGGACTGTTACTTCAATAACACTTATAATTGAACAGAGGATTCCTAATACTTTCTCAACAACTTGAAAAGTATGAATCATGATGGGAGATGGCAGTACACCATTAGGCTTGCCTTCCTCTGTTCATAATATTAAGAACAAAAAAACGCCTTTGTATGTATATGTTTAATAACTAACTCAAGAGGTAATAATAATGAATATATGTATTGTTTGTGGAGAAGAAATTAAAGATGTTTATATGTATGATAGTGATGATCTCTTCTGTAGTGATAATTGTAAAGAAGTAAATAAAGAAGATGAAATAGAGAATGAATATCCATATAATATTGAATTTGGTGATGGTAGAACTAAAGAAGAGATGGATAAGATGCAAGATGAACTCATGGGATAACCAATTAAGGCGTAATGGAGTAATCTGTTACGCCTTTCTTTGGTACAATCATAAAGAAAGTACCAATTAATAAACAGGGAGGTTTGCATGCACGACTCAGGTTTAACAGAGGATTTAGAAAGAATGACTGAAATATGGGATGATTCTCATGCCCTTATACATGAAGTTACTCCTATTAAATTAGCAAGGATGTACATAAGTACTGTGGCTTATACAAATCAGTTAGAGGATCGAGTAGATGAATTAGACAAGTCTGAGACTAAACTCGTTAACGAAGTAATGGATTTAGAGGAACGTATTCAAGACTTTAAAGAATCAATCTGGTATAAGATATATAAGTTCTTTAATAAATAACTAATTAAGGTGTAGTGGAGCAATCTGTTACACCTTTTTTTGCTAAAGTTATCATCGTGGTATGTCGACAGCCGTACGGATTAATCCGACTTTCGGTACGATTATGATTGGTTAACTGTGATCTATAGCCAACGGTTTGGAGTGCACCATGTGGAAACACCGGACTGCTGGCCAAGATATAGACGTTAGTTACCCACCAATAATGTAGCCGATGCTTGACACTATTTAAGGAACAATTTAGTGAATCATAAGCGGTGAGACTTTAGCAATAGTTTAGGGGTATTTAATACTATCCCCCTTTCTTCAAATATAAGACTAAAAATGTCCTATATAAAAATGGCAGATTATATTATTACCGACAACCAAAGTGTAATATAATGAGAATGAGTGTTAGCCAGATACGCCAAAAGCCGTATAGCGGACAACTCCTCATAGAGGGTAACTGGTCTCATTCTCCCGCCCCAAAATTTGATTAGGTGAATAGGATAGTCTATACGGAGAGACCCCGTAACCATTGGAATGTTCCACTATCGACGTGGATAAAAACATAAGAATGGAAGCTTAATGGTGCTAGCGAAGTGTATACAGCGTTTTATAGGCGACTGTAACGGTGTGCATTAAGTTGAATGACCACTCACTATAAATGATGTAACAGCCTAATCAATTAATTTAATGCTATCAATATATTCTAAGCATCGACGGATGTTGAAGGCATGGATCATTGCAATACGAGGTTCGAATCCTCAACCTTAATCCAAGCGGTAATTGGAGCTTGAAGTATTGATAGCAAAATTTCCAAAGGTGTAGGCTTACGCCTACTCAGATTACTATTATTTAACTCCTTTTTGTGATTGTTACCCTTAACTAATAACATAGGAGGTCATATATGACATACGTAGACAATCAAAATGAAACATCTAAAACAACCAGAAGTCCTTTCTGGTTCACAGATGAGTGGAAGAAGGGCGAAGATTGGCAACAAGTCTATCGTCAAAACCCTGCACATAAGAGATTCTTATATGTAAGGAATGATGATATGACTGATGAAGACGCTAAACGATTAGATAAACTATTATCTGATACTAATGTTAGGCGTTCTGTTCAGCCAATCAGAAAACTTAAAGATGAAACAATCTTCAAGTTTGGCTTAATGACTAATTTGTCATAAGCTACAGGGGTATACGTAATGTATACCCCTTTTTTTGTCTATTTAAATAACCGAAAGGAATAACATGAAAATAGAATTCAAATTCGAGACCAAAGGAACATTGTTTGAATCGATAAAGAAAGCGATTAAATCAATTCCTAATGGTATTAAAAATGGAATGGATACCTATAAAAAGAAGAAGTATCAAAGATACTTGAAGAATTTAGAAAGCCATTCTGAACCAGTGACAGAAAATAAAGGAGCATCTTGGTAATGGGACATGAAAGAACGCAAGATTATGTTGAATGGGAAGAAGTTTATCATTCTGAACTGATGATACGGGGCATCTGCCCTAAGTGTCAGGGCACTGGAAAAGAAGAGCATATACATGAGATAGATCAAGATGTTATTGATCGAAATATTGTGGAATGTTCTTCTTGTAATGGGACAGGTAAATATGAAATATTAGATGGCTAAGAAGTAAAATTCTTAGCCGTTTAATATAGGAATTCTGGCTATTAAGAAGTAATTTTTCTATGCAAAAATGACAGATAAAAATGAAATAAGGAAGAATTTAGATTATATGTCTCTCCCTTTTTTGGTTTACAAAAGGAGAAACAAATCATGTTTAGTTGTAGCCTACATAAAAGAAAATATATTGGATCAATTCCAGTTGTTTCATTGGAAAAAGAATTTAAGATAAAAGAATATCATGAATTCTGTAGAAAATGCTGGGAGAAATCAATAATAAATGATATCAAACTCGAAGCTGCAATTGATAAGGCAATCGATAATGATATCGATGAAAGTAAGTTTAGGGAGGTGTAATGAACTATTATGATTAGAGGATTTACAATAGCCGGTAACATCGGTAAAGCGATTGGCTACATGGCTTATGGATTAAATCAATCTATAAAATTGCTTGGCAGAACTGCACGAGGAGTAGCTAATTCTGTAACCAATAAGCCAAAATATAATGTTACTGTGATGGATCATGGTGACATAATTAATGAATATAAAAATATAGATGGTGTACGTGTAAATCAAATTATTACTGCAGTTACACATCTTGAAAAAGACTATTCAATACTGATAGGAAGGAATTATGGAAGCAACAATACCGAAACAAGACCAAGAGAGGTGGAGAATATATGAAAATTTTATTCTACAAGTTGTTAAACCTCATAAGAGGGATTGTTTCAATATGATAAATCAAATGAACCGGCAACAGCTTGAGGCTTTTGTTGGTGAAAATTATGATATGTCATTTCAAATACTAAAGAACTCAACATCCTCAGCACAAAACGCAAGGCTTTTAAGTCAGATAACATATGCGAAAAATTTGCTGAGACTATTGAGTTAGTCAAAATTAGGAATCATGTGGTTTCTATAGCAGGGGCTTGGTTGAATTTGAATAGTGGAGACCATCTATGTAGAAGGTTTCGATCTATTCAGACAGCGAAAAAACGCCTCATGTCAAGTCCTTGCGAAATTATTGGAGAATATATGTCAAGTAGTGATTATGATTGGAAAACAAATAAGTTAAAGAGGGGATGGCCTTATAAAGGCGATGCTCCAGATGATCCTGAATATATCAAAGATAAGAAAAAATTATTCAATGAAAATGGCAATGGCTGGTGGATAAAACCAGACAGAGTCGAAAAAACAGTAGCAAGGAGGAGAAATGAAGTTAGTTAACCTTAAGGTTGATAAAATAAAACCTAGTCCTTTTAATCCACCTGTACGCACAGATCGCACGAACAGTAAGTACAAGGCATTAAGAAGGTCAATTAAACGTGTAGGGATATTGGTACCATTATCGGTAACAAATGACTATACATTGATTGATGGTAACAGGAGACTTGAAATTGCAAAGGAATTAAATATGCAAAAAGTTCCTACAATTGTCAATAGCTCAGAAAGTATGGCAAGATTCGATGAATATTTTGTCGAAGCTAATGAAAATACAATGCCAATGTCATCGGCTCAGGAGTTATATAGATATCTTAAAGGAGCAAAGATATCAAACTCTACAAGAAAGTCAATTGAGCATTTGAAAGAAATTGGCGGTATTAGAGTATTAAAGCAAATACTAAAAACCGGTAAGTCACCAGTCACTTTTCATATAGCTGTAAATCAGTATAAGAACTATGCAAAAGCTCACAATAATCCAAGTGAGTTGCAGCATGTTATGTATTGGATGCTAAACGTTGGGAGTCCTTATAAGCTAAAGAAGGCAATTGGAGATTATGTACCATTGTCTATTCTACTGGAAGCAGTGAAAAAGCGTAAGCCTTTAAAGACGACAATTACGATATAGAGATTTGGGGAGTCTGTTTTGCATTGTGGCCCCTTCCTTCATGATGCTAGGATCAAACCTCGGTAGCAGGCTCTCCTTTTTCTAAATGTTTAAAAATATAAAGGTGAATAATAAATGGATTTAGTAAGTGATTTTATATTTGATGATATGTGCGAAGATATCTTTCCTTATCTTGATGATATATGTGAAGATATCTTTCCTTCACCAAAATATATAATGGAAGATTACAACCTTAGCAAAGAAGATGCTTCAAAGGTGTTTTGGGCATGGATAGCAGAAAGAGGAGTAGAAATGACTGAACATAAATTAAATATCTTAGAAGAAAGATTAAATGACTTAAAAAGGACAGTTAATGACCATCAAGAAGTACTGGAAAAAATAAATAATATACTTGATGGTGCTTTAATTGCTTTTGAAAATCTAAGCGATTTGATTGATAATATATATGCAAGATTAAAAGCAACAGAAGACGCAATAACAGAAGTTAAATGAAATATTTTGGCAAAGAAATGACACCAGAAGATATCCAAACAGTTGAATTTGTCAACAATAGTTTTAAAGACAAATCTTCATACTATAGCTTCGAGAAACCACCGGCTGAGATATCAATAGTATGGAATCTTGATGATTGGTTTGACTGGTTGGATAGGTGTTGGAAAAAAGGAGATAATAATGATAATATCACAACTAATAGACTATCTTATCGACATAAAAATAACAATGCGTAATCCAAATAAACACGATTTCAACGAGATGCGTAAAAACCTTAAAGTATTAAACCTAGATTGTGATGAATGCGGCAATGTTGAATCTACCGTAAACAATTCAGGTGAATTGAAAGAAAATGAATTATCTAAGTGAATGCTGCGATGCCTTGCCTATGGGAGAGTTATATGACAAATCAGGTATTTGTTCATCATGTAAAGAACACGCAATTTTTAAGGCTTGGGATGTTGGCATAAAAATGAAAAATACAAATAAAGATGGATTAACGAAAAACGAAGTTAAAATGGTAATGAAAGAAGTAAATAAAGCCCATATTGAAAAGGCTCAATTTAAAGCATATAAGATAATTAAAGATTTGGGACATTGGAATATGGACTCAAGATCAGCGATAGAGGCATCTGGTTTACCTCAAGATATATATCTAGACATAAATAAAAATTTCAATGAACTCAATAAACAATATGGAGGTGACGATAAATGATGATGATACATTGTGGGGGGAGACAAGTTACATTCGATGAACTTGCAAATATTCCTCTACCTGAAGAAACTGATACATATAAGCCAGTGGCATTTGGAGACTTAATTGCAAATACCTTAAATATATCACAAGGTCTCTTAAAGGATTACGATTACATAGGTTCAGAGCTGGCAGTAGCCGGTAATGACCAAAGAATGTTTGGCGTAATAAAATTTAAATCAGAAGAATCGGATGAAATGGGACTGGCGATTGGTATTCGCTCAAGTTATGATAAGTCAATATCTAATGGATTCTGTATGGGAGCTAATGTATTCGTATGTGATAATCTTGCATTCAATGGTACCGTAACATATATGCGGAAACATACCAAGAATGTAGTAGATGATCTAGAAGAAAAATTGGTGTCTACCATTTGGAATTCACAGAATAAGTTCCAGAATATTCTTAAAGATAAAGAAAATATGGCAAACTTGCACGTAAATAACGATCAAGCATATAAATTTCTGGGATTAATGATGGGACATAAGGTATTAAAGCCTAGGCAGGTAGCTAAAGCTTTAATGCAGTGGAAAAATCCTCCAGATGCATTTGGAAATAGAGATATGTGGTCTCTATATAATGCATGTACGGAAGCGTTGAAAAGTACGCCTCCAAACAGGATTCTAGAGTCACATATTAAATTGCATGAATTTGCAACAGCGTGAGAATGAGGGAGGAGTTCCTCCCTTTTCTCCTATTTAATAAC
>Ga0098033_1000560_pt1 | contig 16679 bp, 24 predicted proteins | sample 1_EtaG_FD_75049 | JGI IMG/M metagenome (GOLD analysis project Ga0098033, IMG submission 75049) | Marine viral communities from the Subarctic Pacific Ocean - 1_ETSP_OMZ_AT15124 metaG | ecosystem: Environmental > Aquatic > Marine > Oceanic | place: Pacific Ocean | collected 2015-01-07
CTTCTCTAACAACCGCCACACTGCCGCCGTGATCCGAGCCGCCAGTTTCTCCAACGTAAAAAGTAATGGCAGGTCCGTGTCCAGCGCTCATATCAACGCCTTCATCTTGCTGTTCCAGCCTCAGTAATTCCATGGGTGTGTGGTCGCCGGCGGCAGCTGCTTTATATATGTGAACTGGCGCGGAGGGCGCGGTGCCGACACCGAGTCTAGTATTAACAGCATCGAATTTATAGACCAGAGAGTCACTGTTTTTATACAGTTCCATGCTTCCGGTTCGAACATGGAGATCTGTTTGATCATCACCAAAGTAAGTTGAACCAGTAGCATCAATAATTGCAATATCATCGATATGATAGGCGCTAGCGCTGATTGCGCCGGTAACAAGAAGAGTGCCAGACAGCACCATAGTGTGTGGCTTGTAGCTATATGTAGACGCGGTATAATACGTTAAATACGCGGAGCCTGTGGTTGCTCCACCAGATTCTGTCACAAATTGAAGCGAATTGGCGGGACCGAAAGAGCCGGATCCACCGAGTTGCGAACAGTCAATATACGCCCAACCAAACTTAGCCATTTGGACAGGCTCCTGTAAATTTATAAACGGCAGTAGTATGCTTTTTTGGCATCAGAAGCTCTCCTTAAAACGTGCTACATGCAGCGAAAACGTTAACTTGGGCTGGAGACGCATTAACGAAGGCAACCCTATCTATTCCCACTATCTCATAACGTCGGTACTCTCTATCAGATGGTACCTGAGCGGCTGGGGCGCGGGCTATGTTGCCGATATCGATGGATGCAGCGGCGTTTGCGGTGTTTTGTCCTTCGCCGCCCGCTTCGCTCTCCGGTATTTCAAACCACCTTTGAAAAGCGTGACAATACCCGTAAACAGTTGTTGCGGCCGGGTCATCACTAGTCGTGGCATCTTCGATAAGAACATGCAAATATCTTTGATTTTCTGTGATATGTCCTACAGATGATGCGGTGATGCCTACCAGGATATTGGTATTGGGCAAAACGCTGACGGCGAGACCGGGCGCGCCGGCCAAATTCTTAGGGCCTCTTGTTCGTCCCCAGCTGGTGTGTGTGAAAGTCGGCATTGTAAATCTCCTGTAATTTTACTGTCACAAATAAATAGTCATTAATTTCTTCTATTGCGCCGTTCTTGCGCTCTTCTTATTTTTTGTTGTTCTCTTAAGCGTTTTTTTGCGGCTCGAAGTCTTTTTTCTTTTTTAACAATAGAGGGTTTTTTATAATATTTACGATCTTTTATTTCTTCTATGATTCTATTCTTCTTTACTTTCTTCATAAATTTTCGAATCATTTTCTCGTGATTGCCTCTACATTCACGAGACGTAACTTGGGTGTTTATTTTTTTTGCCATTATATACCTATTTCATTGCCTTCCAAATCTGAGTTGCATTTCCCACGATTGACGATATATCAACCCCAGAATCACCAGAATCACCAAGATTGGCATGCCCAGTGGATGGATCATTATTAGCGATCGGTTGCGTATCCTCAAATAAATCAATTCCATTATATGCATCAGAATTAATAGAATTCATTAATTTGGCGCGATGCTCTTTTAGCTTGACTCTCGATTCACCAGCCTTACGTTGGATGTGTGAATTATCCACCACCCTTGTTTTTGGAGCGCTCTCAACTATAAGATTACCTTGCATTCCTTTAGCAACCTCAGCAACAACGTTAGATAGAAGCCCTTCTTCTAGAAGGACTTCATGTATACATTCTTTTACGAGAGGCTTAATCAGCTCCTTTAGATCTGATTTTTTCATATATCACCCTTTAAGTATACCAGCGATTTGAGCCCAGCGAGAGTAGGTGTTCAATTCTTCTGCAAGCTGCTTAACGGTCTCCTCTTCTTCCTCTTCCTCTGCGGCTGCTCGCGCTGCAGCTCCGGGGCCACCTTTAACTGTATCTTGCGTTTCGCCTGCTGCAGAAACGACAGGAGGTGCTTTTCCTGCAGCTGCGGCTGCAGCTTGGGCTGCAGCTCCGGGCCCACCTTTAACTGTTTCGGCGGCGGCAAACTGAGCTTCTGCTCCAGGTCCACCTTTAACTGTTTCGGCAGTTTCGGCTGCACTTTCCGCAGGACGCAAAGCCATACTGGACTGAGAATCAAGTTTAACCTTGTGTTGTCTAAGCATTTGAACAATCGCAGCCTTCGCTAATTCTTTCTGAGCTGGATCTTCAATTTGTTCTAGAGCTTCAAGTGTCTGTACGAGAGCGATAACTTCTCTCTTTGCTTCTTCAAGAACGTTAAATCCGGCAGAAGTCAAATCAGCACGGAGACCTTTTAGGAGTCGACTCATATCTCTGCCTTTAATGCCGCCTCTCGCAAATTGTGATTGCATGCCCTTACCAGCTTTACCGCGGAATACATAAATATCACCTCGGGCTGCAGCTGTTTCGGGATCTACCTCGGGACCTTCAGGTCCTGGTCCTGGTCCGGGGGTCGTTGGTCCAGGTCCTGGTCCTGGTCCGGGGGTCGTTGGTCCAGGTCCTGGTCCGGGCCCAGGTCCGGGTCCGGGTCCAGTAACTCCAGGTCCGGGTCCGGGTCCAGGTCCGGGTCCAGTAACTCCAGGTCCGGGTCCGGGTCCGGGAGTTGGACCTTCAATTGGGTTTCCGGTCACAGGATCAATTGTGCCTGGGGGCTCTTCCTCGCCCTTAGTGGGTGGTGGAATTTCCTGTTCGCCGCCCTTGAGCGGAGATTTCGCCTCTTCGGCTTCTGGAAGGGGCTCCATCATACCAAGAAGATCGCCTAATTGCTGGGTACGTGAAGACTTATGCATCTTCCATCTTCCAACAGCAAGCGCTGCAACTCCAGCCGCTACACCGGCAATCCCCAACATAGTGGCAGTGGACAATCCAGCGCCGGCTTGTCCTACGGTGCCCGCGGCGGGTCCGAGCCCCTTACCGATTTTTTTAGCTTTTTCGGTGCCGCCGCCAGTTTCTTCTGGAACTTCTTCTTCATAAGGCGCCTGCTCGGATTCGGGATATTCTTCCTCTTCGGGCTCGGGAGCCGTAGACCCCATTTCGGCTTCGCGGCCTGAGGGCTCGTCGCCTGTGGGCTCATCCTGGCGCCCGGCATCGGGAATGCGGGGATCCTCGTCAGCCGGCGCTCTATATCTGCCTTGCTCTTCGGCATCGCGCATTAGTTCGCCTTCGGATGCATCGTCACCGAAGCCTGCGTCTTCTAGCCGCTCCTGGGCATCAGATTGCCTACGATTTAAATCGCCGCCTCTTCTTTGTTTTCTCGCCTGAGTTCTTGCAAGCTGATCATACATGCGCTTGCCTCTCTTAACTTGTTGAACTGTCTGGCGTCCTTTCTGAACCATGTTCCAAATATCGAAGGCGGCACCAACACTGATCTCATTCATCAGTTCCTGCTCTGTTAATGGCTTGGCATCCCAATTTCGATTTTCGTTAGTATGCTTGTAAACATCAGCTAGTTCATATTCGCGAGCATATTCAACAACTTGTCGTAGTGCATTAATAATGCTGTTTGCTGCGACAGGATCATATTTTCCGGATTCGGCTGCGTCCTTAACAGAATCATACAAAGCGGCGATCTCTGCTGCGGCGGCTTTAAACTCTTCAGTACCTTTGGTATTTGGCCAGCCAGGATACATATCTTTTAGACCCTTAACAAGATCTTGCACGCCCTGATCAGCAGAGTTATCAAGTGCTTTTTGTAATTCGGCTTGAGCTTCTGCGGTTTTGGCGCCTCTGCCAAACAATGAGCCGCCTTTTTCTAAGGAGCCAGCCTTGGATAAGAAATGCTTAAAGCCTTCCCAGCGGCTATAGCCGCCACCGCCTTCGGCGCCTTCCTCGCCTTCGGGGGGTGCTTGTTCATCTTCATCACCGCCGCGGCCAAACATTTTGCCAACGCCGCTCTTTATCTTGTCCCAGGCACCCTCGTCAATTTGATTAATATCAACGGGGTGACCCACTCTGTTCTCAAGCAAATTCTTGATAAAAAGACTTTCGAAATCTTCTCTGCGGGCTGCAAGCTTTTTGTGCTCTTTTAAAAGCTTCTTATTACGCCTGTACTGTGCCTTTTCTTCTTCAATAATTCTTCTTAAAGTTTTTTTATCCATTATTCAAAATCTCCTAAAATATCGTTTAAAACTCTGTTAATTCTATCTGCCTTAGTAAATACTCTGTTGTTAAATTCTTTTGCTTCTCGCATCATAAAAGCATTCGGTGTTGATGGTTCTGATACAAAATCAAAACAAATTAGCTGAAAGTCATCCTCAACCATCGTTTGTCCTGCGCTCTCTGTTACGGAGCCCATGCCGCGAGAAGAGATGCCAAGCTTAACACCCGACTGGACCAAACTCTTCAACACCTTTCCTGATGGAGTATCTAATACCTTTACTTTTCCCATGACGCTTTTATTGTCCCACCACACATCTGTGACAAGATGGGAAGCATTCTTTAAATTAATGACGGAATCCTCGGGATGATCGAGTTCGCCAAGGGCTCTTTTTTCTTTCACAAGTTTAGAGTAGTTCTTCATCTCTCGCATTAAAACGGAGTGAGGATAAATTCTACCATTACCATTTTGAACATCGGATTCTTGTAGCTTTCCTGACAAAATCATGCCGCCGTTTGCCACGTATCTCTTTTCCTCTTCGGTTAAAAGATCTTGACAAACGCCGCCTTCGCAGAGTTCATAATATTCTCGTAAAAGCTTTTTGCTCATTATCTATCCTTCAATACTTTTTGAAGCTCTTCGGCAACAATGCGAGCGAGCTTATCGCGATCGATGGATTCGCGCCAGGGGGAGTGATCACTTTGAAAATAGCCGGGGCCGCCTTTTCCTAGGGCTCTCTGGCGACGGGAATATTCAGATTCCTCTTCCTTCTCTCTTGCTCGCCGGTTGGCCATCTGTTGGTCTAATTCGTAGCGATAGTTGGCTGCAGCATTCTCTTTATTGCGGATCCGCCTTTCCTCGGCATCGATCTTATCCTGTTCTCGTTGCGCGTATTCCGCGCGGCGAGCTTCGTTATCTGCTTTCGTCTGGAGGCGGGCAGCTTCATTGCCGGCGCGGGTCTGTGCGTACTTCTCATCTCTCGCTCTTTTCTTGCGCTTGCCGCGACGCGAGAGAGACGTTCCATACTGGCCCGTAGTCACATCAGCGATAGCGCCAGTAGCTGTATCAACTCCACGCAATGCAGCCTGTGCCACATCATCGGCAAAGTCGGCGACTGTTTCGCCGGCAGCGGCTGCGGCATCTTTTACGGCTTCTGCATTATCTTTAATCCAGTCCCAAGCGTCTTCGCCTGAATCTTTAATGGTGTCGACCATATCCGAAATGATATTCTCTTTAATGAGCGCTTGCTGCTCTTCTTTAATAATCTGTTTAAGCTGTGATTTTGTAATCTTCATAGCTAACTCCCTTTACAACAGCGCCTTACTGGCTGCAACATCCACTTGTTAGTCCAACTTATGTTCATGTTTCACTCCGTGGTCTCCAAAGACCATATTTAAAATGTAGGATGTGCCCGAGGATAATCCCCCCAAAAGAAAGAAATTAAAGACGGTTACATCAAAACTAAATAGTTCCGTAAACGGAGAAAGTAGCATTAAAATCCATCCAACATGAAAACCCATACACATAGGACAGCTTGCCAGCTCTCCAAGCGTGCCTTTCTTTGGTCTTAATCTTGAAAAGATCTTACCGTAGACAAGAATTTGTGTGAGCCCGTAGGCGCATAATATAAAAGTTAGTAGTTCCATTGTTAATCCTATGTTGTCATGTTGAAAGGTTTTTAAGACCTCGAAGGGGATCTTGCAAATCACGCTTCAGTTGTAATAAAATTTCGGCGCTCTCAGCATATGCAGGAATTTTCTCTAACAGACCCAGGATCCCTGTAGGATCTAATGCGGTTTTTATAGCCTCTACAAAAAGCTTAATCTTTTCAATATTCTCACTCACAAAAGCTGCTATCTTAACTGCCGTAGCTCCGCCGGCGGACATCGCATCTAGCACTGCATTTGCTCCCAATTCTGATAATTTTGCCAAAAGTGTCGCCAAAATAGATGCGCCGAATTTAAGGTACTCTGTTCTTCTTAAGACACCCAAAGACTCCACCACATCTCTCACTGAATTTTTTGTAAAAATTTTCTGTAAGAGTTCGCTTCTCCACTTATTGGCCGCGGTGCGCATATTTTCAAAAAACGTTTGAATTTTTTTAATGGCGGCATCAACAAATGACATTAATTTACTCTCTGCCCAAGTCGCAAACTGTTCTACCTTTCCTTTTACGGCATTAAAGGCATTCGAAAAAAATTGCCCAATACCCTCCTCTAACAATCTTCTCTGATCTTCTAAAAGAATAAGGTGTGTGATATAGGCGCCGCTCCAGATCTCTTCTACCAGAAAGGCGCCTTCTGTTTCTTCACTTTGGTGGAGGCGCCAGCTCTCCATTATTAATTTCATCTCAGGCATTTTGAGGCTTCCTATTCAAATGTATACATATAGTGTAATGAATAAGGATCTCTAACGTAATTTTGTTGCAAAGATCCTTGATTAACTGCTTGTGGAACTTCGCCTAATTCAGTAGAATCGGTCTTCTCCGGATGAAGCAGCTCATCATCTTTCAGAGAAACGATAGCTTCGGTTGATTCAAAATATGGGCGCTCTTCATCAATAAATCTAGAAATATTAATAAGAGCCATCTTGGGTGCGCTTAGGTCTTCTGATATCGTTGTTTCCATTGTGGCTTCAATGGAGCCGTAAAACGAGCCGGCTTGAATGGAATCAGATACAATTACGCCTTTTTTTCGTAATTCAGTGAACAATCTGTTTTGCGCTCCATAAACCAAATCGCTCATTGTTTCTTTGGGAAAAGCAATAACTTTATTTTTTGCGGTGGACAAAACAATATCAATGTCAGCATGATCAAAGATCATTAAATCTCCACTCATGCTTTTTCGAATGTCCATCTCAAGACGGACGAAGGCATCATCAGCCCCTTTTCCAATTCGAATTTTAATCGGCATTGCTATAGATTTCCTTAACTAATGATTGTGTTTTCAAAACAGTCAACAGGATCTCGTCATTAAAGTCTTGTTTTGCAAAAGTATTTAAATGTTCAATAATTCTTTTAGCCTTGTTACACATTTCAAAATCATTTTTAATTTCCTGTGCCTCAAGAGCCTCGTTAAGCTTTAATTTTAATCTTGCTATTTCTTCATTTAAAAAGACTTTCAGCCCTAGGGCGTTATCTGCAAAAGAAGAAATATAGTGTGTAAGCAGCTCTTTCTGTTCAACTAACAAATCCTGCTCATATTTGTTGTTAAACTTCTCGACAAAAGCTTTATAGACAATACCGTCTACCAAATCAGCTGATACATGTTGAATGTTAGATTTCTGCATATCATTAATGATTCGATTTTCTAAAATTACTAATGACTTAGGAGATGTTCTATCTGAAAATAACTGCCCAATTGTGGCAAGAGATTTATAGTTCGGTACAAAATTGGCGAAGACGGAAGCGGATAATTCTTTATTAATGTCGCGAATCAGATCTGACTGGGCATCAAAAACTTTCTCAGGATCTAATAGTTTTTGTTGTAATTTTGCTTCCTGCACAATCCTTTTCGAAATCTGCCTATCGAGATTTTGTTCCTCGTATAGTGAACGATAGCATTCTAAATCTTTTCTTAAAGTACCCCCAGGTCGAAAATATTTTTTAATTAAATTTGACGCCCTGTTCTGTCTTTTAATATCTTTTTTGAGAATAGCTACGGTCGCCTCTACTATTAAAGCTTCATAAACAAAAGCTGTGTTTCTTTTTTTATTGTGCTTTATCTTCATTCTTTTGCTCCGTTAATAAATTTTTAGCTTCTAATCCTTTAAGCAAACTGCGAATAGAATCGTTTATTTGAAATAATTTGTTTTCTTCTGTCTGCTCTCTTAAAGTATAATTAGATTCTTGTTCCTCATAAATACCTTTAGCAATTGGCGGTATCGTGTTAATTTCTCTTCCTTTATACAAAGAGCGGGGGGACGCGCCGCGCATTTCATTGTCTCGTTTAGCAGCATAGTTTCTAGTTCGGGGTCCGCTGGACTTTCTTTTGTCTACTTTTACGGGAGTATATTTCTCGTGGCGGCCATATGTTTTTGGTGAGTTGCGAGAACCAGGAGGTACAGCGAGCAATGCGGATTCTTCGCCGCCTGCAGGCTCCTCGCCGCCGGCTTCGCCGGCTGGCATCTCTTCGCCGCCGCCAAGATCTCCACCAAGATCTCCGCCGAGATCACCTCCGAGATCGCCTCCGAGATCGCCTCCGAGATCTCCACCGCCACCACCTTCGGCGGCGGCTGCTTCTGCAACCTGTTGTAGGGCAGCATCGTGTTTGCGATCGTAATACATCTCTCTTTGATTGCGCATAAATTCTTCATGAGACATTCCAAAAATATGTTCTGAAACCCAACGACGAGAGAAAAATCCCTCGGTGGCTCCAGCGGCTATATCAAATTTGGACTTCCAGTGTTCGATCTCTTGAAGTTCTGCAATTTTAGATGGATTGTTGAGCGCTAAGCTAAAGGCCAACAAATCATCTCCTCTGAAACCTAATGTGTAGAGGTGAATAATTCCAACTTTCGTAAGCTCAGCCACAACAACCCTTTGTAGTCTCTGAATTGTTCTAGCAAATCTAAGATCTTTCTGCGCTAAAGTTGTCTTGTCTTCTGCGGCGCCCTCACCCATGGCAAGATATGCTTGTGGAATTTTAAGTGCTGAGAATAGTTTATCGCGAAGATATTTGATATCGTCGATTTGTGTTGTGTTTGATCCGCCGGCGAGATTTGTAATGTCTGTTGCTGAGCCTGCGCGCACTGGGATAAAATAGTCCTCTTCGATTGACATAGGGTTATAGCGTAAATCAACCTTACCAGAAGAAGGATCGACAACTTGATGTCTTTTAAGTTGTGAGACAATCTTTTGCATATATTGCTCAACCTCGTTTGGAGGAATAGCACCAACATCAATTTTAAACAACCTTCTCTCGGAAGATCTAACAATTCTATATGCCATCATCGCATCTTCCATAAGCACCAATTGTCGCCAAATACGACGAGCCGGTTCAAGAATAGAAGTTCCATAAGGAGCATACTTGTCGTTTCCTAAAACACGAAAATGCGCCACTTGCCAGTTTTCAAATGTCATACCAGCAGAATTCCACTGATATTGAACATAATTTGGATTCGTAGAGTCTTGTCCCTCCAGACGCTCGATCTCGGAGGGTGGCAATGAGATCACCGATTGCACACCATATTTCTCGTCAATATCAAGATATAAAAAGAAGTCGCCATATTTAGACATCGTGCGCGCCCAGCCAAAAAGATTATATTGAAGATTAAGAATGCTATCAAAAAGAACCTCTAAAACTGCTTTAATTTCTTCGTTTGAACATTTAATATTAAGCATCGGACTAAGACTAGAATGAGTGGTCATTTCGTCTGCATAGATATCCATCGTAGAAGCAATCTCAGGAGTATATTCCATTTGATCAAAATCGACATATCTTTCAATGCGGCGCTGGTTGGCAATTGCGTTTGTGGCAACTGTATCTAAAGGATTATAAAGTGACTTCTTAAATTGTTGTCCTGAAGCTGATTTAAATCTACTGCCGAACTTATCTAAATGCTGTCTTCTGATCTTCCTACCTGTTTGCGAACGATAGTTAACTATTGGTCCAGAAAATAGTCTGGTTAGTGCTTTGAATAAGCCTGATTGATTATTGGAAGGGTTTTTGTTTGGGGGCATTTAGTTTCTCACTTTATAATCCATTTGTATTGTTCATATATTTTCTCTGCTTCAGTCATTTTATCAAATATTTCGTCTCTTTTGTAGCCTTCTTGTCCTTTGATTTGAGTATTCATAGTAGTCTTCGTGGTATAAATTGCGCTAACAAAAGCTCTTTGATAATTTAATTCTCTTGCGTTAACTTGCAGTGCGGTATCTCTTACCCAGCATGCTATAGCTAGCGCCATAATTAAATCATCATTATAGCCTTTCATCGCTTGTGGCTTACCGTTCCTCCAAATAAAAGTCTTCATCTCATTAATAATACGAGATGAATATATGGTAATTAGTTTGTTTCTGATAAACTCCTCTAATTTGGCAACTATGAGAGGGCGCGTTTTCATAGAGGTGGTGAACCCTGGGACCGCCGAATTTCTTATTTCTGCTTGGTGTTGCTCAATATATTCATGAGTTGATTTAACTGAATGATAGACATTTGGATATTGATATTCATTAATAAGCTTGTCTAACACAGAATATCCAATATTATTGTTCTCAACCACAAGCATGCAGCCGCCAAATTCTCTGCCAACGCTATTTAGCATATTTGCAAACATATCGATTGTTGGCTTCCCTTGATATTCGCCTATGATTTCTAGCGTTTCAAGTTTAACGATATGAAAAGTGGAGAAATCGGCGCCGTCGCCTCGCGATACATCAGCAACCAATAAATAATTACAGGTGGGATCAAATTCTTCCCAAATCCAGAAATTACGATCAAAGCCCGTGCGATGTTTCGGCTCTTTAACGGTAGATAACATCCACGTCATACAATCCGGATCAATAACGGTTTCTCCCGAAGTATTGAAACTGCACTCAAGCTCTTGGGCGATCTGTCTCTTAGACATGTTCTTGGTTTCTTTTTTATACCACTCTTCGTCTCTGTCTGGATGCACTTCCCACTGAAGCGTAGTTAAGTTGAAGTTGTTTGCACCCGCCTCGGCGTCCATACAAGCCTTGTGAAACCAATTACCAACACCGTTCGGGGTTGACAATGCGATACAACGTCCACCTGTCGATAATGTAGGGTATAAACCTGTCCAAAGCTCTTCAAGATTTTCAATGTGAGCAGCCTCATCAAGAACCAAAAGCGACAAAGCTTCTGAACGACCAGCATCACCAGAAGTTGAAGCCGCCTTAATTGATGATCCATTAGAAAGCTCAAAAGACGTGCGATTATCGACACTAATAGTGGCAATTTTAAGCCAGTCTGGAAGATTACGCATAATATGTTTAACTTTCTTAACCAAGTTTCCCGCTGTCGCAAACTTTGTTGCCATAACGAGAATAGCCTTATCGCGATGGAACAACATCATCCAGACGATATAGCCTGCAGTAATCGTTGAGATACCAAGCTGACGAGCTTTTAGAATAACGTTAAAGCGATAATCATTAAAATCGGTAAGAAGCTCGTCTTGGAAGTCGAAAGTGTTAAAAAGAATAAGTCCATGTAATGGATGTGATATTCTTGCGTAGGTGTTAAGGAAGTAAGAGGGGTCTTTTCCACACTTAAGTATCTCTTTTACTCTTTGTTTTTTGTCTAATTGAAAACTCATTAATCATTTTTATTCGAATAGATCTTCTAAAATCAGCCTGTCGCTTGATATCGGTAACGACCAATCATTTGTGAACCCAGTCCAGTCTATTTCGCATAAATATTTATTCTGGCCTCTTAACAATGACTCCACCAATCTATGATAACCATCAACAACAAGAAACTTGTTCTCTTCTTTGATCCAAACAACGCTTAATGGTCGATTTGTTTTACTTTTAATGCCTTCCATAAAATGACGATACGCGGCTAGAATGCCATAATCAGAATTACCTTTCTCCACAATCAAGTCATTATAGTGCAATTCACAAACTTCGGGTATTTTATCAAAAAGATATTTTTCAGATCTCTGCGCTGCTTCACCTACAGTAAATCTAATTTCTTCTAAAATTAGCTGCCTTAACTTAGATTTAGTAAGGCGCACTTTTTAAGATTCCTTTTTGCGACTGTCGTTCTTTGGTCTTTTACCTTTCCAGCCGCCTAATTCAACAAATTTTTTCCAAGATGCTTCGTGGCTGGCGTGGAGCGGATCCACATTTGCCTCGCCGACCATGGCAACTTTATCTAGTCCGCCAATCTTATAATGCATCTTAGCAGTTACCCAGCTTCGTACTCTAGATGTGCTCTCGACCATAACTTCTACTTCGCCTTCTTTGGTTAAACTAACTGATTTGCCAGTAATTTTACGGTATTCCTTTTTAAGATAAGAGGCAATGTCAGCTAAGCGCTGCTCGATTTCTGTTTCGAAACCATTGGCATATACTTCTTTAAGCTGAACTTCTGAGTGATATTTAATACACATCATGGGTCCATAAAACACAACTCCGAATCCATCTAGAACTCTTTTGTCTAGAATAAGATCGCCTTCTTCTCTTTTTAATCCAACTTCTAAAAGTTCTCCATCTTCAGTATACGCACCGTCATATGCATTAGCTGCAGCTTGAGCCAAGCCGCTCACGATATCTGAAATAGAAGCTGCTTCTTTTTTCTTAGCCATTATCCGTCTCCTTCTTCTGTGGTGATGGTCCCTTCTGGTCCTTTCTTTAACTCATCGATAAGTCGCTGCACAAGCATTACAACTTTTTGACTTGCCTGATTTCCTGGCTGGCTAGCCAGGGCTTTCTGAATGCCCGACAGAGCGGTAACGACTTGGCGCTCTCTTGCGACAAGTTTGCCAACTTCTTGTTGAGATTCTTTTCCTTTCAGTTTTTTCTTGATAGCCGCAGCCGATGCTGCTTGTTGGTCGGTGACGCCTCCATTAGTTTCTGATAGAACTTCTAAGATAATTCGCTTTAATTTCGTTTTACTTAATTTCACTAGGTCTCCATCCTTTTAACCATCTCTCTTCTCTATCCTCGACATATTTTATGTAGCAAGTATTACAACAATCAAATTTGACAAGACACACATCATCCATAGATTTCTTTGGAAAGGTTCCGCAGATAGGACAACATTTTAAAGATTCTCTATTAAGTAGTTTTTTCGAGATCTTAATCCCATTAACATCTACTTTTTCTTGCCACTCTTCATTTTTATACTGTTTCTTATAAAACTCTCGGGATTGTTCAAGATATTCTTTCTCTTTGCTCTCGTTCCAATTTCCCTTTGGATTCTGAACGGCTTCTCTGCCGTATTTTTCGGCTATGGCTTTTTCTATCGCAGCAATCTTATTTGGATCATTGCTCATTAAAAACTCGGTATGCAGCGTAAGTAGTTGCGACACCAGCAGCCACGCCGCCGGCGAACCACCACCACTTATTACTTGGTGCTTGCGCTGCGATTGCCTCCTGGAGGGCATAAATTTCTTTGTCTTTTTCTGTTATGCGTAATTCATATTCTTTTAGCACTGAATCCAAACGGATTTGAAAGTTCTGGCGCTCAAGTTGAAATTCGGTTGCCTGAACATCTATTTGATATTCTACTTCCAAATCGCATTGTAAGGTATATTCCAGCGGAAGAACTAACAACTCAGCCATGGCGCGCTTGTTAAATAAAACACCCTCAAAAGGCGCTGGTTCATCTTGTCCGACAATAGTAAACTGTGGTGGCTCTGCGTGAGCCGCCAATGAAAATAACAATGCTTTAAGGAACATACTGAAATCCGAATGTATCTGTTACTTGTTCTGCGAGTTCTTCTTTGTTTTCGGTGAACTGCTTTCGATTATCGATCGTAGTTTCAATTTCAACAATTCTTTCCTCAACCACGAGTTCAATTTCGCCTCTTTCTTTTTCATATTCTCTCTCCAATAATTCTAACGCATCGCGATAATTTTGCAATGCTTGTTCTTTTCTTTCTATTTCTTCGGCATGAATTGCTTGCAAGCCTTCGATCTGATTTTGCAAAGATTCTTGGCTGGTTTCGTAAGTTGCTTCCAGCTGCTTATAATCATAACGCATTTTTCCAATAACTGTAAGTAAAAGGATAATAATTGTTATTTCTTTCCAGTTTTTCTTTGCGAGACCGAGAACTTTAAGCCAGTCAATCTTTAACATCAAACGCCTTTCATCTTTGCAATGCCATCAATAACGCCTTGGGCGCCGATGTAAATTGCAGAGAGCATTACCCAATCTCCTGAATCAAGTCCATAAAATGCCATAAGCCCTGTGGCGGTTAACCAAACCAGAAATTTACGAGAAATCATCTTCTCGACCAATCTGTCTAGTTTTGCTTTTGTCTCTTCCATTGTTTATTTTCCTTTTTTCTTTTTCTTACCTGCTTTGGCCACCTGCTTATCAGCGATGCCATAAGCCATATCTTTGTTCACGCCTTTATTTATAAGATCGTCTGCTCTTTTTTCTTTTGCCCTATAAAAAGACTTTTTATATTTCTCTTCTTCTTGCAGTGCCGATGTGTCATCTTGTGACTTTGACCAGCGGCTGATGGGGCGCCCTTGAAAATCACGCATGGACTCTGGATCGTCTTCTGCTCCCTCGTGCTCTTGGCGGTTTCTCAACCTTTGGTGCAGTTTTTCTAAGGTTCCTACAATATCGGCACTCTCCGGTGCTGCGGCGATAATATCTCGCAGGCTACCGCCTAAATTTAAATACTTTTGCCAATAAATATCAGCATTACTAATATCGACGGCAGACTGAACCGCCAAGTCTTCTAATTTGTCGTATAACTCCTTCGACATTTCGGCGCCGGCACGTTCTGCGGGGGGGGCATATCGGTCAGCCAACACCTCTTCCCATCCAGATTTCAGATCAATAGGGCTGATCTCGCCAGGACTGAGCCCATATGAGCTTCTCAAAATACCCTCGGCATTAGGAGCCTCTTGAAGCAATTTATATTCTTGCTCAATCATATAGATGTAATATTCTTCTTGGATGATCTCGTTTATATTCTCTTCAAAGCCCATCACCGGTCGATCGCCTTCACTCCCGCCGGGCTGATACTCAGTTGGAAAGTCTTCTTCTTCGGGCTCTTCTGCGCTAGCCATTCTTTCGGCTTCGCCTTCTAAGGCGCCTTCGCCATACATTTGATCAAAGACGGCTCCAAAGATCTCGGAAGTATCGACCGAATCAGTACCTTGAAGCATTGCGGCAATAGCCGGCACAGCAATTTCGGGAGCAAGCTCCTCTTTGATAACTTCCTCGGTTATAATCTCGCGCAATCTTTCAAGGGTGATTTTCATATCGCTACTCCTAGAATCGACCTTCGCGTTCTTTCTTTCGGGCTTCGCCCTCGGCTGCGCGAAGCGCTTCTGGATCTAATGCCTTCGCGGCTTTATTCAAAATTTGCATAATTGATTGCATGCGGCGTTGGAAATCCTTGTCGCCGGCCATTTTTTTAGCATCCTTGGCTATTGACTGCGACATCTTCTGAAGAGCATTTTGATACTTGTGTCCCATTTTGATTTGGAAATCTATCTGCGCAAGACCACCAGATTTCTCGCCCTCTTCGGACCGGTCGATGCCTCCGCCAGCAGTAACACTGGTGACGTGCCCCTTTGCCTTTGACTTTAGTCTATCTAAAAAGCCTTCATCAATTGCGGCTTCAAGTTCTTCTTTAATAATCTGTTTAAGTTGTGTTTTTGTGATTTTCATTTGATTATTCCCTATGTTGTTAATCCATTCATACTTAGTCTTCTTCTTCTTCTTGCTCTCGATACAGAAGGGGTCCATGCGGATGCAGCATGTCGTGCCAGAATTGAGCCGCATCGGCGGGGTCGGTGTTAATAGCGTCTACTATCATGCCATAAGCTTCTTTGCCTGAGAGCGACCGGAAGTCCACTGAATTCATGATCTCACTGACTTCCTGCGCCATTTCCATTGCATCGGAACGCTCGCGGATGCTTTCAATGCTGTAGGCATCATACTCTTCTTTAATAATCTGTTTAAGTTGTGTTTTTGTGATTTTCATTTTTATTCCTTTTCAAAACTTTCTTAACATTAACACTCTTATCCAGCTTGGTTCATGATAATTTTTATCAATGCACGCATTGGGTCGTTCTCGCCGGCGGCTTTAATGGCTGGCTCTCCCACCAAGACGTAATTTCCAAACTTCGTACCTACAAATTGTCCGGTCCTGTCTGGCAAGAAAACTTTAAAGTTTGCTCCGCTGCCTTTCGCAATCTCGCCCATTATCTCTTTCCAGCCTGGGGGTACCCAAATCTCCGCAAATACTTTATCTTCACCAATCTTCTGCGGTGTGCTTCCAATTGTGACATAGCCCGGTGGCATGCCAGATGGGGCGCGTTCGCTCAGAACGCTCTCAAGCTCTTCTTTAATAATCTGTTTAAGTTGTGTTTTTGTAATTTTCATGTTGCTAATCCTTTTCATACTTAGTAGTCTCGATCCATATCTTCCTGCTCTCTCCGCGAGTAGTCGCCTTCGTGCCAGCCCTCGTGAATCGCGTCGATAATTTCTTCATCAGTTGGTTGTGGGTTTCTACCCAGCAAACTATTCAAATGACTAATAGCAAACCTGACGTGCCAGTGCGCCTTATCATCGGAACTATCAGGATCATAGTCCTCATAATATTGATCGACGTTAGAAGAGCCTTCATAATAATTCTCCACGGCGGGGCGCCAATACCGATCGTACAAGGCGTCAGTATCGTCTTCCGGCGGAGCGGCTTCTTTTAAAAACCTATTCCAATTTTCAAATAGTTTATTCATGTCGCTAATCCATTCATGCTTAGTATCGCAATCAATCCAGGCACATTCTTTCGCACGTAAACGCCAGAGAATAGTGTCTCGCATCGACCGCCGACATAAGCGATTGCTGACTCAATGTTTTTGCTAACTTTTGGATCTGCCACCATTTCCTCAGACGCCACTAAGATTAAC
>Ga0098033_1000562_pt1 | contig 16651 bp, 17 predicted proteins | sample 1_EtaG_FD_75049 | JGI IMG/M metagenome (GOLD analysis project Ga0098033, IMG submission 75049) | Marine viral communities from the Subarctic Pacific Ocean - 1_ETSP_OMZ_AT15124 metaG | ecosystem: Environmental > Aquatic > Marine > Oceanic | place: Pacific Ocean | collected 2015-01-07
GTCCAAGATGAACAGAACTCTTAAGGCTCAAGGATACGATGTCCGGGGCGTGGACGATCTTCGTGATATAATGCAGCGTTCCCAAATCGTTCAAGCCGAAGTGATAAGGCATCCAGACTATGCCGATGCTTATAGAAAAGCTATCAAAAGTGTTGAATCTCGAATATCAAATTTAACTCAACTTAAAAAAGAAAAAGAAAAATTCAATAATGTGGATTGGAATAGATTGAAAGAATTGGGGTTTACGTCAGATTTAAATGAATCTGGATACATAAATCCGAACGGGATGTTAGTTGATATGTCTGGGAAGGTTGAGGGTGGCAGTCCAGGGATGCGCTCTTTAGATCATAGGGAAATTAGCAGTAGCGGTTCAGCTGGTATGATGGAACTTATATCTCAAGGCCATATTCGCATGGATGGAACTGTTGGATCGATGGATATTTCTAAAATGCCAACCAATAAACAATTCGATCAAATTGAAAATCTCACAAACAAGCATAATGGAAAAGTATTTATTGATCTCGATGACGGGCTTGGCGAACCTATGAAATCCAGAATACCTGGAGAGGAAGGTAGTATTTCCGGGTATTATCCGGCAGAACGAAGATTTAATAGGAGCTACCCAGAGGGAACATCAGCGCAAAGAATAATTAACGATATTAAAAAATTCTTTGACGGAGGTGAGCCAAATCCATTATTTCATAGATTCGCCCACGGCGGCCTTGTATCCGCTCTTAAGTCGAGGTTAGCGGCATGACCACTCAAGCACCCGCGCAACAAGGACAGCAACAGCAAGAGGGGATGAAGCCGCCTCCAGCTCCGCCTCCTGGGCATGCGTTCTTTCAGCTTATGAGAGATGGAATTCCCGCCGAGCCGAATCAGGTGCGCGGGTATGCGGCCGGCGGTATCGTGGGTTTCGATCCTCTTGGTGAATTTGGACTTCTGGATCCACTGGGAGAGCTTGGTGATACGGGCGGGTATGATCCGGCCCCGGTGGATATGGCCAACATTAGGCCGGTAGCTCCCACGAAGGCGAATGTGCCTAGAGGTAATATGTGGCTTCACGAAACGAAAGATCCCAAAGGCGATCCCACCTTAGCTCAGGATTTGAATTTCGAACCCCCTGATGGTTCTGTTGGCGGTATTCCGATTCCGGGCAGTGGAACGGTTGGCGACTTCAATCCAGATGATTACCTGAGATGGGGAACCGGGCCGGGAGAGACTCTTGGTTATGTCGGCAAAGTTGGAAGGGCTGCTATTGGTAAGGGTATGGATTGGGCCAAGACAGGCCCCCTCACAAATCTTCGTGACATCATTAATCGCCAACAACAGACCGCAGAAAACGCCGAGGTGGTTGGAGAAATTCCAGAAGGATTTAATTCAGATCAAGCTCAGAGTTACGAACTGACCGGATCGGGAGAACCGATTGGTGATGCTTTTGCGTGGGAACCAGAAAATGACTTCATGAATCCAGATGCACCTGATAGGGCATTTCTGGATGTTGATGCACAACAGCCTGCCAGTCAAATGGAAGATCTTGGCGGGGATGAAAGCACGACATCTCAGGCAGATATCGAATCCAGTATTAGCGATGCAATGTTTAATTCCGAAGTAGATGATTTCATGGAGGTGTTTGGAACCGAAGATGCCGCGATCGATGTGGATCCGAGTTTTGAATTCGGAAATGTGAATTGGGATGGCCTTGCCATGAGCGGAGGCGTTCAGGCCGCTTTGGGAATTCTGTCAGGTGCCGAGCTTGAGGATGTTGTCGCTCAGACAGCGGTTACTCATGGCGCAAAGGCTGCCGCACAAATGGTTGGCCTTGGAAGTTACGCTGGCCCGATAGGAACCATCGCCTCAGAATTATACAACGGCCCTGGCAAAGGTTCGATGGCCAATATTGGTGCTTCGGCTGCGGGTGCGTTACTTCCAGGCGCGCTTGGAATGGGTGCCGGTCTTGCCGCTACGGGCGTAGGCCTCATCCCTGCTGGCCTCGTGTTCGCGCATAATATGCTAACCCGAAAAACTCCGACCACGAGATCCATTCAGCGTAAGGAATATGGACGAGCGAATCGTTTAATCAACGAGGCCAAGAGTCTTCTTGGATCTAATTATCAGGCTCCACCTCAGGATCTAATGAACCGCTTTACGGCAGCTGGCCAGGACATGACCTCCCATGATTCTCGTGGAACGACTGCCAGCGAAATGATTAACTTCCTTGAAAAGCAGTTAAGAGATCAGTACGGGACACATAATGTCGCGCAGGCTCAAGTTCTTAAGGATGATATTGATGTTCTTGATACGGACATTTTCAATTTCGATGAAGAGGGTGGACTCACTAACGCTCAGGAAAAACTTCAGAACCTTCGTGCAGGTGAGCTTGAGCAACTTCGAGTTCAGGCTGAAACCAGAGCCGCAGAGCAAGTGCAAGTCCAACAAAGGCTGGCCGCACAAAAGGCCGAAGAAGCCAGACAGGCGCAAATTGCTGGCGACAGAGTCAAGGCAGAAAATCTCAGATTAGAAGCCGAAAGGGCCAAGAAAGCTCAAGCCGAGGCCGCTTATGCCGCGGAACGCCGTGCGCTTGAAGAGAGGATGCGTGAGGCTGAACAAAATGACGATTGGGATTTCGATGCTTCTAACAGGCTTCGGCAACTCAAATACGCGACTATGACCGAGGAGGAGATCTGGGAGCTTGAGGATCCAGGTGATTGATGAATTATGTTATCGACAATCCTGCCGAACTGGCTAATATTGAAATTACCCGCGCTCAGGCGATTGGTGAAAGCCTCCAACACGAAGACAGACTCGATGCGGCCCGAAATAATTTTCTTCCATACGTCAGGCATTTATGGCCTACGGTCTACAACGATGATGGAACGATTAGGGCAGGGTTTGTTCCGGGCGCCCACCATGAAATCGTGGCTAATAAGTTCGACAGGATCATCTCAGGTGACCTCAAAAGACTGATCATCAATATGCCACCGAGGCATCGCTTAACCTTATGTACTCCAGTAGCAACTACTAAGGGATGGAGTACAATAGGCGATGTCGAAATTGGCGATTTTGTTTTTAGCCCTTCGGGTGAACCTGTTGAGGTGACAGGAAAATCAAACGTATACGAAGAGGAAATATACAGAGTTGAGACAAGGGATGGTCAGACTGTCGAATGTGACGGCGATCACCTCTGGAATGTTAAATTTGTAGGTGGCGGGAGTAAGTTTGGGGATTATTCCACAAGGGATTTATTTAGGAAATTAAGCGAAGGTGCGTGGGTTAAATACAGTAACTACCCTAGACTCCCTGACGTTTCCCCTATCGAATACCCAGAAGCGGATTTGTTGATTCCTCCTTATATTCTGGGCGCATGGCTTGGGGATGGCGCGAGTGGATGTGGAACTATGGCCGCTCATCCCAATGATGCTCCGCACATTAGGTATCGGTTCGAATCTGAAGGTATTCCAACAACTGATTTATCGCACGATAAGATTTTTGGAACTAAAAGTTTAATGGTTAAGCTTCGTGAGATTGGCGTTCTTGATAGTAAACATATTCCTGAGATATATTTAACTGCTTCAGTCGAACAAAGACTTGCTCTTATGCAAGGACTTATCGATACAGATGGAAGTGTTGGCATCGATGGAAAGTGCGTTTTCTACACATCATTGCCCGACTTGGCTGATCAGTTTCTTGAGCTTGTTCATAGTTTCGGAGTATGCGCTTCAATAACATCAAGACAAACGAATTACGAAGGTGTCCCTAGCAAGGCATCTTATCGGATTAATTTCAAACTTAAAGATGCTGCTTCATTGCCGAGAAAGAGGGAACGAACAAGAAATCACATAACAAATAATGGACGTACAATTCGCGTTTTTAAAACTGATAAGGTCGAGAAAGTACAGTGTCTAAAAATCACTAATGATGATGGTTTATTTCTTGTTGGTAAGGGCTATGTCGTTACACATAACACAAAATCAGAATTTGCCTCTATATACCTTCCATCGTATTTTGTTGGCAGGAATCCAGGTGGATATATCATGCAGGCCACTCACTCAAGCGAATTGTCGCTGAAGTTTGGTGGTAAAGTTCGTGATCTGGTGAAGCGAAAAGAGTATCTGGAACTCTTTCCGAAGACCACCCTAAAACCAGACGCCACGGCCCGAGGCAGATGGATGACCACTGGCGGCGGTGAGTATTACGCCGCGGGCGTGGGAACGAATATCGCCGGTCATGGCGCCGATCTTTTTATCATTGATGACCCCCACTCCGAGCAGCATGCCGAATCTCCCACAACCCTTGATTCTCACTACGAATGGTACAGGGGCGGGCCTCGACAGAGGCTCCAGCCTGGTGGCGCGATCGTTCTTGTCATGACCAGATGGTCGAAAAAGGATTTGACGGCCCGAGTTTTAGAGGCAATGGGCGAGGAAAATGCCGATGTTTGGGAAATAGTCGAATTTCCGGCAATTCTTGATTCTGGCCGTTCTCTTTGGCCGGCCTACTGGCCGCTCGATCAGCTTTTGGCGACCAAAGCTTCCGTTGGTACTGCAAAATGGCTTGCGGAGTACATGCAAAACCCGACAGCTGAAGAAGGGGCCATTTTAAAACGCGAATATTGGCAAAAATGGCCGCATGCGAAGCCCCCGGAGGTCGAATATATCCTCCAGTCGTGGGATACGGCCTTTTTGGCCGATGAAAGGGCTGATTACTCCGCTTGTACCACCTGGGGAATCTTCAAAAGGGAAAAACGCGAGAAAGGCGACACCCCGGAGCATATTATTCTTCTGGATGCCAAGAAAGGCCGGTGGGAATTCCCTGAACTTAAGCGAATTGCGCTGGCTGAACATCAAAAGTGGGATCCAGACATGACGATCATTGAAAACAAGGCCTCAGGCGCCCCGCTCACTCAAGAACTCCGCGCGATCGGTATACCAGTGGTGCATTTTAACCCGATCAAGGGCCGGGATAAGGTAGCCAGAGCAAATGCCGTATCGCCTACATTTGAATCTGGCCTCGTTTGGTATCCAGACAAAAATTTCGCCACCGATGTGATTGAAGAATGTGCTGACTTTCCTTATGGCGACCATGACGATTATGTTGACAGCGTGACCCAGGCTATGCTTAGATTCAGACAAGGCGGGTTCATTACGCACCCGAGTGATTACGAAGACGAGGAAGAGAAGTTCACCAAAAAAAGGAGAAAGGCCTATTACGGGTAAGAGAGAAGCGAAACTAGGAGAAACAAATGTCGGAAACGAAATGGAAAGTCCTGTCACTGGGGGCGGGAGTGCAGAGTACGGCAGTTCTGTTGATGTCTGCCTTTTTGGCGGAATGAGCGAGGAGTGTTTAGGATATTGCGGTTCATAAAATAGGAAGCTGATTACTGGGGTGGCTTCCTGAGGAGTTGAGCATGGCTATTTCGCCTGCTCTTCCCGCATCCGGTGGCCACCCCACCGAAGATTTCGAGCTTGAAGGTGATCTTGAGTTTGAAATCGAAGGCGAAGAGTCCGAAGAAGAAGTAGATGAAGAGGCCATGGAAGCAGCCATGGCCGCGCAGGATCATAATGCGAATCTCGCCGAGCATATGGACGAGAATGCGCTTCTCACCCTAGCAAAAGACCTTTGTAAATCCATTCGTGATGATAAAACCTCTCGAAAAGAATGGGAGGAAATCCTCGAAAAGGGTCTTGAACTTCTTGGCACGAAATACCAAGAGCATGGCGACCTTTTTGAAGGCGCATCTGGTGTAGTTCACCCCCTCCTAGCCAAAGCGGTAGTTCAATTCCAGGCTCAAGCCTACGGTGAGCTCTTTCCTGCGGGCGGGCCTGTCCGGACACAAGTGGCCGGCGATGCTTCCACGCCAGTAATTCAGCAGGCAAATCGCGTTGGAAATTACATGAATTATCAGGTGACCGAGGTGATGGAGGAGTACGAGGAAGAATATGACAATCTTCTCTTCAGGCTTCCCATAGATGGCTCCGCATTCAAAAAAACATACTGGGATGACATCCTTGGCCGGCCAGCTTCAAGGTTCGTAATGGCCAAAGACCTGATTGTTCCTCACGCGACAGTCGATATAAATACAGCCCCCCGATTCACCCATGCAGTTCCAATCAAAGAAAACCGAATGAACCAGATGATGGCCTCTGGCTTTTACCGAAATGTCGATCTTGGTGAGCCAGTGAAAAACGAGCAATCCCAGCTTGAGGACAAGACTGATGACGTAGTTGGTGTCCAGCCGAATCCTCAGGATAGGGATGAATACACCGTTTTTGAGGTTCATGTTGTCACGGAACTTGACGGGTTCGAAGAAGAGTCCATGGGTGTCGGTGTTCCGTACATTATTTCCATCGAGGAAGAGTCGGAGCAGGTGCTGGCGATTCGCCGAAATTGGAACGAAGGCGATGAATCCAAGAAGAGAAAAGACTATTTTGCTCATTATAAATTTCTTCCAGGCCTGGGATTTTATGGTTTCGGCCTAACCCATATGATCGGGAATCTTTCGATCACTTCAACAGCACTTCTCAGGATGCTTATCGACTCTGGCGTATTCCATAACCTGCCAGCTGGATTCAAAGCCAAGGGAATGAGAATCAGGGGTGATAATGAACCTCTCAAGCCTGGTGAATTCAGGGATGTCGATGTTCCAGGTGGAAATTTAAGGGATTCGATAATTCCGCTTCCATTCAAGGAACCGTCAAACACCTTGGTCACCCTCCTTGGGATGATTGTCGATGCCGGAAACGACTTCGCAGCGACCACGAACGAGAAAATAGCCGATTCGAATCAACAGGCGCCGGTTGGAACTACCGTGGCCTTGATCGAGCAGGGCATGAAGGTGATGTCTGGCGTTCACAAGAGATGCCATCGCGCCCTGAAGAACGAGATTCGAATTCTGGCCCGCATCATTCAAGAGAATTACAGCGAATATCCATACGATGTTCAGGGCGAGAAAAGGCAAATCCTGACCGAAGACTTCGATGCTGATGTAGATATTCTTCCTATAAGCGATCCGAACATCCATTCTCAAACGCAGCGCATTTCGATGGCGCAGACTCAGCTTCAGATAGTCATGTCGGCTCCCGAGATTCACGGGAAAAAAGGCCAGCATGAGGCTGTCAGGAGAATGTATGCCGCTCTTGGCGTGTCAGATATCGAATCTATCCTGCCGGCCCTTGAAGAGCCAAGGCCGAAAGATCCAGCCACCGAGGCCGCCGAAGCATTAACCGGTGAGGCCATGCAGGCTTTTGAGGGGCAGGATCATGCCCTTCATGTCGAAACCCATGTCAAGACGATGTCTCTTCCATCGATGATCAACCCTGTTGTTCAATTGGCCTTCGAATCTCATATTTTCGAGCATATTGCGATGAGAGCCACAGAAGAAGTTGAGGGTGAGTCAGACGAGCAAAGAGGGATGATTCAACAGATGGCCCCAGAAATTCAGGATAAGGCCGCGGCTGAATTGAACCAGAAAAACCAAAAGGTCATAGCCGAAAAGGTTGCGGTGTATCTGGATGAATATTCCAAGATGAGGGCCGAATCGAAACCTGATGACGAGGATCCGCTTGTCACTCTAAGGAAGCAGGAAATCGCCCTTGAAGGTGAAAAACTCAGACAGTCAGCGCAAGAAAAAAGAGAACGGTTGGCCTTTGATCATGAGCGCGGCGTGTCGGCGGATATTCTTGGATTTAAAAATGCGGAAACTTCAAGGATGGCAACCAATCAAAGAACAAAGGTAGCCAGAGAACGGCTTCGGTCAAGCGAAGAGCAGACCGAGGATCGTATTGAGAGCTCCGAGAAAATAGCGAGGATGCGTCCAAGTGGCAGTGGGTAGGGCATCGATGTCGAAGCAGATATCAAAGGCCCCGAAGCGAAAAGTTAACAAAAAACCGCAAAAAGTTAAGAAAGCGGTGAACAAGGTCTATAACCCGAAGCATAAGCTTCGCCAGAGGAAACCGTAATGGATGATTTACAATTCGCTTATACGGTCAGAACGACCATAAATGAGCGCACCGAGGACATCACGGCCCATCTGATGGGCGGGCAACTCAAATCGATGGATGAGTACGCTGGTTTGATGGGCGAACTTAAGTTCATCGCAGATCTTGAAGAAAGCATTCAAGACAAGCAGAAGAAAATAGGAGAGGAAGAAGATGGGTGAGGAAAAATTTGAGCCAGGAGTGGGGAGAATTGTGGCCCTCGATGATCAGCCGCCGGATTCCCCGGCGGGGCCTGTCACGGGGGATGAGTTTGAAAAGAGATTCGGGACTGCTTTTATTCCAGATGAAGAACCTCAGGAGCTAAATCCCGAGGACAAGGAAGTCTGGGATCGTATTCCTGCTCCTGTTGGGTGGAGGATTCTCATCCGGCCATACACGGGTGCGAAGATGTCAAAAAGCGGAACCATCCACCTGGCAGATTCCGGCACCACGCGCGAAGCACTGGCTACCGTTGTCGGATATGTCCTGAAAATGGGGGCTCTTTGCTACAAGGATCCGCGCAAGTTTGGTGTTGACCCGGTGCCATGGTGCAAAGAGGGCGACTGGGTGCTTATCGGAAAATACGCTGGCTCGAGATTCAGGCTTTACTTCGACACCGGGGAAAACCCGGAGGTTCGCATGATCAACGATGACGAAGTCATCGGCACCATAATCGATCCTGATGATGTCAGGACGCTATAAAGGGGAACGCCATGCCAGGCGAAGATGAAAATGTCGTAGTCGATGAAGACAAAGAAAGTGAGGCGCCGGATAATTTCGGTTCAGATCCGGTCACAGAGCCAACCGAGGATCTTACCTTTGAGATTGATGAAGAAAAAGGTGAGGTCACTGAGTCTGAGCCAGAAGCCGATCCTGATGATGTGTCGGATGAGTTAGCCGATACCAGCGAAAGGGTTCATAAAAGAATTGGCAAGCTGACTTACGAGAGGAGAGAGGCTGAGAGGGTCAGGGATGAGGCGGTAGGCTACGCCAAAAATGTCGTGGCCGAGAACGAATCTCTCAAAAAGAAACTATCCGGGCAGGAAACTGTCACCATCACAGAGGCCGAAGAGCGCAATAAAAGCCAGATGGCCGAAGCTAAATCATCCCTCAGAAAGGCTCGTGAGGATGAAGACATCGATATTGAGGTTGAAGCTACCGAATTAATGGGGAGGCTTTCAGCTGAAGCGAACATGATTCAACGAGCTAAAAGAAATGCTGTTCGAAAAGCCGAGGAAGGTGAAGACGATACTTCGGATACATCACCGCCGGCCGCCCCTGCGGCTCCATCAGAGGAGAATTTAGATCCAAAAGCTGTTGCTTGGGCCAATAATACTCCGTGGTTTGGGGAGCATCAGGGAATGACCGATTACGCCATGTCGCAGCATTTTGCGATGCTGAGAGAAGGATTTGACCCCAAGAGCAATGAATACTACACTGAGGTCGAAAATCGCGTACAGAACATGTTTCCCCACATGTTCAAAAAGCGCGCATCCGCATCACCCGCCGAAGACGGCGCCACAGAAACACCGGTCAGGAAAAGGTCAGGTCAGACCGTGGCCCCTGCCGGAAACTCATCTGGTTCTGCTAGCAAGAAATCCAAAACGGTAGTTACAACAAGTGAGCAGGCTATGGCGCAAAGCCTTGGTATACCCAACGAGGCCTATGCGCGAGAGAAAGCCAGACTCGCAAGAGAAAGGGAATTAGAAAATGCCTGAGAATAATGAAGGCGCCTTCGGGCTAGACGAGTCTCAAAATAACCCTACGGCCAATATGGCCGCTGAGGTTACCGAGCCACTCGCACCCGCTATGACACAAGATTTTGAGGATGACCCTGTGCCTCCTTCCAGGGCCTCAGAGACTCGTGAGAAAACCGAACGGCCACAGGTTTGGAAGCCACCTCAACTGCTCGATGCTCCTCAGCCGAATGAGGGGTATCACCACAGATGGATTCGCTACCAGGTGAATGGAGTGGTGGATCATAAGAACATGTCTGCGAGGTTGAGAGAAGGTTACGAATCTGTAAGGGCCGAGGAATACCCCGACTTCGAATGTCCGACATTGGATAGTTCTCATGACAAGCATGCCGGCACCTTCACGACTGGCGGGCTTATCCTTTGCCGGATTCCAGAAGAAATCGTGAAGCAACGACAGCAATACTTCGATTCTCGCGCTGACAATGCGGATCGCGCCGTAGACAACGATCTCTTGAAGGCAAACGACCCAAGAATGCCCTTTGACGCCTCGCAAAGAGCGAGTCGGGTTACCTTTGGTGGTGGCCGGTCTTAGGGAAACAAAATTCCAATCCAACATAGGGAACAGTAGATCATGGCAAATAAAGATCATCCGATGGGACTCAAGCCAGTCAGAACGCTTTCGGGTGTTTACACTGGCGCGGTGAACCCATATCAGATTGCGGATACCTACAACTCCGCAAATAGCGGTATCTTCACCGGAGATACCGTTCAACCCCTGTCCACCGGATACATCCGGCTTGGCGAGGCGGCTCCGACTGTGGACACGCTTGGCGTGTTTGCGGGGTGCAATTACGTTGACCCCGGCTCTGGCACTCCGACCTGGAAGGCCTATTACCCTGACTCCACGAATATCACCGTTGGCATCATCGAGGCTTTGATTTGCGATGATCCGATGGTCGTTTTCGAGGTTCAGTGTGACGGGATCCTGACGATCGCGGATGTGTTCAGTAACGCCACCGTGACCATCACGGATGGCGACACGGCATCGGGAACCTCCCGTTTTGAGCTTGACCACTCCGAAGTGGCCACAACTTCTACCGATCCGCTGAAAATCATCGGCCTTTCCACGAACGATGAAAATAGCGACCAGTCTGTCGCTAACGGAAATGCCTATGTGATTATCAACAACCATACGCTGAAAAGCGTTGGTACGGACGGCATTTAGTCGTTAAACAAAAAGGAATCTGAAACATGGCTATCAACAGAGCGCAACTTGCCAAAGAGCTTGAGCCTGGCCTTAATGTTCTTTTCGGCATGGAGTACAACCGGTACGACCAAGAGCATGAGCAGCTCTTTGAGAAGGAAACCTCTGTACGAGCCTTCGAAGAAGAGGTCATGCTCTCAGGGTTCGGAACGGCTCCTGTCAAGGCTGAGGGCCAAGGGGTTAGCTACGATGACGCTCGTGAGGCGTGGACTGCACGTTACACCCACGAAACCATCGCACTGGCCTTCGCTCTCACCGAGGAAGCTGTCGAGGACAATCTGTACGATTCCATCTCCAAGCGGTACACCAAGGCCATGGCCCGCTCGATGGCGTACACCAAGAACGTCAAGGGCGCCGCGATTTTCAATCGCGCGTTCAACAACTCTTACCTGGGCGGTGATGGCCTTGAAATGATCTCCGCTCTCCACCCACTCACTGTCGGCGGAACGTGGGCTAACGAGCCTACGACTGCTTCCGACCTGAATGAAACCTCGCTCGAGAACGCGATCATCGACATTTCGCTGTTCACGGACGAGCGTGGCCTCACCACGGCCCTTCAGGCCCGCAAGCTGGTCATTCCGCCGCAAATGCAGTTCACGGCCGATCGCCTTCTACACACCGAAGGCCGCATCGAGACTGCGAACAACGATCTGAACTCGATCAAGCATCAGAACGTGGTGCCTGAAGGGTTCACCATCAACCACTTCCTGACGGATACGGACGCCTGGTTCCTGCTCACTGACGCGCCAAATGCGCTGAAGTGTTTCGAGAGAACCAAGCTGACCCATAAGATGGAAGGCGACTTCGACACCGGCAACATGCGTTATCGCTGCCGGGAGCGGTACGTTTTCGGTTGGTCTGACCCACGAGGGGTCTACGGCTCTCCGGGCGCGTAGAGTATTCAGGGGCCGGGGGAAACTCCGGCCCCTATTCTAAGGGTAAGTTGAGGTTTAATTCCTCTTGGCAGATAGGTGAAAAACCCTGTGTGTTCCTGGTGAAGGAGAAAAGAAATGCCACTTACAAATTTTCCCAACGGAATATCGAGCTTTGGTGTTCCTGTTCTTGGTGGTGGAGATATCACTACGACAGGAAATGTTAGATTTGTTGGGTCCACAAGAAGCGGATCTTCCAATGCTAACTCAGGGAAAGACCCTGACCACGCATGGAATACGATGGATTACGCGGTTAGTAAAATGACTGCAAACAATGGCGATATTGTTGTTGTTTGTCCGGGACATGTGGAAACCGTCACGGCTGCTGCTGGTCTTGCTATCGATGTTGCCGGTATCACTTTCGTTGGCATAGGACATGGCGACAACAGGCCGCAAATTAATTTTACCACGGCTGTTGGTGCTGACATGGATATCGATTCAGCGGATACCAAGATGACGAATTTCAGATTCACGGGTGGAATTGATGCTCTTACTGGACCTATCGACATCAATGCTGCCAGATGTTCATTGATCAATATCGAAACTAAGGATGTTACGGGTCAATGTACCGACTTTATTGCTACCGATGCTAATGCAGACGATTTACTGATTTCGGGATGGAAGCATTATGGTTCATCTTCTGCTGGTGCAGAGACTGCAATGACGATTATTGGCGGCGATAATATCACCATCGAGAACTTTTGGATTGATGGCGATTTTGGTACTGCTTGTATAGAGAACGTAACTACCGCTGCCGTTAACTTGACTGTTGGTGGCGGGTCTTGTGAAAACTATGCCAGAACCAGGAATTCAGCCGATGTAATTCTCACTGCTGTAGCAACGACAACTGGTAACGTAGGGCCAAACATCAATGCCAGATTAGCGGACAATGCGGCAAATGTTACTCAGGCGTTTGTCGGGGCTGATATGCAATTCTTCCAGCCAATTCGCATTGTAAACCTTGATGGCGAGTCTAGTATGGAGACGAACATCACTGCTTCAACGGACGCTTAGTAATAACGCCGTATCCACCTGTGAATACGAATGCGAAAGTTGTGGATTGGAAATGGAGCGTTTCGAAATGGTTCCGCAGGACACCCCTCCCGTTTGCGAATATAGGCGGGAGGGGATGCGGAAGTTTATTGAAGTACCCTGACATTTAGTTTGGAGAGCTAAAAATGGCTAAAGCTAAGAGTCGTACCTCATCAAACAAAAGTGTAAAGAAGCTAGGAAAGAAGAAGAATGGAAAAGATGAAGATCCTAAAAGTTTCTTCGGATTTAAAGACACTGATAAAATGGAAAATACATTTAAAACGATAGGTAAAATTAATAATCCACCTGTTAAGAAAAAGAAAAAGAAGAAACAAAATCCAAAGGCGTGGACAAAGAGGCCATAAAGACAGGTTACAAAGGGGGGATAGTTATGGCTAATGCTGTAACTTCTCAAACGATTCAAGATGGTCTCAAGATGGCCATCATCATACCGGTTCGATTGCTTTGGGATGCAACAACCGATGCTTTCATCATGAACCTTCTGGCAGGTATGTCAGATACGTTAGGTCGGATGCTGAGTTTGGTTATATGATTGGAAATCTCCCTATCTGTCACGTTGAAGTTGAGGAAGATTAGTCATGCCTATGCGTGAGTATGAGTGCATTGAATGCGGGGAGGATCTTGAGCGGTACGAACCGTACATCAAAAAGCTTGAGACTCCTCCCCGCTGCTCATGCGGGAAGAAAATGAAGCGCATGTTTTCCTCCCCGCAACTCGTTATGTATGGTGACGGTTGCTATGAGAGTTCTGGATGGGGAAGCCAGTGGCGTAACCATTGGGGTAAAGATTTCCGCCGGAAGAATGAAGGCAAAGGGGCTGTCGATAGCGCACAGAAGGCTATCGTTAACCACAAGACCGACTCTCTTGGCAAGGAATATTCGAAGTATCCTGACATTATCAAGGAGGGATAGTCATGGCTGATGCTGTTACTTCTCAAACGATTCAGGATGGCCCTAAAGTGGCTGTCATGCACTTCACCAACATTAGTGACGGAACTGGCGAAGGAACAGCTGTCAAAAAGGTAGATGTTTCTGCGCTTGCGCCGCTTCAAGCCGCTGGCGGCGAGGCCGCTTGTGATGAAGTTCGTATCATGAAGATTATCTTTTCCACATCAAGTATGCCGGTTCGTCTTTTGTGGGACGCAACCACGGATGTTTTCATCTTGGATCTTCCAGCAAACGAATCAGACATACTTGACTACACTGATATCGGTGGCCTGAAAAACACCCAGGCAAGTGGTTGGACTGGTGATATTAATTTCATCGTGTTGGCCGCGCTGGCAGACAATACCGATTCATATGCGGTCACCCTAGTGTTGGAAAAGAAATACGCGGGGTCTTAGGCAATGAGGCAGAACGGTAGTCGTAAAATGACAGCCACAACTCATTCGAAAAGGATGAGCATGGATTCCCAACTCAGATCAATGGGAATGGGCGGAAACCTGAAACCCGCGAAGAAGGTTAAAAAGAAAAAGTCTTCAAGAGCTCCGGCAATAACCAGGGATCCAACCCTGAAGACCGGAGGCCTTGAAATAACAGCGAGTGTATTAAGAAAACTCAGAGGGTAGGCCGATGGCAACGAGCGGAACGCAAGTCTTTACGTTTGATGCCGCTGAGGCCACAGAGGAAGCCTTTGAGCGATGCGGCAGAGAGTCTCGTACTGGGTATGATCTCCAGACTGCCATACGTTCAATGAACCTGATGGTTTCCGACTGGGCGAACAAGGGCATCAACCTCTGGACGGTGAAGACTCGCGAAGAACCAATGGAAACTTCCGAGAACGAATACGTTCTTGATGGCGATGTTATCGATATTATTTCGGCTGTGATCGTCAGGTCTGGCACTGACCTGAGTATGGGCCGGATTAGTCGTGAGCAATTCCTTACCACTCCGGTCAAGACAACCTTGGGTCGGCCAAGCCAGTGGTATCTGGATCGTCAAATCATTCCGAACCTGAAGGTATATCCAACGCCTGAAAATTCAACTGACGTTTTTAAATATGATGTCCTTATCAGAATCGAAGACATCAAAACTGGCACCGATACGATTGCGATTCCGTTCAGGTTTTACGAAGCCTTCATGGCCGAGCTTGCCTCGAAGATTGCAGAGAAAAAGGCGCCCGACAGGTCCGAAATCCTGGACGCGAAGGCGATAGTGAAGTTTGATCTGGCTGCCGCTGAGGATCGCGATAGGGCCGCGTTTCAGATCACGCCCGATCTGGCTATTTATTACAGGGCATTCAGGTAATGGTACAGGCCAAAACGTATGCGTCAGGGAAGTTTGCTCTTGGGATCTGCGAAAGATGCGGATTCGAATACAAATTATCCGAACTCATAAAAGAGTGGACCGGCCTTTTGGTTTGTAAGGAGGAATGTTTTGAAGTCAGGCATCCACAGGATTTTCCAATCCACCTTACGACTGACCCGGAAGCTATCAGGGATCCTCGCCCTGCGCGTGTTGAACCTAATGAGGTATTTGTGGGCGGTCCTGGTGCGACTGACAAGTTTTTTGGTTCGCCTCGCAAACCGCTCAATATCGCGGTTGCCATGGGGAAAGTAACGGTGACGATAGCATGAATTATTTTGAGCTTAAACAGAGAATCCAAGATTACACCGAAAACACGGAATCTACTTTCGTGGCCGAGATAGATGATTTTATCAAAACGGCGGAAGACAGGATTTTCGAGGAACTCGAGTTGAACCTGTTTAAAAAAGAAGACTCTTCCCTGTCCTTCACGGCCGGCACGGCCACAGTTGTGGCGCCCGAGGACTATCTCGTGTCTGTATCCATGCATGTGACGCTTGGAAATGGAGAGGAAGTTCCGCTCATTAAAAAGCACCACACTTTCCTCGATGAATACACCCGGGATCCAACTGATCTTTCGTTGAGGGATGTTCCGAAATACTACGCCGACAAGGACGCCGAGCTTTATACTTCGTCCTCTTCGGGAAGTACGATCCAGGTATCTCCTGTTCCAAAGGATGCGCTTGGATATCGTCTGGTTTATTACTTCAAGCCTGCCTCGATCACAGATGTTGATGTGACGAGGGTCGTGACGCTTGGTACGGATCCATTTGCTACACAAGGAACCCTACCGTCTTCCGTGCTGACAGTGACCGACACCTCGCACGGAATGGATGAGCAGACATTGGTTGAATTTGCCGGGTCAGCGGCTGTGGATACGGTTGCGGCAGCGGTAATTAATGCAACCCTACCTCACCAACTGACGAGTGTAGCTACGAATTCGTATAACGTGAAACTTAGATCGACTGACTACACCACGCCGGTCCAGTCAGGTGCTGAGAATACTTCGACCTCTGGCGGATCCACGGCAGTGGTGGCTACTTACATCAAGGGTGCGATTTCGTGGATCAGCACAAACTGCGAATCGGCCCTGTTCTATGGATGCATGGTCGAGGCCGCGATCTTCATGAAGCAGGATGCTGCCGAGGGATCTTTGCTGGCCCTTATGGAAGCGAGGTATCAGGCTCAGATCGCCAGGCTCAAGGTTAAGTATCAGGGCCGCGGAAGGCTTGAAGAGCGCAGGTACGATAACGCCAGGATGGAGCCAGCGTAATGCCAACCATTACGAACGAAATATGCACCACATTTCTGGATGAGCTTCTTGGGGGAACCCACGATCTCGATACCAGCGGAGATACGCTCAAAATTGCGCTCATCAAATCCGTGGATGAACTGGAAACCGATTCGTTTGGCCAGGCCACCACGA
>Ga0098033_1000565_pt1 | contig 16595 bp, 24 predicted proteins | sample 1_EtaG_FD_75049 | JGI IMG/M metagenome (GOLD analysis project Ga0098033, IMG submission 75049) | Marine viral communities from the Subarctic Pacific Ocean - 1_ETSP_OMZ_AT15124 metaG | ecosystem: Environmental > Aquatic > Marine > Oceanic | place: Pacific Ocean | collected 2015-01-07
GGCTTGGATCGTCCGGGTGATCAAAGACCCACCTAAAGGATCCGCCACTTATCTTTTCATAGCCCGCGTCGTCCATGCATTTATAAAAATTCGCCGGAGACAGGTAATCTTTGGGGTCTTTTAGCCTTTTTATGCACAACAAATCATTAGGGTCTTTGCCAAAGTACTTTTCGCGCGTTTCTTCATCGGTTTCTTCGTGTTCATAGGGAGAAGAGTACTCATCGGGCTCAATTTCTGAAGCTTTTGGTTTGGCAACTTTGGTTTTCTGTTCCTCTTCTTCTAGAAAGCCACCAGGATTGCCGTACCCACCAGCGTCTTTAGCCTTTGCAAAGCCATCAAAAGCAATTGGTTCCCCTGTTTTCTCATAGCGCGATGGAGTTCTGCCTGGGCCAGGCCGTTCTGTTTCTTCTAAATATTTTCGCCAATTTTCAATTAAGAGCTTCACTTAGACTGCCCCTTTCTTAAACTTCTAATTGACTTGTTTATTCGCTTGTTTTCTGATTTTAAAGCGCGTACTTGACCTTGAAGGAGTGACATTTCCATTTCAACAGTATCTAGTTTTGCTTTTGTATCGTAATAAAAGCCTGCTAACGCACAGGCCGTTGAAACAATAAAAATAAGCGTTTTTATATCCATATTAAATTTCATTATAATAAATCCTTTGTAAGTGATGTGTCTGATTCGCTTGTTATATCATTTTTAGATGCTAATCTCACATTATATCCTTTCTGTTGCAATTTTTCGGAATAATTAGATTTCTTCCACCACTCATTTAATTCGTCCATTGTTTCAGAATCATACTCTTCTAATAATTGTACCAATATCGTGTTGCCTTCGCGTAAATACATTGCTCTAATTGGTAATTGAACAGAATTCTTAATTATTTCAGTCAATTCAGTATCAATCTTTTGTCGAAAGGCAGATGGCAAAAATACATCTTTAGTGTATTTCAATACAAATGGCAATAAAACACTGCCAAAAGGAACTGCGAATATTGCTGCTAAAGTTGTACCTCTCGCAACATCTTTAATTTGCTCCCATAAAGCATTTTTCTCCTCTTCTGTTAGACCTTCTGAAAAATACTTCATTGCGAGGCCAGAAGCTTCTTTAGTTTCTTTTATCTCTTGTTTAATTTTATCCCACGCGGAAGCATGTTCTTCTCTTATCATTTCTTTTTCTAGTTTTTTCATTTCTTTGTCCATTTTAGCTTGAGAAGAAAAAGGCAACGCGAGTTCGTTCATTGAACCTTCTTTTAAATACCTACGCCAATTTTCGAATAGAAGTTTCATCATTAATTCCAGTCCTGTAAATAATTAGTTCACTTTTTCCATATGGTTTGCATCTCCTTAGCTATTTCTCTTTCTCAATCCCCGTTTTTCCCAAGTTGGATAAGCTGTTGTCTCTCCAGAAATGGCAGCAAAAGTTCCATGATTATCATTTCCTGAATAATCTTTAACGGTAGTTCCACTACCTTCATTAAATTTCCAATATCCTACAAGATCCACTAAAACTCCATCCATATCACAGTATATTTGATAAGGAAAGGAGCTTTCATCTTCGTTTAGATACTCTCGCCAATTTTCAATTAATAACTTCATCTTGTTCCTAATAAACTTTTATGTACTTCTGGTCTGCCTGTGGAGGATTTTCGCTGAATATTATATCCAGATGTTTAGATCTTTCGCTCACTGCAACGTCGATATCTAAGCCGGAAAATGGTCGCCCCTCTTCTGCTCTTGCTATCTTTTCCTCTTCTACAGCGTCGAACCCATCGCCGACTACCAAATAGTCCCAATCCGATTCTTCACCCGCGGCACCACTAGCGCGCGATCCTATGAGATAGACAGCATCAATTTCTCCTTCTCCAAGCTCGTCTAGAAAAGTATTGGCGATGCTAAGAACTCGTCGTAAGTTATTCTTCGCAGAGTCTAAAGACCCCAAAATCTCATCTTTCAAATACTCTCGCCAATTTTCAAATAGGAGTTTCATTTATAATCTTCGCTCCAATCAAACTTCTCTTCACCTTCATAAACGTGCCTGAGATAGTTACTGTGGGAGCCGCTGTATACATAGGCGGCAAAGTGATCTTGGCCATTCAGCCATTCTTGAAATATTCTATGATTGCCGTCGTCGACAATTAGCTGATGCTCGTCTGTATTATAAAAAAGAACGGGTAAGCCCTTCGTCATACTAAACTCACCTCTCCTTATATCGCTCAATATAGCCTCGCCTTGAGATTTGAGCATACTAAGTTCTTTCATTGGAATATTTTTAACCAGGACTCCTTCTTCGCCCGCCTCTTCATCGAATTCTTCTTCGCCGCGAAGGATCTCGCTGGGAAGGAAGCTCAAACGCTCTTCCAAATACTCTCGCCAATTTTCAAATAGGAGTTTCATTAATAAGTTCTCCTAAACTTGGGATCATTTTTCGATCTCTTACGGAAGAATAGCCAATATCAATAATGGCGATTTGATCATCTTTTTCCATTATGTTTGATGTTTTTATATCTGTAAATCGAACCCCATTTCTGTTTAGCCACGTTAGTCCTAAAGCAAGTTGATGAAGATATTCTATTTTAACACTACTAAGTGTTTTTCTAACATGTTCTAAAACATTAAGTGTGTTATCTAAAGTATCATTATATGCGCCTTGCATAAATGTCCAAAATATTATCAATAATTCTTTTTCTTTTTCATCAAGGCCCATTTGTTCGCCTAAGTTTTCAAGTCTCGGGACAATTGAACGACCCTTTTCGGGCGCGCCCAATGAGTTTGGGCTTTCATTAGCAAATTTTAATAGTTCTTGCATTAATTGTTTTGCTTTTTCGAGATTAGACTCTTCCCAAAAATAATAAATATTATTTTTTTTAACTTTATGAAATAAATTTTCTGCAACGTCAATCATTGCATTATTTGGGAAATCGAGCAATTCATAAACAATTATATAAGACATATGTTTCAAAGAGGATTCTAAATCTTCTTTGTCTCGCCTTGCAACTAAAAATATTTTGTAAACATTTGGGTGATCTTTTCCAATTATTGAATAAGCTGCTTGTGCCTCTGAAGCGTCTGCTGTAATTTTTAAGACTTTATCATTAAATTGCCATGCAGATCCTTGAGAACCAGATCCTAAAAAATCTGGTTGTCCCTGAAGCCCTGCAAGTTTTTTAATTTTATTTAATTCATTTTCTGAAAGAGGAAAATTTCTACGTGGATCCGCAATTTCAATCTCAGTTAGTATATCACTAACAAATCTTTTATTACTAGAAAGAGAATTAATTCTTTCGAGAAGAAATTTTCTCTCTTTGCTCTCTTCTAAATATCTTCGCCAACCTTCAAACAAAAGTTTCATTTATTATATTCCTTAGCCAAACCTTCAGAAATTAATTGTTTATTAATGCTTTTATCATCAATAAATAGTTCGCCTAAACATCTACCGTATTTCCCAACACCATGAGAAATAATAAAAAACTCATTGTTTGATTTACTTAATATTTCTATTAATCTGTTTTTGACAATTAGGCCTTTTTCTTTTTCTATTAAATCTTTAGTTCTAATTTCTGGCGTGTCTATACCAAAGAGGCGAATTCGTTTTTTTACACTAATGTTAAACCCCAAATCAATTAATACATCAAGTGTATCACCATCTATAACTTTTATTAACTGTGCCTTGTATGTGAAAAGTTTTATTTTCGCCACGATTTTCAACTCTTATTTTTTTATCGGAGAATATTTAATTTAATACGTCTTTTAGTATTTTCTTGAAGTGGAGCCGGCGGCCCGGTAGCTCCCCTCAAGGTTTTAAAACCTTCTAACCGACCACCAATAAGGGTTCCATCTGAGCGTAAAGTGGGCATATCATCAATGCCGAGGCCCGGGCCTCTTTTACCACCGAGGAGTTTTCTTTGCTGACTTATGTGATTATAAGCCTTTGGTGTCATCCAACCTTGATGAACTATCTGATCAGCCCCACCGGGTCCACGTGTTACTATTCTGTTTAAAATAATATCAGGTTTGCCTTCGGCTTTTCTAGAAATACGTATAAATTGATGTCGCCCTAGATTCTCAATAGCTTCTGCATTTTCTGGACGCCCTCTGCCGGCGGTTTGGAAATATGGATCTGCCGGGTGAGAACCTACTAAATCAAACTCGCGCCAATAGTCTTCAGTGCCTAAATGTCCGCTGCGGCCTGGTGTTAATTGGCCTTTGACGATATCCGGATCATCAACAACAGTATCCATTCGTGAGCCCTTCAGGTTTATATTTTTTTTCGTTTGGTGCGGCTTCTTTCCAGTCCGTTCTCGTCCTTCAATACCAGTTGCTTTTTCAATACGTTTTTGTAGTGCAGTGGCCTTTGGGTCGCCCGGCTCACGTTGGACCCAATCTGCAATTTCGGCTTCCTGGCTTCTCTTTGACCCTGCAGTGCCGCCGGCGCCTTTTCCTTTGCCGAATGGGATTGCTTCAGTAGCTCCAGTTCTGGGTTTCGGACGAAGGCGCGGCGTTGCGCGCACAATATCATCATATAGCGGATTATATGGGTCGTCCAAGAAATCATCAATCACTTGGCCCGGGCTCTTTCCTTGACGGGCGCCCACATTTTTTGCGGCACGTACCACATCGTCCGGAACGCCGTGTTTGGCCAAATCTTCCGTTATATTTGCGAATTTTCCTGCTCTGCTTGCCCGCGCGGCGCCGGCGCCGTATGCAGCATCTAGAACCATTGATAAATAATCTGCAGTATCTAGTAAGGCGCCATCAAAATCTTCAGTACGTTCAATATCATGTCGTTCTTTGCTACCCATTGCAGAAACTGCCCAAGCTGGCCCTAGGGCATATTCACGGGCTGCTGAACCATGTAAAGTGCCAACGCCGCCGGCTCGCCAGGCCGGCTGATCTGGGTTGAGCCATCCTTTGCCACGAGCCTGTTGTTGTAGCCACCCTAGTTCTTCCGATGTCGTGCCCGTTCCGCCGGCGGCCTCACTGGCTCTAGCCGGGTCTAAAACGCCCATTTGGACGCGAGTTGCTTCGCCGGCGGGCTTATATATTGGGCGCCAAACTACATTTCCTTCGCGATCAATATATTTTCTATGCTTTCCAGTTTCTGTGCCACTAGTAACAATGTGTGGCGTAACAGGGTCAAGAGAAGCTTCTGGATCAAGATAGGCCGGACCATGTTCACCGATGTCCTGGTAAGTGCTTTTTTGGGCCCACCAGGGTGCGCGAGGCTGGGCCCAGCTTTCGCCTTTTGATGCATAATAATTTCTCATAAATCGCGGTATGCTCTGCCGCGCTGCAGCTATTTCTTCTGGCGATTTTTGCCGTGGGGGCGCCCAAGGTGTTGATGTAATCGGTGTTACGCGGCGCTGTTGTGGCGCGCCATAACCTGTAGTTCCCGGAAATCCGGCGGATCCTCTTCCTTGTAATTTCGCCAATTGTTGTGGGCCGGCGTCCTGAGTTCCTCGATCCCGTTGCGCTGGCCGCGTTTGCAATGCCATATCATCTAAGTCGAAATCTGATATTCCTTCTAGATCTGCGAATTTACCTAGGCCGGCCTTTTGGGCCAGTGCTGAGCGTTCGTCGTCGCTATAGCCTGCTAATTTTTCTAGTAAAAGCTTTTGTAACTCTTCCTCAATAATTTGTTTAAAATACGCAGTGCTCATGTTTTAATCCTTAAAACAAATTTTTTATTTTCTTTTATATAATTAGAGATTTTGGCCTCTTTTATACTTTTTTTAAAATAATCTTTACTAGCCGTGGCTTTAGGATCAAATCTTCCTAAAACATGTTTAACTGCTTTATCAGTTGAGAATTTTGGATCTAAATAGAGCATAATTGAATCATATAGATTATTAAACTTACCAGTTGGCATTTGTATAACGTTGTTCATAACATAATATGTTTTGAGCGCGCTGTACTTTGGATCTTGAAAAGCTTTCATTTCTTCTTTTAAAGATTTTTCTGGTGTAGGAAAATAACTAAATGCTGTTCCTTTTTTACCACTCGCCGTAAGACTTCTAATCCCTGGTGTGGTTATTTTGCCTTTTTCACTTTTTATTCCTAAAAGATACTTTGAAGCTTCTTCAAATCCTTTCTCATCAATTGTTCCTATAATTGTTCCAAGCCAATCTTTTTCTTCTAAATCTTTAAGAGTTGCTAAATCATTATTAAGTTTTGTGATATTTGTAATTGATTCACGAATCTGATTGTAAGCAAATTGAGTTGTCACGCCTAAACCTGCTTCTCCGGTTTGGCGGATTTGTGAGGCAACCCAAATTAAAGCTTGAAGTTCGTGTGGTAATAAATTTAAATTTTTAGCTTCTTGTGCAACTAATTTAGCCATATAGCGATAAGAAACAACGTTAGACATTAACTTGCCTTTTATTGCATCCCATTCTTTTGCGGTGGAAGCTTTTCGAAGAGAAGGGTAAAAGGCATCAATCATCCATGTATCAATTGTTGAATTCCATTCATAAAGATCATTATAAACAACGTCTCCAAATTCGCCTCTCTCTCCAGCCAAATTAGGGGCTATAAGATTTAAAGAAAAATTAGGAACTTTATGCGCACCAGTAAACCCTCTAGATTCTCCAGGGGCTCTTTTCTCAGCGCCAGGGAAAGTTTCAATATATTCTTTAAGGAGCTTTAAATTTTTTTGAGTATCAACCTTAACTGCTTTGTACATAAAAACGGCTTCAGCAAGATTCAGAGCGAACTTGGCACGCGGTGAGTAAGTGGCAATCAAAAGACCCAACAAGGCGCTGTCACGGTCATTCTCTGTTTCTCTATCGAGCAACCCTCGTATATTATGATACCAATCTCTAGCTTCTTCATAGAGGTTATCAGTTTCTTTTGTGCTTTCTACTAATTGTCTAAAATCTGCTAAAACACTTTGAGGCACTTTGATAACATATCCAGTTTCTTCAAATTCTTCGGCAGACATCTGGCCAAGACCTTTTTCTAGACCTCTAACAGCTTTTGGCCCACCTTTTGTAAATTCTCCTTCAGGGCCATAATATTGTTTTCTGAGGGCCATTTGTTCAGGGCTGGCTCGTCGTCGCTGCTGTGGTGTTATGCCCAGTTCTTCGTCAGTTTGTTCTGCAACCATTCTCATTGGTTCTGCTAATTCAATCTGCTCTAAAGTCTCCGGAGAAAAAGAAAGAGTTTCACCAGTGGCGCCAAGCACTTGTTTGGCAGTGTTTATAATTTTGGTAATTGAATTATTTAACTGATCGAGTTCGGACTCGTTAAAAACAAATTCTTTTTCATCACTTTTGCGACGTGAAGCTAAATCAATTACATCTTCTTTAATAAACTTGCGCCAATTTTCAAATAGAAGTTTCATTAAAATTCGTCCTCGTCGCTATAAAGAGCCGCGATTTCTTCTGATGAACGGGGAGTTGAAGGGCCCGCTCGGCGAGCAGCAGCTTCTTCTTGATCATATCTTCGCCTAAGAGATTCTTCATAGTCTTCTTCCTCTTCTCTGGTAACATCTTGTAAAACTTCAACCATGTCTTTAGCATATTCCATAGCATCTTCTTTTGTTCGCATTGTCGCGGAAAATGTTTCCCTAAAAAATGATTTACTTGTGTCCCAAATACTTTGGAGTTCTTCCCCTTTAAACTCTTCATATGGGTCGACCCTGTGTGCTGGTTTCCAAAAAGTTACGATATGTTCGCCATCTTTTTCTTCGTATTCGAGTATCTCCCCGTTATCTCTTGCTGATTTTTGCAAAAAACGAAATTCTGCATCAATAACCCCTTCTTTAAGATATCCGCGCCAATTTTCAAATAGTAATCTCATGTTAATGGTTCGTCCTGTAAATTTGCATTTTCTTTTTTACCACTTGGCTGTATATTCATACTAATCATTGGTGGCATGCCTACTTCTTCTAGTTCTTCTGGCTTTTGTTCCCTTCTTTGTAATTCTGCCGCTTCTAACTTTTCGTAATCTCCGTACGGATCTGAAACCACCGCTTCAATATTATTGGCCCGGGCATCTAAAATATCTCCAGCATCATCATCATGGTGCATTGTGGAGGCTAATTGTAATAAAGTTTCTATCTTAGGTTGTCCATTTGTAAAATAAAGGCCGTCTACTTTTAATCCATGTTCGTCTAAAAATTGCTTTACTGAATATTGATCTGGGTTTTCAAAAGACTTTGGTTCGTCCTTTTCGTATCTTGAGGTTACAACATAGACTTTAATACTTGGGTTGTTTATATACTCTTTAAATTTTTCTATCATTGGAAAATTTGGACCATCATTGACCCAGTTATCTTCTTCTTCACCCCAGTGAGAAAGTGAAAGAGTATCATCAAAATCAAAAGTTATAACTCTCTGTTCTTCTTGTTCTTTTAAATATTTTCGCCAATTTTCAAATAAGAGTTTCATACTTTATATTTCCACCAAGAATACCGTTTTCTGTTTTTTAAATAATCAATGTTGTGCTCGTTATCATAAGCCTCTTGTTCAAAAGGATTTCTATAATATGCTTTTTTCCCGTTTCTATATTTTATGCAGCCAATAATCCAAAAAACTAAATACATAAGCCATTGAAAAACAAAAAGCATTTCTAATTGTTGTTGAAAATGTATTGTTTCGTGTGTTTTTAGTTTTTTTGTTGCTGCCCCTCTGCAAAATACAAAAAGAAAAAAGCTAATTGCTCCTATTTCTATGGGAGCAACTTTAGATAACCACACAGGTATCTTACTGTTCTCAAATATAAATGGTTTCCATCCCTTCATTAATCACCAAACCCTATTTTTTCCCAATATTCATCATCAAATCCAATATTATCAATGTCACGACCAAAATCATAGTCATCATATGGATTAGGATAGAATGAGAAATTATTAAAAAGTTTTTCTTCTACTTCTTTTTGGTGTTCTTTTGGAAGAGACTCTTTTAGCTCGCCATAATTACGTACAGCTTCTCCTAATTTTAATTTTCCTTTTTGGTATTCAATACAAATTATACACATAATAATTTTCCTTCTTATCTTCTAGCACGTTCTGGTGGCGTTACGCCGCGGCGCCCTGGTGGTGTCAATGGTTGTCTGCCCATCCCTCGTTGACCCAGGCCGCGTTCTTCGGGATAAACTCCTCGCAATCTTACGTGGAAGTGGTCCGCATGGTGTTTCTCGTGACCCAACATCGCAAATAAGCGAATATATTCTGTTTTGCTCATTTCTCCACTTTGAATTAATGCTTTGGCTTTTGCTTTGAGTCCGGGCTCAAATTTTTTATCTAGAAAAACACTCTTCGCATATGGCGCCGTTTTTCTTAAAAAGTCTAAAGCTGCATCGTAGTCTAATTCATTAGTGCTAAGTCTGCGAAGTTTCGTTCCTCCGCCGCCGTGTTCGCCGAAAGGGGCATCTTCAACAGACATCCCACCACCTAAAACTGGTAACGCTATATCAACATCAATACCACTTTCGTGAGACCCATGGTGAGATATATTTCCGCCTCCCTTTTTCGAAATATCTCCAATATACCATTCTCCAGAACCAATTTTTGTTAGCCTCTTAAGGTATTCTTTCATTTGAGGGGTGCCAAAAAATCTCTGGCGGCCCCCTGGCGTGTTAACAGCATCAAATTGGAGCGGACCGCCGGAACTAGCGATCTTCGGGTCATGAGATTCAGTGTCCATATCCCAGTCAGCTAATGTTTTTGCTCTTTCTGCTTCTCTTTCAAATATATTTGTGGCGGCGATTTCTTTCTCAAGTCTTTTGATCGATCTTGCAGCTTCCAAGAATGCCGGTTCGGCTCGCATAGAATGCTCCGGCGCGCCTTTCCAAAAATTGTAAAAATATTTAGCATCAGCTAATTCTTTTTGGAGGGCTAACATGTGCGGCGAGGGATCTTTCATGGCCATGGCTTCATCGATATAATCATCAAGAGGTGAATGCCAATCAATTTCTTGTGCAGACATTGGTGCAAGATGTACATATTCTTCCTTTTGTCCTCTTAAATAAGGTTTCTGTCTATATGGAGGAATATATTTTGGATCGTAGATTGGTGGTTGGCCAGGAATTGATATTAGACTAAGTTGTTCTGATGGATCTAACGCTGCATATCGTGGATCACCTCCTTCTAATCTAGCTAGATGTTGAAAATATTCATAATCCTGTTCGGTTGGCTGATCAGTTTCGGTGGGTTCTCCCCATGATGTTTGCTGGTGCGCGGGATCATGTTCTGCCGTTTCCATCCATGCCCATGGGTCTTCTGAATCGGGAATGACTCCTGCCTGCTCTAAAAGTACTTTTTTAGTTTCTTCTTCTATGATTTTTTGTAGCTGCGATTTTGTAATCTTCATATACTAAATAGTCCCGTTTATTGACATTGTTTTATCATAGGCCATAATTCTAGTACTAGATAATTTTTGTAAATATCCGTTTCGTCGCAAAACTTTGAAAGCTAAATTTTCTACAGAAAAAACGCCGCCCGTTTCTAAGCCAGACTGCCTAAACTTTCTTATTTTATCACGTATTTTTTCAGCCTCTTCGAGAGTCTTTTCATAATCTTTGTCTAAAAATAATTCTGATACTTCATCAATGTAATCCATTAGATCGGCGGCTTTTCTTTTTACATTATTAAAATCGATTTTAGGATCTTCTCTAACAGGGATTTCTACCCAACGATCATATTTAACGGAATATACTCCACCAGAATAGTGTGGTTCATTAGCATCTTGAATATAAACTTCGACTTCGAAGTCTTTAATTAATATATTGTGACCTCTGTTCCATAAGCTAGAGGCTTTTCTTAAAAATCCTTCTACTAGCTCTTGGTTTTCATCAACTTGTTTATAGTCAACAATAATGTGGAGATCTATATCGGAATAACTCGACCATGTATAATTTGCAAGAGACCCAGTTAAAGTAATATCTACAATATCTACCCAGTCTAATTTTAAGCTTTTAAAAAATTCTTTTGCTATTTCATAGAGTCTGTTTCCAATTTCTTCATTTAATTTTTCTTCAGAATCCCATAAATCTGGGTTTAAAGCTTCTTTAACTTCAAAGCTGGATACGTCTATATTTTCTGGGTCTGCTAATTCTTCTAGATATTTTTTCCACTGCTCTGTTAAATTCATACTAAACCCTCAATAAATAAGTAGTTATTTGGGTCCTGAAATTTACTCTAAAAATTGTTTATTTACATGTGAGCAAGAAGAACATTGGAAAAGTTGCACTGGGGCCATGATTTCTTGTCCTGTCGGAGAAATTAGTGCTGAAATTTTTTTAATCATTATCACTGGTGTGAAATATACATTTTCGCATTCTTCGCATTTTATGTCTTCTGCGTCTTTTAAATTAAGATTTATTTGTTGATTTGGTTGATTTGGTTGATTTGGTTGATTTGGTTGATTTTGTTGCATTGGTATTCCTTAAGATAGTTATCTGTATGAACAATCATATTATGATTATATCATATATTACACAAAAAATAATTAATTTTTATTAATTTTTACAACTTCTGCTGTGTGTTTAAAAACGAGATTTTTAGTCTGGCTTTTTTCTGGAAGGAGATTGAATTTCCAAGTTACTTGTTCTTTCTTTTTTGTATATTGTGCGACGACTCGTTCGCCTAGACTATGCCATCTTTGCAGTACGATATCTGGGGGCACTCCTGGGTATTTTCCGTCTTGAACATCTGTAATAATTTTGACCGCATGTTTAATGAGATCGGCGTCTTCTGTACTAAGTTTTTCAAGTTTATAGACTTTTTTGTTAAAATGACAGTTGTTAATCCAAACAATTGCACGTGCAAATTTTGGTAAAATCTCTGCTGTTTTTTTATCTTTTTTGGCATCTGGCGTGTGTGTAATATCATATAATAGACCTTTAACTACGCTTAAATGATCGCCAGTCATAACTGAATTGTTTAAAGTAACTTTAGCATGCGCTGCCGTAGTTAAACAAAATAAAATAAAAATTATTGATGTTAGTTTTTTCATAGTAGTGTTCCTTGTAACCATGAATTAATATTAACATAAGTAGTCTTAATTGTCAACAAATTCTTTCTTTTTTTGATATAAGTTTTAAAGTAAATTCTAAGCACCAAAACTCTTCATTGTCACTCCATCTTACCTTGACATCATGAATATTTTCGGAAGGATCAAATGCTTCGGCAAGTTTCTTATCAGTAACAATACCAACAATGTGCGATAAATCAAATTGCACAAGATCCCCTATGTCAAAATTTATTTTTCATTCCCCTTTTTTATCATCTTAATTAATCGATTATAAACTTCTTGTACTATTTCTTTCTGATTAATACTTTCTCTTACTTGTGCCGTTGTTGTTCGTCGTAAAGGACTACCAGGTGGTAATGCGACCGCCTGTTTCTCCGCTTCTTCTTTCGCAGCTAGCTCGGCTCTGCGGGCTTTAACAACCTGTTGTCCGGCATCTGTTAGTCTAAGTTTGTTGTCTTTGCCCCGTACGAGCCAGCCGCGGCTTTGGGCCGTTATTGGGTTTGGCAATAGGCCCGTACCGCGGTCAAAGGCCTTATCGTTCATTGCAATAGATTCGCCTTCTACAGTCTGATATATAATATTCCCATCAGTTAGTCCTCTTCGTACACCAGATTCAGAGCGCATGAAGTCTTCTCCGGCTGCGAGACTGGCTTCTTGTGAGGCGATATTGAGGTCGCCAACCGCTTGCACATTGCGCCGTCGTTCGGTTTCTACGGCGGTGTCGACAGGAACTTCGGCAACATCTGTACTTGCCGGCGCTGTGGCCGTTGAGCTTCCTCCTGCCTGTGTTTCGATGCCGAGTACCCCCGCCTCGCCGGGATTCACAAATCCACTTTTTTTAATTATGTCGGCGCCGGAAATGTCTTGCCGGCCGCCCGTTTCCTGCGCCGGGCGTCGCAAGTCTTCATTTAAAACATCCTGTTCTTTTTTTTGATCTTCCTTCAAAAATGATCGCCAGCCATCAAATATTTCTTTATCTTTTTTGAAACTAGTGGGTCTATTGGGCATATTAGAAATTCTCCCCTTTTATATTATAATTAGTATCGAGCTAATTTAACGGCAACATTAATATTTTTGTTAATTAGTGGTAACTGCTTTGTTTATTTCGAGGCCGTGCCTTCGTGGGTTTGCAGGGCTTCCAATTCGGTCGCTGCGCGCTGCGCGTCTTGTGTCTGTTGTGCCCTGGCCCGTTCATCGGCTGACCCAAAGATTTTTGCGCGCCGAAGTTCTTGTGAATCCGGCCTGTCTCCCGCCCAGGTCACAGTTTGGAAGGGGGGTTGATCGTACTCCGTTCCCATAACTGGTTCGCCCTCTTTGTCGGTTTTTGGGTAAGTGGGTTGAAACACTATTTTTTCACCCTTTTTGACATTAAATTGGCTAGCATATTTTGCGAGGTTGCCGGTTGCTGCCCTACATTCTTCTGGCGATCCACATTTTACTGTTCCGGCAATACCGGTTTTTTTTCTTCGTTCTGCCTCTAATCTGGCCATCCGTACTGCATGCGCTGCATCTGATTCTGAAGGCTTAAGCGCTATGGCACGATGGAGTTGCCCGCCAATTTTGGACAAAATATGAGTCATTGGATCCGGCTTATCGTTTTCGAATATTAATTTAAATTCTTCTTGGACCACTCTTTGGAGGCCTTCTTCTTGATTTTCTTCAAGGGTGGCTTTTAATTCTTCTTGGATAATTTGTTGAAGTTGAGATTTGGTTATTTTCATTGGCGCGCCTCTATTGTATAAATAGTTTAAATTACAGCAATTGCCAAACGAAAATTTTTTTTCTTCTTAACAGCCGTCCGTATATACGTAAAAGCTTACTTTAACGTTCTTTTGAAGCTTGCAGGTAGTTTTAGTACATAAAAGAAAGCTAATAGTACCTCTTACAACTTGATCTTCCATGGATGTAATTTCATATGGAATCCTAACAGTAATTTCTTCGTTAGTTTTAGAAAAGTCTTTTTTCTTATTAGAAAAATATCTTTGAGAGAGTTTAACATTTTTGTTTCTTTTCAGTTTAAGTTTTGCATTATAAGTTTTACTCCACTTATATCCTTTTTGTGGTATGATTGTAAAATAAATAAAACCTTCATTAATATTCGATGAATATGATTCAATGTCTTGTATATAATCAAACTGGTATAGTTCTTGAGAGGGGCCTAGCATTAATACGAAAGCAGTTAAAATAGTGGTTATCATATGGGTCTCCTTTGTTAACCTTGTTGAGAGTATTATAGCATGTTATGCTTAGGATTGCAAGAGTTTTTGTAATTCTTCTTGGATGGTGTTTTGTAGCTGATCTTTGGTGGGAAGTCAAGGAAATTATTATTTTATTTTTTTAATGAACCTATAAAGCAAACTAATTGTCTGGCCACCAAGCTTCGTAGGCTTGACTGTTTTTTAGCCAGCCTTTATAACCTTCGCCCTCATACTCCGCTTCTCCGGTATTACCATCAACAAGCATAAAAGCTATATAGCTTTTGCCAGCGGCGTCGCGGATTGTTACAAGTATCTCATAAGTATGATGTAGGCTTGTATCCCAATCATCCTTGTCATATGAATTAGGATCCCCCCATCTTATTGGATCGGATTTAATAACTTGCAAAGGCAAAGCTAGTTTTTGGGATGAGGGGGCAGTCGCGTTTTCTTCTGTCACGGCACTGATCGCGTGTTTTTCAGCAATCGCTTTCATATATTGTGGCGTTTTCTTGGGTGCCGACGTACCATTCCACCATGATTCTCGCAGATTTTTTTCTTTAAGCACATCTTCTAACTCTTCTTTAATAATCTGCTTAAGTTTTGATTTTGTTAATTTCATAATTTTTAGATCCTGTTGTAAATAGTACTAAAAACTGGTATTGTTTTATTTATTCTCGATAGTCTTCTTTACCTATTATACCGGTACCGACGAGGTGAGTTTGGCCAAGATAGCGCGGATCCGCATTATATGGCGCACTAGGATCAAATTTTGCTAGGGGCGCAAGGCCTCGTTGCGCGCGATCATGATCGATTGCCGCGGCCATGGCGCCATAGTCGACGTACGGCTCGCTTTGCTCGGCGCCAGACACAACGTCCGCGAGGGTACCCTCTATCCCGCCACCAACAAGGCTAGCTTCGGCTTCGTGACGCCCGGGCTCCGATCTCTCTTCTCCGGCCGGGCCAAAAAATTTAGGATATCTGCGCATGCGCTGAGTTGGAGTTTGTTCATGCCCCTGGGCCATTGCTGTAAAGCCTGGTCTAGCGGTACCAACTATTTGAGGATTTATAACCGTTTGTGCTAGCCCTTCATCTTCCCAACCAAGTACGGCTTCGGGATCATTGGGATCATAGAACATTTCCGGAAGATCTTCTTCTGCAAGAACAGCTTCCAATTCTTCTTGGATTATTTTTTTTAATTTTAATTTGGTGATTTGCATAGTGTTTCTCCTAGCTTATATAAGTAGTACCAAAAAGTGGTATTATTTTATATTTTCATTTTTTTATAACGCGACCGTACGCGTACTTAGTCAGCCTCGCCGACCCCTTATTGGGACATACATTCCGGTATACGGGGGAGGGGGGGTACCTGTTGTTTTTGAGAAAAAAAAAAGTACTACTAGTGTGTGTAGCTACTGTGTGTTGTATAGCTACTCTATACCTATCTCTTACTGCTACTATACCACGTCACTATGACGCTGGTAGTGTGCCTTACTCTTTTATTTATTATTACTCTCCGACCTAAATCTATCTCCACTAAGAGAAAGTTAAACTAAGTTGTTGATATTATTGAGGGTATTAATTCACGTGAGGGTCTTGCATCAGCGTACATCCGTGAGGGTTGGAGGCGAACTCAACGCTGCGCAGCATCATGGCTAGCTGCACGCTTTGTTCGCATGGTGTGTTGTCATCACGCAACAGGTAGCCTGTCTCAAAGGGTAGAATGTTGAGTAGGACTTCGTTGGTGTAGTCTATGCCTAGTAGCTTTACCTTCATACTATAACTATATCACTCCCTGACTAAAATGTCAAGTAAAAAATAAAAAAAATAAACCTTTATGCTCTCGCGTGTGGTTTATATTCACATTACACACGTCGCATATCTTGTCGCTTGTGTAGTAACGCTACACAGTGTAGCAATTATTCGCTTGACTTGTGCGCGTATATGTGCTTTATAGGTACGTACATTTCCCGCACTTCGCAAACAATTTAATTATTGCACAAGCTTGACGCACTTTGCACAAACATTATGCCTACACATGACCAAACTACTCGACTGGCTCAAGTAACCAAGAACCAACGTCATCGTAGTCTACAAGCATGTGTTTTGCGTCGGCTTTCTTATCGAAACTTATCCTGCAAAACTGTCGTCTGTTGCCATCTTCCTGAAAGTCAATTACTTTTGCAACGCCTTCTTTCCAACGTTCATTCAGATACTCTTTGTGTTTCTTCTTGTATCTTACTTTGTCACCTATCTTAAACATTTATTTCTTCTCCTCTCAAAATGAAATACTTCTATGAAAGCAAATGTCGTTTGAGTGCATATAGCCTTTTTCGACCATATCTTCTGTATCGTCGCCCAAGCGTAGAAAGCGGAAGTGTTCCCACGGTTCTTCAATGCCTTCAATCTCGTCGCCATCGCATTTA
>Ga0098033_1000566_pt1 | contig 16572 bp, 26 predicted proteins | sample 1_EtaG_FD_75049 | JGI IMG/M metagenome (GOLD analysis project Ga0098033, IMG submission 75049) | Marine viral communities from the Subarctic Pacific Ocean - 1_ETSP_OMZ_AT15124 metaG | ecosystem: Environmental > Aquatic > Marine > Oceanic | place: Pacific Ocean | collected 2015-01-07
TCTTACGGCGTTGCAGTATCTTAAAGCATGTTTCCGCGTTTAGGCAGGCGTCCCAATGCCACACTACCTGCGTCGGCTGCGTCTTGCGTCGCGAGTGCCCGCCCTTACCTACTAAAGAATAGGGGGAGTTCGACCCACACATCCGAGCCTTGAAGTCCACGGGTATCGGTCTGCCCGATACTTGTATGAACCCCAGCGAGGTCGGGTAACTTTCAGCCTCGGTAAACTCTCTGTCTGCCTGTAGCCTACGCCAGGTCATTGGACCCACCTTACCATCAGCATCCAGACCACTGGCTACTTGGTACTCTACTATGGCGTCGGTAATCTCCGCTATCGGGGCGTCCGGGGCTAGCCCTAGTAAGGTCGGCCCCCACCCGTAGCGCTTCATGCTCTTCTTATTATAATCGTCAGCTGTCATACAACCTCCAGCGTTAACCATAATCTAGGATGCGCTGGAAGTCTTGCCAATTATCAGTCGGACCCGCCGGTGCCTTCAGGGAAATAAGGGAATGCAGCAGATGGGCTGGAGGGGGCAGGTACTTCCGACACCTCTATTGAGTAGCTCCGTACGCAGGCAGGGTTCTTTACCTGGAATACATCGTTCATGAATACCTCGAGGGAGGTTCTTAGATTGTCCTGCATTGCTGGGTTAGCATCAACACAGTCTAGACTTATGTTCACTTGGATATGCATAATATTACCTATGTTAGTTATTGAGCTATTCTAGGAAACCCGCCGGAGGCGGGCTACTTCTTGTCTTTCCAGTAGATATGTTTGACTAGAGTTTTTTTCACGGGCACCCAGCCGCGTCTAATCCATACATCGTAGAAAGTATACGTACGACCCTTCTTACGCCTAACCTTTCGCAGGGCCTTTTCGGTAGCAAACCACATTACTCTAGGTCCCATCCAGCTTGGACGGGTAAGTGTGCGGTTGTAGGTTTGCTGGGCGTACCTGCGGTGACGAGAAGTTACTCTTCTCCAGCGGTTAGAGGGGTCTCGGCATCCGTTTAAGAAGAACTGATTCCGGGCCGTTGCGATTCGGTAAAGAGACTTGTTCCAGTTCCTGGCCCTATTAAGTACTACGCTGAGCACTGCTCGCACCTCGGGGTAGTTTACCCCTGCTTCGGTGCAGGCCAGGTGCGCTAGTGTATCTAATACTTTAGCCGGAGGTGGAGAAGCCATGACCAAGTGCACGGCTAGCAAGCTGGGTACGCTAAGTAAGATCAATTACGTGGCGGGGGTCTGAATAGGAGAAGCTACACTCCGGGCAAGCTTGCTTAGCATCTTCGGGGAGCCCGTCTACTGGCTCAGTGGACCAGCGCACGAAGCCCCCATCCTCAGGCGAGAGAGTAGAGAAGTGCTGCTCTACCTCGGCTATGCTGTTTGCTATCACGTACATGGTAGTGTCACCAAAGATAGGCTTATACCCGCGAACCTTAAAGGTCCCGGGGTTCTCTGTGTTTATGGATGAAGTATTTTCAGTCATTTCAGTGCTCCGAGTTACATAGTGTAGGGGCGCATATACTTATACCGTATTTTTTGATCGTTTAGACAATAAACGATCGCGTCTAGTAAAGTTAGACAATAAACGGTCGGTTACTCCCTGCTAGTTTCCTGGATATCTAGCCAAGAAAGTTTTTAGCCAGCGATCTCTTCCAACAGCTTGTGCTAGCTGTGTCGAATGTTCGACGCACAGGGTTTCGAACTCGGGATCTTCGGTTGCGAAGTAAGCCCCGTTCTGGTTGGTGTGGAAAGTAGTCTTAGTTTTGCTGAAGTACCAGTGGTTTGATCCAAACCCCGGATTTTTCATCGTGTAGTAGTTTCGGAAGGCGTCTATTAGTATGTCGGGGTCTCTTCCGGCCGGCGCGTGCTCGGAAAACAGCTCCCGGAGTTTTGTATTGAACTTCTTAGAGTTTAATAAGGCTATCATCCCCTTTTGCCAGGCATTCCAGATGGTTCGAGGCATGTAGAGGCTCCTAGAAGAGGGTTTTTGGACTCTGGGAGCATAGCACGGAGCTCCAGCAGATCAAAACGGGCTTTTTTCGAGGTATAAGAGGTTGACTGGGGTCGTTTAAGGCCCTGAGAGCATTTCTGGGAGCTTTTGCGAGCCCTTAGGCGCTTAAAGTGGTGTAACGGAGAGTGGTGAATGGTGATTTTGCAAACTTTGTGTACTACTTTTTAAGTCGAGAGAGCTATTTTGAGTCGAAAAAGGCTCCAAACTTACAAACGTAGTACACGAGGTTTGCAGTGAGTAGTGTAGAATTACAGTGCTATCGAAATAGGGGGTTAAAAACGTGGAAAAACGTGTCAACAAATAATTCAATGATTCCAATGCTTTACGTTGTGTGCTCTGCGTGCGTTGTTAGCTAAAAAGCTAATGGTTCTAAATAGTTAGCATTGCTTTCGCTGTGTGCTTTGCACGAGCCCCAATAACATACACAAAGATTAGAAAAGTTAAATGTATGTATGTATATGTAGGGAAATATAAGTATTTATCTTACCCCCCTCTTTCTTTTTACGTTTTTCTCCCAGTCTTATATGTTACACAGGGCGGTGCAGAAAATGGACAAAACAGGGATAACATCCCGTAACTATTACGAAATCCCCGAATGGTTAAAAACGTAACTACTTGATATCATTCAACTTTTTGTGTCACGTTTTTCACCAACTTTACCCCCCTGTTTTGATGGCACTGTAATTCTACACTACCGAGTGCCAACTGCGTGTACTACTTTTGCACTAATCGGACAAAAATGTCCTAAATTTGGGCCCCTCACTGCAAAAGTAGTACATAATGTTTTGGGGCAACTTAACTATCAGGTATCATTAAACTTTCTTACCCCGACCCGGGTCGAGTCACCCAAATTGGGGTGCTTCTCTGCAAAAGTAGTACACGAGGTTTGCATAAACTCGTGTACTACTTCCTTGTAAAAACTTAAAAAGTAGTACACGAGGTTTGCAAAATTACTTAAAAAGTAGTACACGAAGTTTGCACTGCGGACTTCATACCTATGGAGGAATTACTATATGCTCGAGGAAACCCTTAGCGGAGTCTCAGTTAGAACACCGCTAGAACAGTATCGGATAACATCCGGGCTTACGTACGGCCGATTGGCTAAGGCATTAGGCCTGTCTTATTACGTAGCTCGCAGAGTATGCAAGGGAGAGCGGATGCCAACCGCCCCCGAGTTAGAGAGGATGGTTAAACTAGGAGGAGCTCAGCTATCAGCGAAAGCATGGAAGGACTTCGTTGCCTTTAAGACTGACGAAGTGAGGAGATACTCCTATAGACGGAACACTCCACCTCAGTTCCCGCTACCCACGAAAGCAGCGCTGGATGCTTCAGCCCTGTTCTCTATTATATACGATGACACCAACTTCCGTAAGCAACGCCAGATGATTTCACTGCCCGTAGACCAGATAGCCTTCCTGGATTACCTCTGTGGTATATCGGGGAGAAGCCGGTCTTCAGTAGTGCGTAGACTGATTAGCTACGCTAAGAACGTTCTCTCTGAGGCGGGGACTACTATGCTCCCGGTGCCCGAGGGGCTTAGCGATGATTACTTTATAGAGCCTGATTCCCCCGAGGATGGTAGCCCCTTAATCACGGTGGGCTCTGATGAGTGGGCGGCTAAGTGCGCTGCTGACCTCGAGATATTCGAAGAGGAGCAGAAGCATAAAGATGAGGATGTACCCTCTCCCGAAGAAGTGGTAGATGGAGATATGTTCTCTGAAGTAGAGTTACTGAAGATACAGGCCTCTGCTTTGGCGGGAAAGTCGGAAAAGCCCGAGGGCTGGAAACCGACGGTACTCTCGTTTACCGAGGAAGACCCGGAGGTGGTTGAATAATGGATCCTAACGCAGCGCGTATTATGGCTGATTCCTACCGAGAAGGATCGGGACACTCCAGAACTGCGTACCGAGTTAGGCTATTACTCGGGTTAGATACCACCGGATGTACCAAGCAGTGGGCTGCCGCGGTTTCAATGGCGTGGGCGTATCAGGCTGCGCACTCTGCAGCGGCTGGGGACGTCAGCAGGTCTATGCGATCATTGAGGAAACCCTTCGAGGAAGCACTCCAGGCTGCTATTAGGCGGGATGGGGTAAACATAGTGAAGCGAAAGCGACGCTCGGAGGCCCCGGATGGCTCTATGCCAGCAGCTCTTCGTAAGTTGTCTTCAGACTGGAAGAAATCTAGTGTAGGGTACCGTGATAGAGAGTCTCTACATAAATCTAGAGTTAGGTACACACACTTACTTAGTTCTAGCCGGGAAGAGGATATACAATTAGTCAAGAAACAGAGCGTTGCGCACTTGGTTAGGTCAAAGGGAGGTCCTAGTACTATCCTCGAAGGCCTTAGCGATGACTTCAAAGCCCGTAATCCGGGCTGGGAAGCCAGAGAGGCGCTCTATGCTAAGAGAGTTAAAGACCCAAAATGTCTTCGGATCAAATTAAAGCGGAAGAAGTCAAAGAAGAAGGCCCCGTAGGGAAGTCTAGACTTATTCGGCTATTAAAGGGTATGGGATTGTGGCCGGATGGCACCGACAAGGAAGAGGTTAGCGAGACCGAAGAGGAACCGGAGGCGGCTCCTCTTCGGCTCGTTCCCGTCCCACCACCACAACCACCCCCTCCCGAAGTAATCAGAGTCCCCGTCCGGGTTCCGGTAGCTGTACCGGTTCCTGTACCTATGGAGCAAGGAGTAGACCCCTTGGATAAGCTATCTTTTGTATTACCCTCTTTTTTTAGGTCGCACTATAAGCAGGCGAACACCGTAGACCCAAACACCGGAGCGTATAGAGGCGCACCTATTGATATGGGAGCCGGGGGGCCGGCTTCCCCAGATGTGTCTGGTATGGGGGAAGAGCCTATGGGGGCGCAAGTTGGGGCTGGTCCAGATACAACTATGAACCAGGAAGCTGGGGGCGCTATAGATACTGCTCTTACAGACCCTATCAGTACTGGAGCGGCTCCTAAGAAGATGGCTCCTCCTCCACAGGCTCCGTCGAGCGGCGGTCAATCCGAGGTCAATGCTTCAGCTATCCCTCGAGACTCCTTTGAACGCATGTTGATGCAGAAGTTCGCGCAGGATACCTACGCACCGTATTACGCAACAGGCCTCGCACCCGGCGCTAGCATGATGGTGGCAGGTTTAGGCGGATATGGCGGTGCCCAGGTTGGCAGGTCCTTAGCCGGGATAGGCACAGAAGGCGCGGCATCGAGGCAACTAGCCAACGTAGAGCGTCAACTCATGGAAATAGCCAACAACCCCCACTTATCCGGGGGAGAGAAGCGCAGAATGCTAAAGGCGCTTAACCGGGAAGCAGCGCTATTCGGTGTTGGGCCTCGAGCAACTATGCCAGGAAGCCCTGGACAGGCCGAAGCAATGTTTAAGAGGATGTCTGGCGATCTTGGTGGCCAGCTAAAGACCCGACGAGTCCCCGCAATGCGGGGCTTGGGCATGGTAGCGGGCGCAGCAGCACCCTTTATCATACCCGACTTTCTTAGGAACATGGGAGTAGTCTAATGAGCAACATAGTAAAAAGAGCATACGACGCCGGAGCCCGACAGGCTCTGATTGACGCTGGGCTTATTAAGCAGGCGAATGACCCTTTAATGTCTATCTCTCCGGAACATGATGCTGCGTGGAATGCCCGTCAAGCAGACGATTATGAGGCTATTCAGGATATGAACGATGCACCTCCGGATCATTCCCGCACTCCTAGTCGTGGGGACATTCCTCATATATTCGAGGAGTTTTACCAGAGAAAGTCACTACCGCACGAGAAATCGATTCGTGAAGACGAGGCCGGAATGAGCCTCCCCTGGGGATCCAGCGCCTACTAGGGAGACGATTTATGATACGTGAACGACTACACGCGACTTTCTTAGGAACATGGGAGTAGTCTAATGAGCAACATAGTAAAAAGAGCATACGACGCCGGAGCCCGACAGGCTTTGATTGACGCTGGGCTTATTAAGGAAGCTACGTTTACACCCGCTATGGAGAAGGCGATGATGAAGCTGCATCTGATACAGGCACGCGGCCTCCCGCTCACCAAAGTGCAGAAGTTAGAGAAGAATTATCTGGTGTCTAAGGGCCGCGCTAGGGATGAGGGGCTCAAAGGCAAAACGAATGTGAACGACGCACCCGGAGAATGGGCCAATAACTCCTTTGGCGGATATGATTCCTACGGGGGGTTGCGGAATTTCGTCCCGCTCACGGAAAAGGAACTAGTACTAGCTAACCTTAGAAACCCCGAAGTGGCGGAAGCGGGAATGGCATACGCTGCTCAGGCTGACAGAGCCCTGCGTATGCTAGAAAAGGATCGAGTTATTGCCCCATTACGGGAGGGATTGAGAAGTATATGAACGCATTTCTAAAACTCGCATACGACGCTGGGGCTCGACAGGCTTTGATTGGCGCTGGGCTTATTAAGCAGGCGGAAGAGCCTAAGGCTGAAGAGGAATCTTCGTTTGAGCCTAGTTTACAAACCTATCGGACGGATACGCCTGTTCCAATGCCCTTGACTCGTAAGGAGGAGCAAATACCCGGAGCTATAGACATAGAAATAGCTAGGAGAGCTGCTCTGGGAGAGGGGGATTTCCAGGGGGAAACTAACCTGATCAACTTTGACGAACAGCTAAGAAATTACGATCCCGGTGCGTACGGAGAGTTTGCTAGGGCTAACTATGAACAACACGCTAAACCCGGGTGGGACTTTGCTCCTTTCCTGGGCGGCGGGAGAGACAGTTCCTCTGCAGGCACTAGACGAGAGTTCTTAGATGGCCGCCAAGATCGCTGGAACACGGAGCGGGAGCAACTATCCCGTCGAGAGGATGAAAAGCAGCGGTTTACTAGCCGCAAAAACCCCACGGGTCTATGGGGCCAGGGCGATCTAAACAGAGCAGTAGCAGACCCCAGTTACACTTCAGACGATATCCGGAAGGCCTGGAAGAAGAAGGATAAATGAGCAACAGCGCGAACAACGATAGAGCAGAGAAGATCGCCGCAGACTACTATAACCGGGGTATCCACCAGGCTATGGTAGATGCCGGGGTTAAGGTTGCCTATTACGGAGACCCCGATGCGGCTGCGTACACAATGGGGGCTAAACCCGGACGGTCTGCACGTAAGGCGGTACCCATAGAAGCTCCCCCCGAGGAAGAGCTTCCGGACTTTTCGCCTCTTTGGTCTGACTTCAAGGTTAACGAGTTTGCTGATTTACCCGAGGATTACCAGTTTAACGCTGATGCAGCGCAAGCTGAGGTCCAGCGCTACATTGATTCGGGTAACACCTATATTAACCAGGTGCAGCAGGTTTACGCATACTTACTTAAGCAGGGCATGCAAGCCCAAGACGCCGCCTCGCAGGCAAAGCAGCTGGTGGCACGCAATTTTCAGCGGTATCAGTTACCGGGTTGATGTATACGATATGTACTATATTTGTGGGAGTAGCCCTCCTCGTACTCTTAGGGAGAAAAAATGAGCGTAGATAAAATAGCAGGAAGAGCCTACAACGCAGGCATCCGGCAGGCCCTAGTAGACGCAGGGCTCACTAAAGAAGCAGCGGGATTCATGGACGATTTGTCCGACTCAGCCGGTAACCTCTACGAGGGAGCCATAGATGCGACTGAAGGCATGATTGGCGGAGCCGACCGGGCCCTCAAGGACTGGGGGGTACAGGATACCACCTGGGGACAGAACATGCGCAACCAGGCTGCCGTTGCCGGAGCTAACCCTCTCCGAGGGTCGTACCTCACAGGGCAGCGGGCCAATATGGGTTTGTTCCGTCAGGGTGAGGCTGAAAAGCAGCGAGAGGCTATGCAGCAGGCTCACGCACAACAACTCCAGGATCAGATTGACTGGACTACTCCTGACCCAGCAGCTATGGCCCACGCTAAGGAGCGGTATCGGCAGGATCAGATGGCAGCTAGTGTAGCCAGAATGCGAGCTGGTGTTGCGTCTGCCTCTTTGGCCCGCCAGCAGGCGCTCGCAGATAGAGTAAGTAGCATGTTTTCTGAGGGGGAGCAGGAGCTGCAGGGTAGGCTGGCCGGGGAGTGGCAGACGGCCGAGTCGAAACGCGTTGCGCGGGCTGATGCAGCAAGGGCGATTGCCCTACAGTCGGAGCAGGCGCGTCTTTCTGAGGAGCACTCTGGTAACACAGCGGCAGCCTACGATGCTTACATGAAGGCTAACGCCGGAGCTACAGGAAGAATGCGAGCTGAACAAGCGCAGCGGGCCAGAGAAGCAGCCGATGAGAGACTCAGGGCTCAATGGCAGGCTCAGCAGGATTGGAATGCGCCAGCGGTAGCCGAGGCAGCCAGACTTCGGGCACAAGCGGAGGGCGAGGCAGCTCAGTATGAGTTTAACCTACCTGCTATGATGGCACGCGGGGAGCACGAACAAGAACAGCAAGCCTACTTAGACCGCGAGCAACAGATGATGGCGGACTACGTAGCACAACAAGCAGCCAACGAGGGACCCCAGGCAGCTCGAGATGCAGCACTCCAGAGGCTGGGAGGCTTTAAGCCCCAGACCCCAGAAGAGGCAGCCGCGCTTATCCAGCAAGCACGAGCTCTTGGAATACCTCTTGAGCAGTACGCTCACCAGATTCCCGAGGAGCTAGCAATGCAGGTACCCGTTATAGGTGCCGGAGGAGAAACGCTTAATGCTCCGGGCGCGGGATGGATGAGATGGCTTAAGTCGTTGGGCGCACCTGACCTTGCAGCGCCAGGACCTCGTTTTCGGCAGTAATGAGAGGCACGCATGAACCACCATCTAAAACTCGCGTACGACGCGGGATCTAAGAACGCCATAGACGAAACTCTAGTTGCTATGGAGAAAGAGGCGGCTACTGCGGATAGCTTATTAGAGCGAATCCTAATGCGAGGTCCAGATAGGCCTTTCGCTGAGAGAGCCATGAAGCCTCGCATACTGGAGACTCTTGCGCGGGATTGGCGTGCTTCTGAAGGCGCAGCTAGCCGTTTAGCCGACCCTGTGCTTGCTAGAGCATTGCGTTGGGGCGCTCCCATTGCTGGCGGAGCTGCTGCTCTTGTTGGCGGAGCTCCTTTCGTACCCGCCGCGGTTATGGGAGGAATGGTTCCGGGCCTGATGTCCCCTAAGCCAGGCGTGCCGGGCTCGAAGCTTCCTGATACTATAGCTAGGTTTGCTCGTACTGGGTCCGGCAGAGCTATAGGCAAAGCAGGCTTAGCAGGACTTGGGGGGCTGGGTTTATACCACTTGCTTAGCTAGGAGTTCGCATGAGCAACTTAGTAAAGAGAGCATACGCCGCCGGAGCACAGCAGGCCTTGATTGACGCTGGGCTTACTAAGACCGCAAACATTGGGCGGTTTTACGATGACATGGTAGATACCGCGGAGGGATATATAGGCGACGCTGACGAAGCCTTCGGAAACCCTCTTCTTCAGATGGCGGGTGTAGATCCGGCCATAGCTTCGAATCACCCTAGAGATCTTGTTAGGAGGGCAGGTAGAACAGCAAATCTAGCAGAGCACTCCAGTAATACTATGGATGAGCTAGCTACGCTAAAAGAACAGCAGCTGCTACGTGCTCTGAAGGGACCTCTCGGGGCCGAGTCCAACGAGACAGCAGCAGCCGAAGAGGCACGGTTGTCGCGAGCTATACTCGCAGCGGCTGCCAAGGGAAGTAGGTTGGACGGCGCTATTGAACGGAATAGTATCCGAGATAGAATGGTGGCTGAAGGCGGCATTTCATGGGATGAAGCTATTAGGCAGTCCCCCTGGGTTCGTAGCGGCGGCGATAGAGCTGATCGCCTGAAGTACTTACAGGATAAGTGGTCTGCTAGGCCTATCCCTAAAAGCGATGCTGAGTTCTACGACCTGGCCGAGATCTATAAAGACCAACTATAGGGTAGTCGGAGTGTAAGCAATGAAGGCAAATCCAAATCTAATTAAGCACGCGTACAACGCAGGAATGCAACGCGCGCTCTTCGACGCAGGCCTTCTAAAAGAGGCAAACATAGATAACGTTAAGCGCTTTATTAAAGAGGGCCTAAGTCCTTCCGAGGCCTGGGCGAAGGCGTATCCCGGAGAGCCAGCCCCCGAGAACTTAGAAGAACTTCTGGCGTAGTTATGTAGGGGAAAGTAAGTGCAAGAATACCTAAAACTAGCCTACGACGCCGGGGCTCAGCAAGCACTGACTGATTCTGGGTTGACTAAGGAAGCGGTTGGGATAGGCCCCGCTATGATTGTGGGTACAGCCTTAGCGGGTCCCCACGCAGACCTTGCGCAGGCCAGAATGATAGCTGATCCCACTGGTCCGCTCCGAGGCGCGCGCAGACTAGGAAACGTACTAGAGAGAAACATACCCCGGCCTGCTGTTGATGCTATGATAGCGCGTAGAAACGCATTGTTCGCTGCTAAGGCGACCGACACTCACTCTAGGGTTGCCCGAAGAACTCTTACGGGGATAGCGCCAATCCTTGCGGCCACTTATGGAGGGGGGGCCGTGGGAGGAGCCTTAGCGGGTCCCCCTGGCGCATTCGCTGGCGCGGTAGCTGGGTGGCTGGGTCTCGGTGTTCCTGCTGCCGTCGCGGCCAGAAATCGCTTCGTACCGGAGGTTAAGCCTACAAAGATGCAATTTTTAAAACAGTACGCTAAGACACCCACGGGTAAGGCAGCGCTTTTAGCGGCTTTATTAGGCGGCGGCGCACTCGGCTACAGTGCTCTAAAGGACTAGCCGTGAACAACTTCCTAAAACTCGCATACGAAGCCGGAGCCCAGCAGGCATTGATTGATGTGGGACTACTTAAGTTGTCGGAGAAGCCTGGTGCAGCCCCGGCCCTCCCTGCAGAGTACCCTACGGGGGAACAACTGGCAAGGAAGCCTGTTCCCCCGCCGAGCACCGTTAATCCGGTAACGGAGGCGGTTAAAAAGGCCCCCGTTAGCTTTACTGCTGCGAACCGCCTAGAGAAAACCCCGCATATTTTTAGCTTTAAAGGAACCTTCCCATGATGGAATATCTAAGCGTAACAGCGCAGCAGCTCTTACCTATACTGGGGGCCTTCTTAGCCGCCTTTGTTGTTCACCTAGTTAGCAGAGCCATCAAGGCAGTAGAGAAGAAATTCGATATAGACTTGGACAACGATCTCGAGAAGCGCGCCTTAGGCCTAGTTAGGTCGGGGGTTGTGTATGCTGAGCAATGGGCTATTAATAAGACTCGTACCGAGGGTACGAAGCCATCGGGAGCCTCAAAGCTGGAAGAAGCCCTGGTGTTTGTTCGAGCGGAAGCAGAGCGAGCAGGGCTAGCAACGTGGGTAGAGGCTAGAGGTTCTGATCTGGCCAAAGTTGTTGAAGCACAGCTAGGGAAGGTATTTAAGTAGTGTCTGCGTTTGCACCACCGGTAGTCCGTTCCTACGGGGTAGGTACCGGAGGCCTTAATGCCTCCGAGGCTCAGCAGGGGTTTGCCCAGGGAGCTGCTATGGCTCCGGAGGTGATGCAGAATATCCAGAGAAGCACGCTGGCGACTAAGGTAACTCCTAGAGATGAGTTTAAAGCCTTGGAAAGGATGGACAAGCACGAGCGCCGCCTGGAAAAGCGTGAGGATGCGGCAAATAAGAAGTGGCTATCTACTATGAATACTAAGGGACCTTATTCAAAGAAGGCTCCGGTGTACAAGGGCTTGGGGGGCTCGGCTAGTCCAAAGGCTCCTGAATGGAAGCCCCTGTCTGAGAGATCTAAGACTTCCTCGGATAGCTACCCGCCTCTACAGGCTCTGTTGTCTCGAGCCCCGGAAGCGGAGTCGTCGAGGTTGCTCAAAATACTTCCCTTCTTAGGGGCTGTTGCTGGCGGCACCTTAGCGCTTAAAAACCCACGCCTGGCAAAGCAGCTGGGAATGGGAGACGTCAGGAGTAGTAAGATCATGGCGGGTGCGCTGGGCTCTGGAGCGGGAGCAACTATCGGATGGCTACCCGAGGTGACCTACAATGCAGGAAACGCTGTCTTTGGTAAGGTAGGCTCCTCGGAACCCGACCTTGACGCTACCTTACTAGCTAGCATATCCCGGGTAACTCGCGACGCAGAGAAGCTGGGGTCTGCTGCAGCTATGGCGTACCTTAAAATGGCTTGTGTACCCGTTGGAGGCATGCAGCCCATGAAACACGATGACAATGTCCACATGATTTCGAAGTCTCTGGACAGCCTGGCTGCGCAAGCTATGGAGCTAAAAAAAAGAGTCGACAGGGGCGGAGTACGTATACCTGCGTGGGCAGAGCGTAAGGTGTACAGAGCAGCTGACTCTATTAAAGACGCTCTAAGCTCCGCGTTTACTATGCATAAGCCCACTATTAGGATAACTATAATCAAGGCTGCCAACGAAGGGGCTAGGTTAGCAGCTAGGCCCATTGCGGAAGCACCCGAATGAGTGAGTTTTGGAGAGCGATAGCTATGGCGGCAACGGTAGTTGTCTTCTTAATCCTCTTCGATCGACTGCTTAGGAGCTAATTGTGGAAGAGTACATCAAGCTAGCGTTCGCGGCTGGCAAGCAGCAGGCCATGGAAGACTACCGAGCTTCCATGGAGGATTACATTAAGCAGGCGCACTACGCTGGGGTAACAGCAGCCCTAGCCGAGGCGGGATTATCTAAAGAGGCTATTGGCAAGGCAGTAGGTAGTAAGCTACTCAGGCGCGCACCAGCTCCCTCTGGTATGAGGCCAATAGCAATTGATACCTCTAAGGCTACAGCGGCTGATTTAAATACGTGGGTTAACAAGGGTAAGTTTGAGCAGGTACACTCGGCTGTCGGAAAGAATAAGGGACTACTAGACCAGATGAACCCGGATCTAAGAACGACGTATAATACGTGGGTTACAGGTAAGGGGTCCGGAGGGCGGCAGAACCTACGAAGAGCTATCAGCGAGAGGTAGCTCTAGCACCTAAACAAGAAAGTCCCTAACGGGACCGGCTTGCAGGGGGTTTTGGGGAGACTAGCTTAGGGACAGATGGGTTTTGGTGGATGACCACTATTGGCCTTTGTCTTTTAAGTATCTGGGCTTGATATCGTTGGATTCAGTTGCCACATCAAACGATTTGAAAGAATGCTTCAGGTATTCAATTAGATAAACAGCATACCTTGTGAAAAACTCATAATTGTTAAACAAGAAGACTTCTTTACCTTCGCTGGCGGCCTTATTGTACTCTGCCTTAAATTTGCGGACCTTCTCTGGGGTCCACTTTATATTTTCGTGGTTCGCAATTTCGGTCAATTCAACTTTCCCCGGAGATGAAGTAGAAGCCGCAGATAGTTGACCTTCTCTCGTCTGGTCATGTCTGCGGGATTCCTGGTTAATAGTAACTTGTCTGCCTCTGTTAGCTTTATAGGAGGATCCTTGGGCGGGTCTGTCTTGTCAGCCACGGCACTCCTCCTAAAAGCTAGTCTAAACCCTCTGCTCAAATTCCCACGCTACTCGGTCCTCTTTTTCTTGGTATGAGGTACCACTGTAGTGGTAGGTCTTCGTCTTGGATATGCTGCTCAGGTACGCAGCAACAATTATTCCCAAAGCTTGGGCATGCTCTGGAGCACACACAAAGTCCGTTGAGAGCGATTTCATTGGTATGTAAAGAATAACCTGCATACCTTCTTCTTGACCGGCGCTCACAGACAACTCTGGGTTGGTGTCTGGGTTGCGCCTGTTCAGCCACATCTTAACGCGACTGAACATGAATACCGGAGAGATCCACATTGCTATGTCTCTCCGCGTAATTCCTGGGGCCTCCTTTAGATCATCCGCTACCCTAGGCAGCGCCTTTATCATCTGGCTGGCGGTACTTGTTACCACCATGAAGTCTGCAGCGAACCACCAGTCCTGTAGCTTGTGGATTACGCCAACTACAACAGTGGCTAGGAGAGCACAGATTAGTAGCTCTGACATAGAAACCTCCTTAGTAAGGCTATGCTTATTAGTGTGTAATCTAAAGCAACAAGTCTTTACTTGCTGCCCCGGAGATACCCAGATTACTCTGGGCATCTCCTATTGACCGGTCCCACCCCGAAGGTAGAACTCCGGCAAAGAGCACCCCGCCCGGCGGTTCCTCAGGAACTTTCGGTAGGCGTCGGCACTCTGCTCCGCAGCCGATCGTTCAGGAGCTACAGTAGGCTCCGGCTTGGGCTGGGGCCCCTCGAGCGCCTTAGGCGCGTTGGGTCCGATCGCGGCGAGAAACATTTCTAGTACTGTCATTCCAATTCTCCTTGCCCACCCCGGTTACGGAGGGGCTTTGTATATGGGTTGAAGCACCTTTCCGGTGTTCAATATCTTATGCCAGATTATGCCCGGGGATTTGCGCGCTTACACGGTAACCGTGTAAGAGCTAAAAAATGCGCACTTCTGAGGTAGTGCGCTAACCCTTGGACTTCTCAGTCCACCTTCCGGAGAGTACGTACTGATCCAACTTGGACGCCGTCCTCATTGATCACCCGGTACGTCGCTCCTGTCTCAAATCCGCCTTCCTCACGAAGATCTACTATCTTCCCAGAACGCGTATCGATCGCCGCAAAGAAGTTACCCCCGTTAGCACCCTCCTCTACGCCACTCTCCGGATACAGCACCAGCATAGTATGATGTACCTTGCTCATTTCATTCCCCTTTGTTTTTGTATTAAAGTACTTTTGTACTTCAATATCTTATGCCATATTCGGGGGTTCGATTTGCGTGAGCTAAAAAAACCCCCTACCGCTAGCTTTAGCGCATCCGGGGGAGTAGACACACGCTTAGTGGTGCTAGTTACCACGCGTAGTAAGAAGGCTACGCTCCATAAACGGGAAGTTAGATAGTCGACTAGGCATAGGCGCTCATCGCCTAGAGTTCAGTACCCATTTCTGGGTAGTCCTCATTGCTGGAGAGGCTATCCTCCAACTAAGGCACTACTAAACTCTATCCCCTTCTATCCTTGGTATTACACCGTTAGGTGTAGCCGCAGAGGACCACTTCCCAGGGCCCCCGCTATCTAGTCTCAATTAAGTGCACAGAATGCAATTAAGTGAAACCCAGATCTATTGTAAGCCGGATCTGGATTCAGCTGCCGGACCACCCTATCGGCTGAGCGCGTGCTCTGCCCACCATTGGCGGGCACCTTTAGGGTCGTTGTTGGTCGGGTCTTCGGGGTTCTGGGGGGCCAGCGGGCCCCCGTACATCGTGAATACAGTGAAACCACTGTCGTCACGAATGCCGATGGTCTGGACATACCCTACCTGGCGGTAAGGCTTATCCAGCAGCCGGTCCTGCCAGGCTCTGTCTCCCCGAGCTTCGAGGATTACATCCTCGTCACTTACGGGGGCATCGCCCATGGCGGGACCGTAGAGGCCGCATGGCACTGTTCCCAGATTCGCAGGTATCTCAACCTGCTGGATGAAGAACCCACCCTCAGTTACGGCAACAACGAGCCGCTCCTGAATGTGCGCAGCTTGCGCACTGGTGATTCCATGATCCTGATGAAGTACTTCGAATTTCACTCTACTACCTCCTTGCCCTTTAGGGGGCTTTGTTTATTTTCCACATTTAGAGCAGGGGGTGGGGGTGTCCAAGGTTACTACGAACCAAACGGACCACACCAACGACCCACTGACTATTACGTACACCACAGAGTCCCAAATCTCCTGCGGAGTCGTAACAATTCTCCTTGCCCTCACGTTGAGGGCTTTGTGTGTTGAAAGCACCTTTTGGCGCTTCAGTATCTTATGCCATATTAGGGGGGCTGATTTGCGCGCTTACACGGTAACCGTGCAACTGTGCAAGAGCTAAAAAAGGGACTAAGCTGTATTGCTTTTGTCCCATTAGAAGTAGGGTCAGGCGGGTTGTCCGGCCCCGCAAGTTTCAGCCTCGATGGCACTGACCAGGTTTCATGCGTGCTCACCCGTCTAGCGGTACACACACGCACTAGCCGATTATCGGCGTCAGACATGCTTATCAGCGCGGCATGTCATCGCTTCGTCACGCTTACCTGGGTGACTGAGATGTCTCAGTGACCTGCTAAGTAGCAGGGGAGGACTCGAACCTCTTCTCGCGACGAGTATCGCTCACCTCTTCTCGCGACGAGTATCGCTCACCTCCTATCGAACGTATGATTCGTCCATACGTTCGGATCTCGGGTGGTCTCGACCGTAACTTTGGGAGAAGTCGTCTCCCGATACAGCGAGGGGAACCCTTTCGTCATCAGCACCCGCTCTCGCTCTTTGGGAGGGGTTCCTCCCCACCCATCCACTCCTTTACGTTCTATTTCTTCGTTATAGAAATGAATCTCATCCCCTTTGAGATACCAAGATTTCGTCATAGCAATTCCCTCCTTACGTGACCTCAGCTTCCTATGGCGAGGTACTCCTCGCCCATTTGGATATCCAATTTGGCGACGGCCTTCTCGGCTTCTTCCCTGGTTGCGAACTCGTCCACCTTGATGTACGAGTCGCTCTCTGAGGGGATGGTTCCAACCACCCCCTCTTCTATCTCTATGCTCCATTGCGTGGGTGTCCCCGACTCCCACGACCATTCCTTCACCATCACGACGAAGGTCTTTGTACCTTGAACCGTGGGCTGGGTCA
>Ga0098033_1000571_pt1 | contig 16426 bp, 8 predicted proteins | sample 1_EtaG_FD_75049 | JGI IMG/M metagenome (GOLD analysis project Ga0098033, IMG submission 75049) | Marine viral communities from the Subarctic Pacific Ocean - 1_ETSP_OMZ_AT15124 metaG | ecosystem: Environmental > Aquatic > Marine > Oceanic | place: Pacific Ocean | collected 2015-01-07
GATCCAGTCTCACTGAACTTTAATAGTTCAAGAGTACCATCACCAATGGATTGACCATTTACATCAAGCATCCCCCCTAGTTGTGGAGTCGTATCCTCTACTAATTCATTGGTGGCATCTACATACGCCTTAATGCTTTCGGAACTTGATAAAGTTGTGGCACTAGCTCCAGACATGGAGTCAGAGTCCAGAATTGCACTCCCAGAAACCCCAGTATTTATAACAGGACTTGTAATAGTTTTATTAGTAAGTACTTGCGTTCCTGTCTCAGTGACAATACCTGCCCCAGACCCCGTAGCAACACCGTCAACATAAGCCTTAGATGCGGCATCGTTTGCATTTGTCGGGTCTTCTACACCAAAAATCCTTTTATCGGCCCCATCAATTTGGACATCGTATTGAGTGGAATCAGACTCATCAATAGCCATTGACTCATTAGCCCTATCCACTGCTTCAAGAGCTAAGTACCGGCCTTGGTCTCCTGAAGTGTTTAAATCCTCATCCTGAATAATCGAGTTTGCAGAGAAGACAATTTCTGCTGTGGTGCGGTTTGTAAATCGGCTGACCTTTAAAACATTGGATGAACTGAGGGCGGCATCAAAAGGAGCAGAACCACCACCCGGTGCAGTGTCTAATGTGATTGTTCCTTGAACTACAGAATATTGGGAGGATGTTAATGCTGTCGTGCCAAGTGAGACTTTAATATTGTCCGTATTGTGGCTGACTGCCCCAAAAGAATAGGTGTAGTCTTTCCCTCCATTAGCCGAAGAATTGCTTGAATATGTGATGCTTGAGTAGGCCATATCAGTCGTTTATTTGTTCTAAGATGGTGGGTTTTACCTTCCTTTTGAAGTTGTCACTTGTCCATCCATTCGTAGACGGTTTTATGCTTCTTTGGGTTGGTATTGAAGTGCGGAGGAGGACGTTTATCAGAGAGAATCCCTTTAGCCCTAGTAACCAGAAGTTGAGGATATTTCTCAGCAAGAGGTTTCCACGCTTCATTCTGCCAAAGCATTTTGGTACGGGCGGCAATCTTATGTTTACTGAGAACCAAATCAATGATATTACGTTGGGTTGCCGCAGGCTTGCCCTCTAAAGAAGCAACATATTTTTTAGTGAAAACTTTACGATTCATCTTTGCCGCTTCCATAACCCAAGCATACTGTTGCTCTTGAGTGATGTTTTCACGGAAATCCTTACCTTCACCTGGAACTGAAATAGCAACCCACCTAGAAGGAAATTCTGTTTTAACTCCACCAATGTCTCTAATCCGTTCCATGATGGGGGATTTGTCTACTGGAGAGACAGAAGCAAGATTAATAAATGCCTGAAACGCATGACGTACATTAGGATCATCAATCCAATGCGAACCCGCATAAATTAGTTGTGGATCTCCTACAAAGTTCACTCTTGGGTTTAAGCCGGTTGAACCGCCCTTCCCTGTAATATCAAAAAGCCAATTGTTGCGTCTACGGAAGTTCAACCAAACTTGATCTATAACATCATGTGCTTTTGAGTCACGTTGATAAGCATCTTTGGATCTGGCATAAGCGGCACGGAGTGCGGCATAGTAACTCTGGACAGGGTTAACTTGGCTTAATAGATTTACTTGGGCCGACTTATTTCTAAGATCATCGTCATCAACCAATGCTCTAATATCAGAAATCCCCTTCATGAACGGGCGTTCTTCAATCTTTGTCATGGCGGCGAGCTTGAAGTATTTCCACATTTCGTTTGCGCTATTTACTCCCTCTATTTTTTCTTGGTCTGTCCTCCACAACCCATCCCAACCACCAGCTTGCTCATATATTTTGTTCATCATCCATGCATCTGCACCCATTTGGGTCATTAATGCAACAGGGTCGAGACCCCTCATGGATCGGTATCCTTCTTCTGAGATCAAGGCATAAGGTCTCCAGCCAGAATCCTGAAGATATTTTCTTGAAGGAACATAATAAGGATAGTCGGCAGGGTTCATGTCAGCATCTAACTCAGTAGGATAGGAAGCAGTCATGTTCCCTTCTTCCATCATTTGCCATGCTCCCATTGCGATGCTAGTACCAACAAACAACTTTCCCATTGCGTTGGCTTGCGCTTCTCTGCCGTGCTGTCCAAATAAGTTTTCTTTGGATTCTCGTACAATCAAGTTTGCAAGAGGAAGTCTTTCTAATGCCGCCCGGTCTAGGTTGATGATTGTCCCATAGAAAGGCATGAAAAGTTTGGCAACCCCTGTGGGTTCATGTCTTAACCAATTCAGTTGCTCAAGAAGCTGATGTCCTCCCCATCCGAACCATGATTGTTTTGTACCTACGGGGGTGGCAAAGATTTGTCCTGCCGCTTCGTTCATCATCCTTTTATCCATTTCCTTGTAATGGTGTCGCATCACAGACTTCGGATTTTTAGATAGGAGGTCTTTATATGCTTCTTTGTAAGAAAGAACCCCGTCTGCTTCTGCTTCAACAGCATAACGGTGTGCGAGTCTTTTTTTCTCCATTCCAATATTGACCGACCTGAAGAATTCATCCTGAGACATATTCAACCGACCCGGCAGAAAGATGGATTTATTAATAAACCGCAACCCGTCACCAATCAAAGTGTCTACATTGTTGTGAAGATTCCCCTCAAGACTGTTCTTATAAAACTCATGCCTGAAAAGCTTCGTCTGCGGTTTGTCCGTGATAAATGCGATGAAGGAACGGTTAATCGCATCTGGTAAGAACTCAAATGCTCCAGCAGTTAATTTGTATGCTTCTCCCATCTTGGTCGGACTCCAAGGAATCATCCCCTCAACCTGTGTTCGTAATATCTTATCTGCAATCATGAATGAGTTACCGGCAAGGTTCCTCCCAAGTGTGATGGTGGAAGAAAGCATACCTTGAATTGCTGTATCTACAACAAGTTCCTTTGTCCAGACCAAACCTCTGCCTAAGTTACGCATAGCACTTGTGAATATGTCTAACCAACGACCAGTAGGCCCATGCGTCCGATCCATCTCGATCCGTTTGACCAATGAGACCAATGAATCAATACCAGCCGCTCCACCATAAGAATCTATGAAAGTCTCTAACTTGGCTAATCCTGCGGCATCAGTCTTAACAGGGATCTTTAAGGAATTAAGCAATCTACCAGCCCCTGAAGTAGCACCGGCAAGCCACTCAGTCATTGCGGCAGTTACAGAATAGTGTCGAAGTAAGTCATCGAGTTGTGATGCTTTCCCACCAGATAGGGGTTTCTTGTAGATATTGACCAACTCAACAAGCCGTTCCATTGCATTCACCTGAAGCATACGCCCCGCTAGGATCTCATGCCTTGTTCTCTCAAGTGTGCCGGGTAATTTCTGAAGTTGTTCAGGAAGGAGATTCATCCGTTTTGCAATAGTCGCATCATCGGCCCATCCCTTGCCTTCCATTGCTTTGTCAAGATGCCCTTTAATGGTAATAGTCATCTCGTCAAACACTTGTTGAATCCCGCCTTCGGTATCAATATATTTCCAATTAACGCTGATACCACCGTGTTTTCTTGCCTGCTGTGCGGCCTCTCTGCCAGATTGGATAGGAAGTTCACCACCGGGAACACTTGTAACCTGAACAGGAGGTGTATCCTGCGCTCGCATGAAGCTGTCAAAAGCTTCTTCGTCTACTCTTATTAATTTCTCAGGAGGAATCTCATCAAGTTGTTGTGCTGTCCGTGTTGCAGATTCTTCAACGGTTTCACTAATTACTTCTGTTTCTGGTTTGTCTGTCTTAGGTCTGCTAAGTGCAGTCGCATCGGGGTCTTGTAAGCCTGATCTCTGGGACCGTTCCTTCATTGGGCCTTCTGCCAAATTCATAACCGAAGTTTTAATCCTCTTTAAACCTGCAAGTATCCCATGAATCCCAAGACCGAAACCGGCATCGATCATTCCATTTTTCAATCTCTTGGTGAAACGATCCTCTTCCTCTTTGTCTGAGGTGCTTAAAAAGTCAACGACATCCAACTCAACACCCATCATCTTAAATACATCTGCAAGATTCCCCTCATCGGGGTCAAATGCAAAAGCGGCAGTTAAAGAACCTTCACCTATACCTCTTCCTGCCATCCCTAATTTTGTCATACTTCCAACACCCGGCCCCAAAAGCGTATTTATAGCCGCCTGTCCTGTGATGAATTGGGACGTTCCACGGATTGCTTCAGGCCAGAATCCTTCCACACGATCAGTTGTGGGTATCTCAGGGATGTCAGAGGGGAAGTCACGTAGCACCTTTTCACTGCCAAGCCGTGAAGTGTATTGCAAAGTCTCAAAAATATTACCTTCTAAACCTAATTTCTTCCAAATCTCAGGGTTGTTGAATCCGAGCATATGAAGCTTGATTGCCAAGGGCCATGTCATATCAAAGCCCATTTTTGCGTTCTGCATTTCTTCCAGACTTGTAGCAAGCTCGTTCAGGCCATCAACTGCTCCCCCAACAACTTGCCCCAACGCTCCTGAATCCCAACCTTCCATCCATAGACCCCATTGGGCTTTACCGGCTTTTTGTGCTTCTACCTGCTTATCATTGCGTACCAGCCTTGCATCAAATGCGTCAGTGTCGGCATCCGCTTCATCTAAGGTCATTCCTGTTTCAACAAGAGACTCTTGGACTTCCCTCGCTTCTTTTTCGTTATATCGTCCTTCACGAATGGCTGTTTCTAGTGCAATGTCCATTTGAGTCTTTATTGTTTAGATTTCTTACGAATTAACATCATTTTCCTTTTTACCGTGTCTGAAACAGTCATTTTATTGATGCGCTCTAAAGCTTCAGCGGGTATTTGCTCTTCCAGAGTTTTATTAATCCCCGGTGTGACTACCACCTTATCCATTCCTGTGATTGACGACACCTTGTGATGAACTATTTTTGCGTATTTCGGTAAATATTCATTTAGATATGCTTCTATTTGGTCAGGGTTCCAATCTGGATTTTGCTCAAATACACCTTTCATGTGCTTGTGTAACTCACGCCTGTCGGCGGCCTGCACCCTTAATGTGACTGTCCTTGTCCCAATGTCAGTGTCTAGTGATGTTGGGCCTATGTTTAACTCAACAATTTGGTCGGCTGTGTATATGATTTGCTCACGGAACAATTTTGTAACAGTGGGCCGCCAATCTTTTGAGTAGAGGGGGGATTCTCCTATTTCAGCCTCAAGAGCATCAGCTTCCGTCTTAATATAATTAAGGAGTTGGGTGAAATCTGCTTTGTCTAAGTCTGTGATGCTGTTTGTTATTTCTCCTGAAAGATTCCTTAATCTGTCTAATTGGTCTTCTGGTGTTAATTCATCATAATTTATTTGTCCTTCTGGGGTTGTAATTGCGTTCATAAGAACAGCATTAATCTTACTGTGGTATTCTTTAGAAAGGATCTTAGGTTGTCTTTCAATTCTTTGCTTTTCTTCTAATTCAGAAGACTTTGCTCTCTCTTCCTTGATCTGTGTCTGTTTCGTCAGAATTTTTTCTATCCTACTTTCTTGTCCTTCAATCTCATTGTCATCTTTATCAAACCGTGGGAAAGCATCTTGAATGGTTGCTATATCAATACTCCATAATTGTGGGTCTTGGATGTACTTCCACATATTTCTTTGGTAAGTCTGTTGATTTGAAGGCAGTCTCCTTATCCCACTTTCTTTTCCCCGTTTTGCAAGGACTTCAGCTAATTCTGGTGTTTTAACACCTAGATGAGATGTAAGTGTTTCCTCAGTTGCATTAATAAGATCCAGAACATTTTCATCATCCAGATAGTGAGTCTTCCAGTAGTTTCGTTTTTCTGTATCCCTTGCGGCTTCGATGGTCTGCTTTCTAAGTCTTATTGAACTCTGCCAGCTTATTGCCGTTTTAAGATCGTCTTCCTCAAGCTTCTTGTTTTTATTAAGGTCTTCTTCTGTGAGAGCATCACCTAATTTATGAAGCCTAACTAATTCTGCAAGGGAGTCACTGTTTAACCTTTCAAGGTTGTCCTTATCAGTCCCTTTTTGTATAAGAATTTCTTGTCTATCCCTTAGTTCCGCAATCTCCCAATCCTCCCAACCATTCAGGACTTGAAGCTCATTGGTAAGATCCGTTTTTAAGAGCAATACATCTGCAAGTGGGCCTTGAGTCAAGAATTTAAATGTCCTGTTACTGCGGTCTCGTTTTGCAGTTTCTTTCACTTCGGCATTAATATTCTTGATTGAGTTTTGGAGATTAATAAGATCCTGCCAACGCTGATAGCCTTCGTCAGAATGGAACACATGTTCTACAGGGAGTTTCTGTAAATCCAACTTCATTAATTCCTCTTCATTCTTAGGATCGCTCAGTTTCCCATATAGATTCCCTGCGGCTACCTTCCTAGCCTGAGCAGATTCTTGTTCTTTTTCTGTAAATTCTCTTTCCTTTTGTTTATCTCTCACTTTTTCAACATCAGATTTCATTTCAGGACTGAAATTACGCACCTTCTCTTGGAACTCTGACTCTGGGATGTCGTACAGTTTAGGATTATCAATAAGACTTTTAAAATTTAACCACTGGAGGTCTTCACCCCACTTAATGTCCAGCCGTTTATATTCTTTAGCCCTTGCCCTTAAAAGAGCTACATCACCATCCGTTAATTTGTGTTTTTCTTGTGCGGCTAGTATATGTACCTCTGACCCTTCACTAACCAGTTGCTCATAACTTAAAGACCTTCGCCCTTGTTTCCGGGTTTGCAGTAAACTTGCGTCCTTAGCCGCCTTATCTTGAAGCTTTTTGTCTGCAATAAGTACTTTTTGATACCCTAAAACATCATCGACTTGGCTTTCGTTCAAGCCTGCTTTTCCCATCAATTCCCTAAGAGCCGGCTCTTTGTCACTCACCAAAGTCTCTCGGTTCATAAAACCCATGAACTGGTCAAAGGTCTTGGAATCTTTCTGGTTATTCAGTATCTTTTGCCGTTTTGTAAGTGTGATAACCATCCTTGGAGTCAACCCTTTGCCATCATTAAGCTTTTGGGTAAGTCCAATAATATTGGAAGTATTTATCAAATCTTCGTCTGTTATGCTTTCATAGTTTGACCATTGGGCAGAAGCCAGATCCTCTAACCCACTGATCCTTACACCTTCGTTGTTGAAATCAATATATCCCTGCACTGTCCTATCATAACTTTCTTTCCATTTGGTGAGTCTCAACACCGGGTCTTTAAGTAATGCTGTTTCCAAATCTTTCTTTGTTTTGAAATCCATATAACGAGATGCAAAATCTAACCGGCTTTTTGCCCCTTCGTTAATCTGCTCGGTGTCTTCTGCCTTAAAAAATAAATTACGCATAGTCGTGACTTTATCCCCCGGGACTTCTTCGACTATCGTTGCCCATTCTTGCTTCTTAAGCATTTCCCGAGACATCGCTTGGTATTTCTTGTAATTCTGCTCTTGGGTCTCCTTGCCTTCTTTTGTTAAGGCTACATTTTGTTGTTTAATTCTGGCTTGAAATAACTTGATTGCTTTTGTGGATGCTTCACTTTCTGGGGTCTTGTCTCCTGTGATAATCTCGCTTAGTGACATCCCGTTGTTAGCAAAGCCCGGCTCATCAAGTGCTTGTATTGAACCTAATGCTTCAACCCATTCGGAATCTGTGCTTAAAGGGTCATTTAAAATGTTCATTCCTTGTGAATTCACCTCATCATGAATCAACCCCTCCAGTTGTGACTGAAGCAAGGGGTATTTAATGCTAAGAAGCTCGTCACGGATACCCTTATAAGACTTGGAGTTTCCACTTGGTGCGTCTGGTGCGTCTGGTGCGTCAAAGTCGCCGGGGCCGATAGCTGTTACAAGCTTACTCAGCCGATCTTGTATGACCGACCTTGCTTCGCCGGTTGCCTGTTTAACTGTTTCTGTCTGGACAACATCACGTAGCGCACCTAAAGCTCGTGTCTTATAGGTTTCCCATTGCTTTTGATATGCAGGATGAAAGGCCAGATCCGTATCACCAACATTTGTTTTATGCTTTTTCCACCATTCATCAACCAGATATGTCATTTTTTCTGAAGGAGAATACTTGTCATCGTCAAAACGGAATCCCTCCATAGACTCAGCAACCATTGCACCGGCATCATCCATTAATGACTGTCCTGCATCACGACCTAGATTCTCAGCCCGTGCTTCACGCCATGCTTCATTATATAAACGGTTATCTTTAAGTGGTTCATCAGTCGGGGGCGTGACCAACCCTTTGGCAACCTGTTCCTGAACCCGGTTAATTCCTGCTTCAATATCAAGCTTACGGTTTGTTACAAGAATCTCACTGAACTGGTTGATATAGTTCCTGAGTTGTTGCCCTCGTTGTGTTGCCATTAATTCTTCCTTAACCAATAGTTATTATATAAAGGCTGAAACTTGGGTTGTCTTCGCATGGAGGTGACGGGCCTATTTCTCCATCCTCTATCTAGTTGCAGTCTTAAACCTGTTCTATTTACAACTGGTGGTTTCCCTACAGAATTACTCTTTGCCATAGACCCCCATGTGGTCTTAGGTGAACCAGATTTTAACCAATCTTGGACTTTCCAATCATCAGCCAGTTGCTTGTCTGTTACATAGCCAGAAGCCAATGAAAGCAGATGCCCGACCATAACCATATTGTAATCGCCAACGGATTCTTCCTTCTCAAGTTGTGCTTCTTCTAGGGCAAACCCAAGGGTATCAATGTTTGCATCATACTCGTCCTGAGTGGCAGAAATCTGTTGAGCAAGATATACCCTCAAATCATTCAGATCACCTTTAATGTTCACCATTTGTTTCAGGTTTTTGCTTGTAAGCAACCGCTTGGCATTATCGACACTAAACCCTTTGACATTTCTCGCAACGGAAGCGGCTTCTATCTGAGCCTGTTCCTCCATATTCTTGATATTCAGTTCCAGCATCTTCTCGGATGCCTTTTCTTTCTCCTTTTCTGCTTCAAACTTGGCCTGAAGCATCTTGGAAGCGGCGGCCTTACCTGCGGCCTTCGTCTTGGCGGCAACCGAGCTTTCTGCTAATTCATATTTCCTGTCCTGAAAATCAACATTCCAAGCATATTCCCGTTCTGCTCCGTATATCTGTAATAACGCCGTTCCAGCACCAATATAGCTACACATCTATAGTCTCCTTGTTCGCTGATGGTACTGGGCTTCCCACTCCCCACCTTGGAAACTGCATGGCAGGAACGCATCTGATTGTATTTCTACCTGAACGCCTGTGGATACAGAGTAAACAGGGAATCTAAACGTCCCTGAAATAATAGGGGTGGTGTCTGTTTTGTTATCTTTCTGTCCGACCAACCGCCCATTCATGGTGTGTGTGCTTTGTGTCCTGACTGCCGATCCACCAACTGTCACATCATGGCCTTGGGGTTTAACAATAACTTTAAAATAACCTGAATTCGCATAGTTTACGCTCATAGTCCTTAATTGAATCCTGCCTGCTGTAGTTGCGGCTTGGTTTTCTTTGACACGAACCACCGGCTCACTGAACCGATAGAGGAAGTCATACTTAACCCCTCCCCACAACGGGTTATCACTAGCAAGAGTCATTGCGGCAATTTGAGTTGCAGTTTTAGAGTCTCCAGCCTTGTCCACATAAACTAAATTGGCATTGGCTGACCCGGCATCTGCATATTGCTGTGTTGAGAAATTAGTATAAGCCGAGTCGCTGGTAAGTTTCACACGCCGGTCAAGAAGAATAGGAGCATTATGTGAAGTCTCAGTCTCTGCGGTATCACGCCCTAGATTGATTTTCTCAAGGTAACTCTTGGTTGCGGCATCTACGGTTCTTTCAACAACAAGAATCAAGTCTGCTTCCACAAAACCCATTCCACGAATCTTCCCGTCAAACTTCCATTTAGACCAGGAAGCCTGCACCTTGGTCGACCCAACCCATGTGTAGCGATAGACCCAAACAGAATCCTCGGAATCTGTGTCGTCTGTTCGGATCGCAAGCATATCCACGTTAGAAGAAGCCAGTAATTGCACTGCTTCCCCTGCAATGTATTTGTTAACGTGCATCGTGATTGCTTGGGCATCCATCGTGTTTGTGGTCGAGTCCACGTAATACTCACGGATACCTGTATGACCTCCACGCTTCTCCGCAAAGAAGACGAAACGCCCCGAACTGGTAGGGGCTGATTTCATAGAAGTCTCAAATGTAGTGACAGTCTTAATTGCCGCCGACTTGGTGGTGAGGATAGAATCAGACCTGAGTGCAAGTTGCTGGAGTTTAGAGAACATAAGAAGGTTCTCATGGTGCGGGATAGCGTACTCTAAGTTACTGATTTCAGTACCCGCCGATGATACTGCAATGGCCTGTGTGTCGAGATCCGTTAGAACTGTAGTCAGCCAGAAGTTTGTAGATTTGTTAGTCTCACTTAAATAAAGAGTCTCCTCGCTAAGAAAGCCGAGTCGTCCTTGATGATAGAATATGTCTGAAATCTTACTCCCAACGAAGTCTGGGTAAGGATTAGACTCATCATCTCCAACACTTCGGGCATCCCAGTTAGTTAATTTCAGGCTATAAGTCCCATCAGAGTTACGGACTAACCTTCGTGGCAACGTGCTGGCATCAAACTGGTGTGTGGTATTATCAATTGCACACTCTTTATAAGTAATCTCACTCGTTGTTGAGTTATAGACTGCCCGTACATAGTAATCATCCTGGTCTTTAGAGAAATCACCGGCGACTTTGACCTCAAAACCCGCCATCTGGGCTGGGCCTTTAGTCGGAAGTTTCTTAAAATCGGCAGTCTTTGTCTTAAACACTCTCATGTGTCCAAAATCCCGACTGTCTTTTGCTTCTATTGTGAAATCCTCAGTCCGATTTGGGGTCTTGAAATAGATAACGGATTCACTTTCACGGAAATATGCTGATATTACAGGCTTAGTAAGGTTCCCGCCCCCCCCACTTTTGGAAATGGAAGCGATTGAACTGTCAGCAACTGTTGTGGAATAGGTTGGTGTAGAATTATTATTAAGAGCTTTTAATAACTCCTCGCCTATTTTTTTGGTCGATGTGTTCGCCTCAGTTAAGGATGTGCCAGAGTCAGGAGTTGTGTGAGAGAAAGTGTTAACCGTATCATCATCTTCCGTGATCGTGATTGTGTATGTTGTTCCAAAATCGCCAATTCTGATCCAGACTACTGCTTCATAATAACCTCTGTTAGTCGTAACCGTGTCTGACTTAGCAACGGCAGTCGTCTTGTTGCAAATAAAAGTTTCATCAGCAATTGAAACAGCACGAAGATTAGTCTGAGGGTCTGTGACCTTAACGTAATTGCATACCGTGTTGTAATTCGTTGCGGGGGTATCGTCTGACTCATAAACCTTTGCAAACGTGGGCGAACCAGAAGCGGCGACATCCGGTGTTCCTGTCATTTCGTATTTTATTGTAGAGCCGGTGGTTCCTGCAATCGTTGTGAACTCACCATTATAATAGTTGGTTCCACTGGTCACTTCCGCAGTATTGATCTGCACTTTGTCGCCAACACTTAACCCATGTGCTGATGCAGTGGTTGCCGTTGCAGTTGCGGTGCTGAAAGTAATTGTACTAATTGCATGATCGTCAGGTTCTGTGACGTTGACAGTTACAGACGCTCCAGTAGAAGTATTAAATAATGTAGGGGGTTGGTTTGGAGTGATAAGTAGAAAATAAGCTTCTGTGTCGGAGCGTATTATTGTTGTACCAAACGAGTTGGCAGTAGCGATATCACCTATTTTAGCTAGATGCTCACTACCCGGTCGTTTTGATAAGCCTGTCGATGGGTCTGATAATCCGTTGGTTTGTTCATCACCCTGAGTCGGCAGGCGCAACACCATCGGTTGCTGAGAAACACCATCTGAAAAATTAGGGAAACTGTCGTTTATGAATGGCATCAGATAAAGCGGTTATAAGCTTCATATAAATTGAATTCGCCACGGGTGTGATGGTCGAATATGGATCTCTTGGAGATAAGACCGTCAGCCTGCTTCAGTTCTGCACGGGCCATTGCCTCGTCTATCTGGCTAAAACCGTATATTTCTTGTGCGCCTAAGTATCTGGAAACAAACACTCTTGCGGCACGGACTGCGATGTAACGCCTCGCATATTCTGGAAGAGAATTCTCTTGGTTGTCATCATCGTTGTAGTCCAGTTCTTCAACGAGATCCACTTTAACCTCAGTGTAATTAGCACCTATCTCATAGGTGTGCTTTTCATAATCGTAAAGCTTCAATCCTCTTTGAGTTAAAGGATAATCCCTGCTTACATCAACCGGCGTTACCTTCAACGTGTTGCTAGGAAGAGTCACCTTGTTGGAAACAGCATCGGGGGTAAGTGCGTATTTACGCCGGGTATTGAAATGCCAGCCTTCGGTCTGCACCTCACGGTTGATCCTGTTAAGTATCTTCTCAGCCGCTTCCGCATCTGCCAGACCAGAGGTTAGGCTATTTACAGGGGCTTCCCCAATCACGGACAACATAATATTGACCGCTTCCAACTTGGGGTTGGTTACAACTGTCGGCATATCAAAATATAGGAGAAGGGAACGGGGGCCGAATGACCCCCTAGAAAAACAAGATTAGGCTCTTGTCGTCTGGTTTGCACCATAATTGATCTGATAACATGACTCAGGACGGAGCCAGTTCGTTCCAAGAGCGAACTTAGCGACCATTAAATGTCCCTGTCTTCGGATGTCATACTCAGATTCTACCTTCAGTCCCATTAACTGGACTGTCCCGATAGCAGATTTATGAAATCCAACAGCAAGACACTTCCTGAAATCTCCAATATAACTATTGGAAGTTTGGATCATATTGGTGTCATGGGAGGTGACGTTTGCCAGAGTAGGTAAGTGATTAGACTTCAGGACGTTAATCCCTGCAATCTTCAATACTTCACCATCTGCAAATGAACCCGATCCACCCCAATCACGATTAATCGCCTTAGTACCTTCAACGATCTTGTAGTATTGGATTGGATCAAAGACCACATAACGATCATTGTCTGGGACATCATTTTGATCCATCATGCGGGCCATTGTCATAACATGGCTGGCGAGTGTGTCACCAACAATGTCATCAGTATCAGATGCTAATGCGATCTGATTAGCCGCAGATGGTTTCCCACCTGTGATCGTGGTTGTCTGTCCACCACCATTATGCACCTGAATCAGACAGTTCTTGTCGAACTTATTCGCAAGAGCTTGACCGAGTTGGTGGGCATAAGGCGCACGAACATCGTAATGATTAAGAGCCTCATCCAGATTGGAAATGAAGACATGGGAGATTAAGAGACCATCAATATGAACATTCCGTTCATTGTGCTTGATAGCCGCCCCGACAATCTCTGTCCCCGGCTCATGATAGCTCGCCGCACTCGTTCCCAAAACTGGAAATTGTGCCGACTTCCCTGAAGAAATCGTGCGGGTCATGTGAAGACCCTTCATCATGTTTATCTCATCAAAGGTTTGTAAGACCTCTCCTGAGAAGACCTTGAGCATCAAGGCCAAATACTCGGTTCCCGTATTATTAACGAGACCTAGACGAGATACAGTTGCATTAGCCATAAATAATCCTATGGTTTGTGATTAAAAAGACGGTTTAACACGCCTTCCTTGGTCACTCGGCTACAATAGGATTATCCTCCGCAGAGGGTCAGACTGTGCTTATGTTTCTTTGGAAGTGGATTACCCCGGTAGGTTGGAAGCCATTGCCTTGCGCTCAACTGACTTACGGTAAGCGGGATCTTTGGCATAGCGAGGATCTTTCATCGCTTCTGACATTTGTTCCCAAGAACCGTAGCCGGTTGATGCCGAATTAGACTTCCCTTGAACTAAATTGGGTGCAGACCCATTTTCTTGTCTCCACAATGCCGCAAGGGAGCGAACTGCAAAACCAGTATTCTGATTCGGGTCATTCAGCATATTGTTATACACCTCAATATCCTCATTAGATAAGCTCTGCTCTGCCCAGTTCATCATCTGACTGAACTCTTGTTCGCCGCCTGCAATATCATGGGCTTGTTTCTGGGCTGTTTCAGCCAGCGACTGCTGACCTTTGATATATCCATCCACCATCTCCCTCGGAAGATCGCTTTCGGACAATTCTTTGTAACTCTCTGGGGAGAGATTACCATTTTCATTAAATTCTTTTTGGTACTTTGTGTAGTCCAAACCCTTCTCTGCTAATGCATCTGTCGCCTCCTTCTGATTCATCTCAGAAAACGGGGGGGCTTCAGGGGGGTCTGACTTTTGAGATCCTATTTTTGTCTCAAGCTCAGAATAGGCTTTCGCCATGTCTTCTGCACTCTGAAATTTTTCTGGCAACCATTCGGGTCTCTCAGGTTCTGCTATCTTTCCGTCTAAGCGTTCAGGCATCTGTTCTTCGCCCTCTGCCTTGGAGACCATTTCGTTTATATATTCCTGAGATTCAGGCTCTTGGGTCGGGGTGGTTTGTACTTCGGGCATATTAACTCAATTGGTTCGGTGATGGCATTCCCTGCATCCCCTGCATTGCTTGTTCGCCGCCAAATTGACCTCCGAACTGCTTAATAATTTCAGGTGATGCCGATTTTAGTAGCTCAAAGAACTGTTGCTGTTGCTGTGCCTGTTGAGCCGCTTCCTGTTCCTTCTGTTTCTGTTCCGGGGTCTTCACCATTCCCTTCATTTCTATCCCCCGTGCCGCACCAACACGCATGATGATCTCATTAAGATTCATTTCAGCCTGGATGCCTTCGGATTGTGAAAGGAGGTTGATGTCATTCAAAAACTCGGTCAGACGGTTCAGGTCGTCATTCCTGCCTAGTCCTTCTAGGCCGGTGACTATCTGGGGTTGAACTTGCTCGTCATTCAACGGGGGAAGTTCTCCCTTAGATGCTAATTTATCAAGTATGATCCTGACTAGAGGTAGCTGGAAACTGGTTGAGAGCAAGGAGAAGACTCCACCTAAAGACGATTCCAGTTCTTGAGCCATGTATCTTATTTCTTGTGCCGTAACACGCTCCGCATCTCTGCGTATTGCAGAGTTCAGCATGAAGGAATAGCTCAGACGTTCAGAGATTTTCTGAATTGTGATGTCTGCAATCTTGAAGTCGTTGAATTTCTCCATTTGCAAGACACTCACATCCTGGGCGTTTCCTGCAATGATTCCACCATTGGGAACCTCGGCAAGATCCTGTTCTGATGTCATCCCGTTAGGAGATACCATGAATAAGACCTTAGATGCGGCGGCAGAACCTTCAACAATGGCCTTTGTAAGCTGTTCCAGACTTTTGAGGTCTCCGTAATACTGCTCTATGTGTCCTCTCCCGTAGTCCTCACCGTCTATAAAATCGTATCTGAGTGGCAACCACGGCAGAGTTTTGTTATCCGGGTAAAAGCCCTGAGATCCCGGTACTGTGTTACCTTCTATCTCTTGATGAACTTCCCACCCCCCTTCTTTTTTGCGTTTAACGCAAGTGTATAAATCAATCTCCCTGTCAGGGTCGTCAGGGACGTTTGTATCATTTGGGACTAAGCCTTTCGCCGACTCTGGCAACATCATTGGAGAGATGCCTTCCTTAATGATGATCTCAGTCACGTTGTTATTCGGGTCACGGTAAACAACATAACGATCTAAAGGATAAACCCTCATCCTACCCTTGTCCGGGTCAGGCCAGCACATGAGTACATTTCCTGAGACAATGAGATGCTTTAGTGCTTCAAAAGCCTGGACTCTGGTTGCAGAGTTTTCAATCTCACGCATCACCGCACGTTCCGCATTGCTCATTGACTCATCAATCGCACCCTTGGTCATCTCTTCCCCTAACTCCTGTCTTAGCTCAGAACTGAGTGTGAGCTTGAAGAAGGGGGCATTTGGTGGGAGCAGAGTAAGCAGTAACTTTGCAGATAGGTGGTTTACCCCTCTAGCTCCAAGGGATTGATAAGGTGTTGGGAACGATGTTGCACTGGTGGAACCTTCTTTTGGGAGCAGAGTCGGAATAGTAAGTTCACTGCACTTTCTGGCACGTTCTAAAAACGGTAGACGTTGGGCCGCACCTAATTCGTATAGGGCCTTAACTGGCGAGTCTTCTTTATTCACGTTTGTATCCTATGTTAAGACCTGTAGACCCAGCATGTTTAGGGTTCAATGCCAACCCTTTGCGTGGAGAAAGTGTAGGGCGTTTAACAAGTTTCCGTCTGGTGAATTCTGCCTGTGTATCAAGGGATGGGTTCCCAAATTCCTCTTCAGAAAACTCTGATTTCATTCTTGGATCTTCGGGGTCTGGAGGAGGGTTCCATTCGGGTTCACCTTCAGGGTCTAAGGCATCCAGCACGGCTGGTATGATCGGCCCAGAAGAGTCTATTACGTTGATGTTTCCCCCTGAAGAAGAGCTAGTACCACTTGGTTTCGGATTTTTTATAAAATCCTGAATATCCTCCAGACCTTGATCTATCGTTGACCCTTGATACATTTCGTGTAGATCC
>Ga0098033_1000572_pt1 | contig 16413 bp, 12 predicted proteins | sample 1_EtaG_FD_75049 | JGI IMG/M metagenome (GOLD analysis project Ga0098033, IMG submission 75049) | Marine viral communities from the Subarctic Pacific Ocean - 1_ETSP_OMZ_AT15124 metaG | ecosystem: Environmental > Aquatic > Marine > Oceanic | place: Pacific Ocean | collected 2015-01-07
ACTAAATAGTACTATTATAATCCCAAACAATACTATTGATATGTATTCTAATGTTAGATATGTATGTATTATTTTTATCCCTTTTTTATTGTGTGGAACCGTAGGGAGTCAAACCCTAATTGCCGCAGTGCAAGTGCGGAGTAATCTCGTTATACCACAGCCCCATATATTTCTATGCTTCAGGAAGTTCGCAAACATCACCATCACAAAACCTATCTACAACCGCTTTGTTTCCCTTAACTTGTCTAAAATTCAATTTCTTCAACTTAGAAACAGTTTTATCATATTTTTTTTCATCTATAGCCTCATACGGCATCTGTCTATAAGCTCCACCACTTGATCTTGGTAGTAATGATATACCCTTTAATTTGTACTGAAAATAATTTAACACGTGTGGTAGTTCATCTGCTTCTGTTTCGGGGTCAAATGTAGCAGTGCAACTAACCTGATTATCTGCCCAATGTCGTTGTAAGAAAGCGGCTAAACTGAATTGTTCCCAAATCGAAAGTTCAGCCGCTGTTCTTATACCCTCCCCAGCATCAACTGGAATGTCTACAACTACCGTAGAATTTTCTGAACCAAATGCAGGTTCTATCTTATAACCGGCTTTAGTTAAAGGTTCTATTAACTCTGAACATTTAGATAATCTAATCCTACGAATATAAAATCTTGACTCCGGATAGTGCATTCCAGGAGTTGCTCCTACCAATAATGAAACTGTACCACTTGGCTTAACCGATGTAGTTTTAATTGATTTTGGTACAGCAAACCAATCACTATATTGTTTATCCCAATCTTGAATTGTATCGTACCCTTCTTCCAACCAATCTTTTAATTCTTCTAAACCTCTATTTGTAATAAACTGTGCAACACCACTTACTGAGCAACCAATTCGTCTATTTCTTAACATAACTCTATTAGTATCTGGCCAATGTGTTTTACCAAGTGTTACCGTCTTAGCATACAGATAAGCATATTTAAGTGTCCTCTTATAATCCTCTAATGATTCATGGTTGTTTGGAAACGTTTCCACAAGACAACATAACTCATACGATTCTAAAGTTTGTTCCAAACAAGGATTACCGCCAGCTGCTCTATGATCTTTATTGTCTTTTCCATTCTTAATTCTACTATAATTCTGCATATTATCTAACCACGCAAGACCCGGTTCACCATTGTTTACAATTCTAGTACATACATCAGAATAATCCATTCCAAGTTCTGCAAAAACTGAATTGTTAGACGTCCATCCATACGACTCTCTCTTAGGGTTCAATTTATAATTTTTTAAATCTAAGTATTCTTCTGAATCTGCTGCACCAAATACTATCTCAGCTGTTCTACGTACATTTCCTGCTACTACACATTTTCCAATCAAGTTCATTACATCTACAATTGTAGTTACTGTAATTGGTTCACCAGTATTATTATCCATAACCATTTTTACAACATCGTGTAATTTCATCAACGGTTCAGGACCACTAGACACGCCGCCAAACCCTTTGATTGATTCTCCTTCTTGTCTAATCTGTGAATAATCAAATTTTATTGGAGCTGTTCCATGAAAATACGATTCCAATACTAATTTTAATGATTCAACCCAACCTTCACGAGAATCAGGTATCTGATACTCTTCTTCTTTTCTATTGCTATTTGTACCCTTAACAATGATTTCACCAGCACCCTTCGTATCAAAACCAACTCCTACACCCAACATCGATGCATCCATCAAAAAACAAAATGGTTTTGCAATATCATCTTTAAGAGTAGCAGTTGATACAAATGCACAATTATTAAGCGCCGCGTATAACCCTCTCTTTTCAGTAAGATTTGTACCCATCGCCCACAATCCACGGCCCGGTGGTAAGAATTTCATACTGAACATTCGAGAATACATTTCTTGAGCCGACCTCTGAGCTTGCCATGGATTCCAACCCAATTGATGAGAATCAATCCAGTTTTTCTGCATGGTGTATGCACCTTCTACAACTCGTCTAATAGTTTCCCACCACTGTTCATTTTTTCCATTTTCTTTAATTCTAGAATATGTTCTCATGTAAACTAATTCACCTAGACCATTAAATCCAAATGGTGGTTTTTTTCTCTTATATTTCTGTACAAATGGTGTTGATAAAACAAAAGGTTCTGACATAACTTTCTCCGGAATTTATATTATAAACACTTAGTTCGTGTCAAACTCGTCATAACGTTTTTTAAGTAATTTTCTGACATATTCATTTCCATTATTCATTTTACTTTGCACTGCTTGTCCGGACGACGTTCCAGAATCAAAAATGTCTATTTGTCCAGTAGCTGTATTCATCATCGTCGGAAATGTTAATCCATCTGGTCCAAATCTGTTCTTAATTATGTGGACTCTTCCGGTATTCGCTACCTTATCTTCAATTTTTCTAGATAAACTCAAAACAAAATCTGCAATCATGATTTTGTTGTACGACTCTGCTATTTTTTCAGCTCCAATTATATGTTCCTCTAAACTAGACCTATTCGCCTGAGAAGCAGTCCATATTGGAACTTGAAACTCTCCACTCAAACCCCGTAACTCTTCATAAATATTTCCTAACTGATGTCTCATCTCTCCAAATCCTGACGTATCACTTAATAAATCTGCGTAATCCAAAAAAACTATATCTGGAGAATGACCCATTAATTCAATTGTTTTCAAGTGGGTGAAAATAGTTTGTACAGTAGCAGCCTTAGATGGATAGTATTTTATGAGTAACTCACCCTTACACTGATCCTCGATAATCTTTTTTACTTTATCTCTATGTTCAGGTATTTGTGAAGTTTCAATACCAGAAAATATAGCTCCGTATCGTAAACCAACGTATGCTTGATTAAGCTCTAGTGTATAATGCATAACATTCATACCAGCTCTAAGTGCATTTGCTCCCAGTGCTTGCAAAAGCCAACTCTTACCCACACCAGCTGGAGCAACAACTATTCCCAATTCTCCACCAGCTAATCCACCATCTGTAATACCGTCTACGGCTCCCCACCCAGTTGAAACAACTTCTCTTGATACCTGATCCATTATAGAATCAAATTCTTTAACGTAATTTAAACCAACATCTCGTCTGGTGCCAGCTCTCATAGCATTATCAATGAGTCTCTTAATTTCGTCATACCTACCAGACTGAAGCATATCTACTGACTTGACTATAGCACTCTTTAACTCTTGATTTCTACAGAACTCTAAAGTCTGATCCTTTACAAAATTTAAATCGGTTGCTTCTATGTACTTCATTATTTCTCGAAGTTCATCAACCACAGATTGCTTTAGAATATCACTGTTTATTGTATTGATCTTAACTTTTAGGGTATCTAACGTGGGAATAGCTTTATACTCGTAAAAATATGCTTTAATCTCCCTAACTAACCACTGTTTTGATTCCGTATCTAATTGCTCAGCTTGGAGTAAATCGTAAATTGTTTGAATAAATTCACCATCCACCAGCAAACACGTAATAACCTTCGTCTGAAACGTATTTCCAAATTTTGTTAATGAATCACTAATCGGGGGCATTCTCAATAACCATATCTAACGGATTAAATGTTTGCTGTAACCACACATCAGGATTTCTTATCGCTTGATTTATTTTATCCTCTAAAAACATCGTATGAAGCTTGTACTTCACAAGTCTACTTGGCATATCATTCACAATATTTAATATTTTACTCTTAGCACTACCAGATATGTCTACATCCGATAATTGCATAAGCCTATAGTTTCTCTCTAAGAGTTGTTCGTGATCTTTAAAACCTGATTTGTTTATAAACTCTTCAATATTACTTATGTTTGTATCCTTCAAAAATGGCATTTTTTTCAATATCGTTTTTAAAGCGTAACCTCGTATTCCATTAATATTATCCGATTTATCACCATCAACTATCCTATAGTATATCATATTCTCACACAACATTTTATATTCATCCTGTACACGATATCTATCATAAAGTATTTTCTTTGTTGGAGACCAAACTGAAACACGATCGCTTACTAACTGAAGGAAATCCTTATCGGATGACATTATAGAAATTTTAGAATCAGCTAATACGTTTTCCGTGATGTATGCAATAGTATCATCAGCTTCTATATTATCAATTGTAACAATGGTAACAGGGAGGTTAGACAGGTACTCAATAAGCCTGTTTATTTGTCGACGCATACTTTCTTTATCGTTTTCTACGTCCATTTCTTGAAATCTATACGGACGTTTGGGTGGTTTACGCTTTCCTTTATACCCCTTATAAATTTTTCTACGTCGTTGAGATCCACCAGGACCATCAAATACAATAATCAATCTAGTGGGGAATAGAGTTCTTACTGCGAATCCAACGCTTTGCAAGAACCCTATCATTCCACCAATATGAACTCCATCCGAGTTGGTAGCAGGGGAAGCAGACCACGCCCGGATGAAGTTATTCAAACCATCAACTAAAAGAATATGATCGTTTAGCGAGGTTGAAGTAGTTAATTTCGTTTCTATTTGAGATAGAATTTCAGCGTAGTGCTTACGCATCTTCGTTTAAGACTTCATCAGTAAATTCAACATCATCAATTCCCCTATTTTCCTGATATTCGAGTATGCTATTTTCACATATCTTATCGTAAAGAAAATTTTTGAATTCATCGTTTCCACTAACGATATCACCAAAATCCTTAGACAAAAATTTCTTTTCTGATCCGTTAAAGTCAATGGTATACCATGCACCTTTGTTTGTAGCAATTTTCAAGTCTTTAAGAACCTGTAACCATCCACCTTTATCATCTATTCCACGATCAAAGTACATATCGTAATCTGCACTTCTCATTGGTGGTCCTATTCTATTCTTAATAACCTGTGCCCTACATTTTACACCGATTGTATTTCCTTCTTTGTCCTTTATTTGGCCCATATTCTTCAATCGTATTCTAGTCGAAGAATGAAACGGTAAAGCTAATCCTCCACTTGTTGTATATGGATCACCAAACATAACACCCATTTTCTGTCTCAATTGATTTGTAAAGACCAACGTAATCTTATTTCTACCAATCATCTGAGTAACCTTACGCATAGCTTTTGAAATAATAATAGCCTTGCTAGTAGCCCAACCATCCTTTTCATAATCAGCTGCCATCTCAACCTTAGTAGATGCTCCAGCCAAACTGTCAACCAATATGGTGACATATTTGTCCTTATCAGATTCACGAATCTTTAATATAATATCTTCAATAGCCTGAAATATTTCCTCTACCGTCTCTATGTGTAGGTACAGTAAATTAGAAACATCACATCCTATCGCGTCTAAGAATTGTCTACTAACGGATGTTTCCGTATCAATGTAAACCGCTACTCCATCTTTCTTTTGAGTCTCAGCTAAAACATGAGCTCCAAGCAAAGACTTACCAGTAGAAGTCAATCCATTTATTTCAGTTATTCTTCCAACTGCAATACCTCCATCAGGCCTATTAGATATTGCTAAATCTAAAAGTGAAGAACCCGTAGAAATAAAATCTTTAATATCTGTGGGTGTTGAGTGAGATCCATCAAGAAAGTACGCAACTTTCTGACCTTTGAATTTTGTGTTTAAACTTTCGGCAATAGTTGATGCCAACGTGTCTTTATTAGACATAGTATTTCCCCTAAATGTTAAAGGGCCCAGAAAACTGGGCCCTATTTCAGATTAGTTATTGAATAATTCGTCAAAAGCTGAAGACACATCCGATGTCGAATTCTTAGCTTTTTTAACAGGATCATTCTTTACCGGAGAATTAACATCGTCATCATCTACACTCGAATCCTGATTCAACCATTCAGAAAGAACTTTATGTAAATCATCATAACCCATCTCGTTATAAAGTTCCTTGATATCACGCTGTGTATCCTTAATGGTTTTCATTACATCAGGGTTTTCCGTTACGGGAGTTTGATTTGGTTTGACCCGAATCGTAGTCATTGGGAATGCTCTACCAGTTTCTTCGCTGGTTTTGAATTCAACTACAATATCCCTACCGTTTACTGGATCAGTGATGTCACCATAATCAGGATCTGCGATGATGCTTAAAAGTTCCTGGTAAACCATCTTACCAAATCCCCAGAACTTTACACCTTCCTGCTCTTCGCCACGTACTATTATTGGGGCAAATGTACGCATTTTGGCTTCGATTTTTCTTCCTAATTTATAGTCATCATTACTGCCAGAGGTTTTAAGCTTTACAGCAAACTCCTCAATCGGATCAGGCCGACCGAATGAAATAGGTGAAAGATAAAACCTTTCTCCCATATCATAATGAAAATACAACTCAATAAACGGATTATCCTTGTTGTGTTTGTAAGGTACAATTCGAACTTGAGTTTTTCCCGGACTGGGTTTCCAAAGTGAGGACGTTTTAGTAGTTGCTTGTTGAAGCTGATCTAGACGCGCTTTTATTGCGGTAATGTCCATAACATTTCTCCTTATTTTTTACTTTTTAATGTGCATTGATTACAATAATATATATTAATCTACAACCCCAAAATCACGTTTTTTTACAAAAAAAATCGGCTTGGTGGTTTTTAAGTCGTTATATAGTGGAGACTAAAACGCAACACAAGCCGATTTTTTAAAATATTGGGGGTGTGGAACAGCCATTCCACATTGAATCACTCTGATTTTTATGCCTTCACACTTTATTTCCGAAAGTTACTACGATTCTCCTCAGTGTTATTAACACCGTCAGAGCGAATACAACTTCTAAACAAATACCTTAGCCCTCAAAGATTGGCTTATTCGGTCAGTTCTCAGGGAGATTTCCTTTCGGGTACTCCCAGTGAAGCGAAAAAGTAGGCTACTTTTTCAAGTAGTGTTAACCCAAACTCTCTCACAGAATGTCTTCCAGTATTACCCACATTCAGGATGAATACTCTCCACTATAGAGGATCGAGATACTTTACAAGCCTTTTAAGAAACCTGTTATTCGGTCAACCCCACAGAAAGGCGATCAACCTTCCTGCTTTCAATTTTCAAAAAACATCGGTTATTTTACCGATAGATTATATATATTATCTTAAAATCCCAAAACACAATTTTTATATAACTTTTTTATATTAAGGAAGCAACCTCTCCACTATTAGGAAACCTACCAGATTGCTTCTTACTAAAAATTAATTCACCATTCCTGATAATTTCAAAAACTCCACCACTAGATTGAATTAATTCTGCTTGAATGTTGAATTGATTACTTAACTCGTCTCTCAAACTGAGAGCTCTTGGTTCGTAGTTTCACTCCATGCAGTATTCTATTGAAACACTTATTCCTGTCGTAACGTCAATATTAGATGTCGTAGATGCCACTTATAATTCTGTCCAATCCTGTGGGTTACTGTACTTAGACTTATAGTACCACTTCTTTTCTTTCTGACTCCAAATATAAGCGTACTCTGTACCCATATCCCACTTCAGCTTATCACGATTCGAGGCCTTAGACACCATGTAATCCCGTTCACCCCTATCGCGGCCGTAAAATACAGTCTCACCCTTCTTGGGATCTTTAAAACTGTGATCGTCTCCACCCTTCATGCTCTTATCCAAAAAGGATATTCCAAACCTACCGTACTTTATCAACTCTGACACCTTAGAATTGCTACTATAATATTTGTCAAGGATCTTACCGGCATGCTGAGGGTATCCATCGTAGTGATTGTACACCGACATAATCTTACCGTTAGAAGATTCCACTCCAATTAAAGCTCTAGTACCTTCTGCTATAACGGACTTTATCTCGTTACGAATAAGCTTCTTTAGTGTATCTGTTTTATTCATCATATTTTCCTCTTACAAGACGTTAAGATTATCGTTTACCCACTGTTCTTGAATCTTTCTAAATGATCCTTTTCGTGAAACTGATTCTTCCGGAACAGCTGCTGGTGGTATTCCTCTTTCCGCGTACCATGCTTTAGCTTCAGGTGATGCTTTTTGTAATGCTACAGCAAAATCTTCTGGAGAATCTTCACCATTAATACCAGCAATCTCATCACCTACAGTATCAGCCCATCCATCGTTTGGTTCAGAAGGTGGTTGATCCAATGGAGGATCATTTCTAGTGCTTTCAATTTCGCCATACCAACCATCTTGTTTTTTCTGAAATTCTATTCCTGCTTGTCTACCTTCATCGCCTTTAACAGGATTCCAAGCATAATCATCCCCTTGTGGATCTGGCTCCATCAGAGTACTAAGCCAATCTGATAAACCTTTATCCAATTCAGTTCCATCTGACGTAGCTGAACCTTTTTCTTCTGGTTCAGATTCTGGCTCTGTAGATGGTTTATCGAAGATGTTAACACCCTTCTTCGCCCCACCGTCATCGCCTCCATCAAGCTTATCGTACTCGACCTTAGCAGGATGATCCATCGGCATAGTCTTAGCTGAGCTAGCCTTCATTTCCTGAGACTCGCCATCGTTATCCTTGTATTTAATCATCTGCTCATCGTCCACCTCGGTGATAGGAGCAAAAGCTCTACCGATTCTCGTGTCGATCTTACCGTGCATTGATTGATATAATTCTTTAAGTAGCATTAGATTTCTCCATATACAAATAAATATTAAACGTTAACTATTTTATACAGTTTTGTTCTTATGACGTTCAAGCCCTGATCGTTAGTCAAGAGTAAACTGTTCTGGTACGTACTCCAATTCAACGAAAACTTTTTATCCAACATCCCATCGTTCTCCTCGCGAATAGCTTCGTTAAGAGCGTTTATAGTGTACAGAGTATTAGTCTCCTTCTTACGATGAATTGCCATAGTCTTGTTGTTCTGAATAAAATCATCTGTCTTTTCTACGTTGTACGTACATATCAGAGACTCCGGTTCGTCAACGTTCTCGAACACGTAAATCTTGTCGAAGATGACGTTTGCAGCCAACTTAATGAGCTCGATGGTATCATCGAAATCGTACTTACTACAAAACGTACATAGTAATTGTGTCTTCATTATATTAATCCTTCTAGCCTTGGATCTACATTCTCAGGCGTGTAATCGAAATATCTAACCTCTTCGTGTTCAGAACTCTTAATAGGAATAATTGGAAGTTTAAGATTAGTAGTAAAAATAAAGTAATCTCCTCCCCTCGAATTCTTTTTCTTGGCAACCTCTATCACTTGACTGTTAACATGACCTCCACCTGCAGCTACAAGTATAGACGTCTCCTCAACAGTCTCACGTATAGCAGCTTCTAAAGGAGTCTCTCCAATATCCACACCACCCTTTGGAATTCCCCAGTAATCACTTTCCTTACACAGTACTATTCCAATCTCAGAAACTAGTATAATTCCAGCGGTATCCTTAGTTCTACCATCTTCCAATAATATGTCTTTTAACTTAATCACACTTCTTCTCCAAATGTCCAGCATAAACTGCATTCGGTCTGACAATGTGATTTCCATTAACATCCTGTGTAAAATCAAATCCTGGATTCGGCTGAAAGTGCATGTGATTTACGCAGTCTATTCCATTTGATAATTCTAACTCATCAGCCGTACCATTTGCATTACCGTAGGGTTGATAATCTAAATCTCTATTGTGAATAAGCGATAACATTATTCCACCCCTACAGTATTGATCTAAAGAATCCAATAACAATTTTTTATTATCATCTGTTAAACATTTTTCACCAGCTGTAATAAGGGTCGGTGTACAATCTGGAGGTAAACTACCTTTAGCTTGCCAATCAGCTACTGAATCAGCTGCCCACTGTTTAGTAGTCCTATTATTTTTACTGCCTGGAAGAATCATATCTCCGTTTTCATCAAAGTCATCATCGTTCAAAAGACCCTGTTCTCTAGCCCATTTTTCCTTAGCGTCTAATTCTGCCTTTCCTGCTGCTATTCTATTGGCATCCAATGGATTTCCTGGAGAATTAGCACCTCTTGGTTTTGTTCCCATAAAATTATTATGTAAATCTAATATGTCTGTACAATGTTGTTGAGTATCTTCATCTTTAAATGCTGTTACTTCAATTTTTGCTCTAGCTCCTGAAGCTGCTCCACCTTTCCACTTAACACTCAATCCTCCTGCACTCTCTAACCAAATTATGTACTCTGCAGAATTTGGATTTTCAGGATCATCCTCTGGTGGGAATACAATTAAGTCCGATACCTTGTACGTTTCTCCGGCTGGAGCTATACAGTCTAAACCTTGCTTATTCATAACACACATAATGACGGCTTCAGCTACATCAGGAACACCTTTTCTCATACTTTCAACTTTTTGCATATCGGACAACAGCTGCATAGCTTCCTTTTCGTACTCTTCAGAATCTTCGATATCTCCAAGAGCTTCCAATCTCTGTAACATTTTTTCTTCATCTTCAGTAAGGGATCCAGCTTTTTCCATCTGTTCTCTAAGAGCTTGAGCCATAACTTTAGGACCTTCCTTAGCTACTTTAGCTCTTCCTTCTGGAGTACTAGAATCTGCACCATCCACTAACGATGCTTCACTTACTGTATCAATCTTTTCATACTGATCTATCATCTTATTATTTCGTTTAATAGTCTTAATTCTTTTCTCAGCTAACCTTTGTACTTCTTCATCAGATAAATCCGGATTAGCACCCTTGATCTCCAAAAATTTATCCAATCCTTCAGCTATTAATTTATCCGGATCCGGTTCTGGAATTCTTTTTAAAACTCTATTTCCAAATCTAACTTCTGATATTGGTCCATCCGGTTCTGGATCTCGTGTCTTTTTAACTTCGTGTTCTACTACTCCACCACCGTGAGACTGAGCAACCTTAGTCATAGTCATTACTTTTCCTGGAACTTTTGGAGGAGCCGATCCGGAAGAAGTTGTTGCAGATGATGCTTGTATACCTTGAGCCTCACACCTTCTCCTAAGAGAATGCGCAGATTTTCCAGTTCCCATCTCTATTTTGTTTCTTCTACCCTGTCTAAAATCCCCAGGAGTAGTATTGCAAAGATATATTGCAAATTCTGGATTACTCTGTCCGCTAGTTTCCTTAATGCGAGCATACTTGTTAAAAATTTCTGCATCTTTAGGATCCATAGGTTGATTGTTTCTCATAGCATCTATACATCTCTGAAATGCTTCTTTATCGTTTGAGCCTTTTTCAAATGGTATTTGACCTAATTTTTCTTCTAACTTATCTGATAATTTTGCAACAGCTTTATGATCGTAATTACTTTCTGGTTCCCAATCTGCATTATCAGGATCGTAATCCGTATTGTGTGTAGCCTCTTCCTCTCCCTTAGGAGGTTCAACACCTGGTTCGTCCCCAGTATACATTGGATTTGCCGTACCGTCTTCATCCTCCCCTTTCTCTTTCTCTGGTTTAACTAACTTTCCATCATCATTAATCCACACGGCTGGTAATTTACCATCTTTACTATAAGCAGCGGGATCTGAACCCTTAATGTATTGTAAATCTTTTATCGTTTCTTTATCTTTCGTACTTAATTCTTTTTTATTACCCTTTTCGTACAACACTTTCTCTACTAACGTAGGATCGATAAACTTCTTTAACTTTTCCTGAACCATATACACGTGTAGAGCATCGTCTAAATTGACCATGCCGTTTGCCGTTTCAAGGGAAACATCGTTTATTACTTGGTTCACTATTTTATTTAGATTCATGTAACTTCTCCGTAATATTAGTTAAAGAATCATAATCGGTACCCGCACCTATTCTAACTGGGAACTTTTTAGATTCTACAATATTCTTAAGATCTTTAATTGTATTCAAACCCTCGTTTATATCGAAGTCGAAAAGAAAGCTATCGTATGTGTACAGTATCATTTTTGTATTCTTCTCCTGTAAGTAATCTTGTACTTCCTTAATGACTCCTAAATTCCTTTCCGTTTCGTATGATTGTATGTAATAGTTGAGTAACTTATTCTTGTTAACGTCAATTACGTTCTCCATGCTAAACGGTTTGTTATAAATATGCGATTTAAAGCATTTGTTTTGACTAAAGTAGTCTTGGATGGCGTGTGCCAGACGATCCACTCCGTAAAAAAAGGGATTCTTTTCTTCGTCTATGGGATAATTCCCGTACAGTATTTGAAACGTTTTCTCCTTAGCTTCATCGTAACTTGTATGATAAACTTCATCGGCAAAATACTGGTGAAGAGACTTATCTATTGGAAACTTAAAATCTAGTATATCACCCAACAACCTCAAGTGATACGCATCGTAATCGAACTCTACTAACATTCCGTTATCAAACCTAGAGAGGATGTTCTTACGAGTTCCGTCCGTTTTGTTTAACGCTCCAAAATTTATTCCACTAAAGGTATTAGACGGTCTACCCGTAGATGTGAACATGTTGTAGTTTGAATATCCGTATCCGTTCTTAAAAACACTATCGAACGAACTTCCCCTTAATTTCATACCAGCCTGTTCAACCTTAGCTAATGTGATGGCTGCCTTATTATATCGTAAAGCATGCTTAGTTACGGAAAGGTCTTGTTTCATTTTATCTATGTACATCAACCTATCCCTAGAGTATTCTAATACCTTTACTAATGGAACTATTTCGTTTCCCCTCCTGGGAGAATGCGAATAAACAAAATCAAAAACATTTGATGGAGATGGATCGGCAAAGAAACTCTCGTTAGCCCAATTCATAAGTCTAACATCGTAAACGTTTTCAAACCCAGTAAGGTGATAAAAACTTTTAGCTGCATCAACCCAAAATCTCTTAACACCCGTCATATCAGCTATACTCAATTCAGAAAACGATTCGGAATGGTTAAATACTACATCGTAAATTTCAGAATCAACCCTAAGGGATGCCATCACCACCCCACTCTCTACTGGATGATTTCTGTGATCATCCCCAATTACAACGATATCAACGTCTTTATTTTGTACTGATTTTAAGAGCGCAGAGTATTGCTCTTTTGTTTCTATAACCATTTATTATATATATTAATTTATATTCGCAAAACTCAATATATTTTTGTATCTCGAATTGCTCCTCGTCTACGTTTTTTACCTCGTGGATTCGCTGACTTTTTTCGTTTCATACGTTTAGCAATGGAATTTAAACTTGGTATAGGAGGTGGAACATTCACTCCATTATAAAACGGATTGTGCATTAGTAACTGTGCAGCATCCTTCTCCTGTATTATTTTTACCTCGTGAAGCTGTAATAGGGGAATTCGTTCTGCTATGCCCGGGAAAACTTTGTTCACCTTATTGAGCTGTTTCTGATTGAATTTTTCAACTTGATCAAATGGACCTGATATCTGCCACTGTATTTTTACAAACATATAACTGTTAGTTTTAGTTACAGTACTAACTTCTACTATCTCTGCACCTGGATTTAACTTGTTCCGTGCAAAAATCCTAGGGATGTACTTCGATGCGAACGGTAATTTTTTCTTTGTTGGATACACTCTACGTGGATACCTATCCCTCATAGCCCGAGTATGTACCCTCTTGTACGTTTCCTGCATCACTTCTAAATCTCTTACTATCTCGTCCTTAGTAGAAGTCAACTCGTATTTCACACCCTTACTTTTTAGATAGTATATGAAATACTCCTGATCACGTCGAACAGTAGCATCGTCTTGAGTGTAACGAAACTCACCTATATTCGTTAAGAACGGTCCTTCCTGTCTCTCTATATTTTTCTTATCCATTGCTACCCGTAGCTCCCGCAGCGGCTCCTTTTGGTACCGGTACTTTAAACTTAGCCACTGCTTTTGTATACGCAGCATTTATATCTTTCATCATTTTCTTCTTTGCGGCTATGCGATCTGCTTCATTTCCTTCAACTACTCCAACTTCTTCTGTTGCCGGAACTTTATTCAACATAGCCCCAATCTGAGTACTCCAAGTATCCTGACTTATAGTATGACTCACCTCCATTACACTAAAATACGTCTTAGCAGAATGTTCCTCGTCCAAACCAGTCTGACCGTACTCTTTAGGAAGATACGCTAGTCTAAACATGTTTCCAGGAAATATTCCTGCGCATCCTTCTATAGTCATATCTACTTGAATTGGTAGTAACATTGTTTTAGCCGCGTTACTAATTGGACTAAGAGGATTATCGCTTAAATACCATTTCATAGTCTTCAAGTAGTGAGGTCTCAATTTTCCTTCCATATCGTACGGTCTAGCAAACTCTATGGCCATCTCTTTACCGTCTTTTGTCTGAGCCGCACTGTACATTGCACGTGCAGACCCCATTACACCACCGGAACCTTTTATTACTTCATCCATAATTCCCTCTTGTGTTTTAAGAGAATCCATGTACTTACTCGTAAACTGTTCCGCGTAACTGACTTTTGCTGTCGGAGTAATATTCACTAGAGTTTCCGAAATAGTATGATTGAAATCTGAATCCTTAAGACCCTTAGTCCGTAGTTCCTTCTCATCCGCAGCCTTCATTACTCCATCGGTTTCACTACTACCTCCAAAATCAACGTTAGTCGATAACGTGCTTTCAATAGTACCGATCTTATCAACATTCTCTGGATTAGCCATGAATGCTGCCAATTCTTTTGCTCTTTTTTCCTCTTCCGTAGTATCAGGAGGAGTCGGTGTCAAAAACGCTTTGATAGGATCTGTCTCCACCAGTTTCTCTTCCCTAACTGCCCCTAATCCAACTGAAATCGCAAACTTGTCAGGAATAGTAGAAGTCATACTAAGATCCTTTATTATCGAATTATACCCATAGTTTTCAAAAACGTACGAAGTCTTAGGATCATTATCTATGTTCTCATCGGTATCTTCTTTAGTCGGTGGAGAAGACACTTCGGATATGAAGTACGTGACCTTTGCAGTCGATAAATTGTCAATCTGATCAATTTCAAACTTCCAAACGGGTACACCTACATTTAACTTGTTCGCTAACTTCAACATAGCACTCTGTATAGATGCACCAGGAGAAGAAAAACACGACTGTACCTGAGTCAAATTTATAAAAATATTCCTAAGGTACCCCTGTGTCATATCACTATCTTTTACTGCAAAATCTTCTACATCTTGAAATGCTTCTGCTAATTGTTTATAATTAAAATCGGGAACACCCGTTTCTGAGTTTAAAACGAGATGATCCGGATGGTATTCCGGATTGTACTGTCCTGGAAGAACGAATATACCAGGATCGTGAGTCAATAGTTCTGGATCGTTCTTTATTATCACTGAAGTCAATTTTCCAGTGACTCCCATTATAGACCTAAACTCCGCTATCCTTTGATCGCTTTCACCGGTCTTAGAATGACTTGCGTAATAAGAAACTATATTATCCTCAAGCCAACCCCACCTAACCCATATATCAGCACTAAAATTCTTAGCTCTCTCAATTCCTTCAGCTTCCTTAGTTTCTCCTTCTGTATCGGCTTCCTTAGGTTGAGTAAGCTGTATCTTTCCTTCTGCATCCTTATCTGCTCCTCTTAAAATAGCTACGCAGCACTTGTCCTTAGAAACCTCAACCTTATATGCTTCTTCCTCCGTAAATGTAACATCAGGAAAGTACTTAGAAATTAACTCTATATCTAGAGCCGCTATCCTTTCCGTAATGTTCAAGAGAGGAACGTTAGCAAAAGACGCTAGCGTATCGGCATGGTCTTCTTTATTTCCTACAACATTATCAGCTAAATCCTTCATAAACTCGGAAAATGTTGGTGCAATCATTGGAACCGTAGATCCTAGTTCGCTTTGAGGTTGTTTCATAGGCTTTGAAAATATGTTACTTCCCCTAGCCAGCAACTCGGTAGTACAATCAAATCCTCCATCGTCCCTCATCGCCCAATCAAACTTCGATATAGTACCAATCAGACCAGACCAATCTCCGTAATGAGACAGGTAAAGTTTATCCCATGGTGACATAGACTTTTTTGTCTTTCCATCATCTTCTACCTCAATCTTAAATAAATTTTCGTCTAACATAGCATTATCACCACTCTTTACCAGTATTTTAGGAACTGTAAACGCTAAATTCTTTTCTCCTCTAACCCATCCCCAATCCAATATAACGTTTCTTCCAGCCGATAAAAACGAACCCTTCTGGTACATTGCAAGCTGATCCAAGGTCCAACACGTCCACTTTACCGTAGCTTTTCTAACCGCTCCACCAAATTGCATATAGTTTACAGTAACACCACTAATTCCAGGTTTTGGTTTTAAGTAATTGGAATCTAAATTTCCATCACTATCTTCACCCCTAGTAGCACCGTAATAAGCGAACTCCGGTCCTTGAACTTTCTCTGCTAGAGATTCAAAAAAATCATCACCAGCACCAATATCGGTACCGGCTATATCGTCCAAATTAAACATGCCATAAAGAACGTGAGTCTTAGTAGTACCTGGACTTATCATTCGTACAAATGGGGATTTTACAACCTGTGCCTCCTGTGTAAGAGTAAAATCTTTAGTAGTCGATGTCGGTTCTAAAAGTCC
>Ga0098033_1000573_pt1 | contig 16379 bp, 40 predicted proteins | sample 1_EtaG_FD_75049 | JGI IMG/M metagenome (GOLD analysis project Ga0098033, IMG submission 75049) | Marine viral communities from the Subarctic Pacific Ocean - 1_ETSP_OMZ_AT15124 metaG | ecosystem: Environmental > Aquatic > Marine > Oceanic | place: Pacific Ocean | collected 2015-01-07
TGAAAGTCGGTGATCTGGTTCGGTGTATATGGCAACCATCGACCGCTGGAGTTGATAAGAAAACGCAGTGTTGTATTCCAATGAAATATGCGATCAAGGGTGAGATTGGTTTTATCGTGAACCAACAGCACCACTACCATATGATTTTGTTTCCGAAGTTTGAATACGTACATTCTCTTTCGGGGCGCGCGTTTGAGGTGATCAGTGAAAGTCGGTGATCTGGTGCGAGTACCGCAACACTCCTATGTCACTTCTTTTATCGGCATTGTTACTAGTCTCAATGGCGTGGGTGGCGCGCATGTCGAATCTCCTTGCGGTAAGCGATCCGCGTGGGTCTATGAGCGCATGAAACCAGAGGTTCTAAGTGAAAGTCGGTGATCTGGTGCGCTGGACCATGCCCGAAGGGGCGCTGATCGGGATCGTGATCGAATCGGTCTATTCTGGTGGTGCCTTTTGGGTTCTTACGCAGCGAGGCAAGCGCAGGGTGTGCTCCGGGCTGGCTGAGGTTCTAAGTGAAAGTCGGTGATCTGGTAGAACATCGATATATTTCCTCTGGTCCCGATGATACACCATCATTAGGTATTGTTACCGGAAGGGCATGCGGCGCCGGTGTGGGACTGGGCGCCCGCTCAGATAATCTGTATTATGTTTTTCTTATCTCATTTGGATCTGGACGGAAATTCTTCAACGATGCTGGCCGGCCCAACCCTCTCCGCAAGCGCACATGGATTTGCCATCGTGACCAATTAAGAGTTCTTAATGCAAGTCGGTGATCTTATAGAATATAAGTATTATGATTTTGTTTGTTCGGCGCGCCGAGCCCTTGTTGTAAAAGTTTATGACGATTTTGACGAGACTTTTATAGATATTATGTATTTTTCGCGTTTTGGCCATTATCATCAGGCTCACGCTCTAGCGGACAACTGGAGAGTAGTCAGCGGGGTCTGACATTCTCTTGACATCTTTTGACTTGACAATCCGGCTCCAAGCGGATACATTATATATGCAAGGAGAGAAACATAGTGACTAACGAAGAACTTCTCACTAAGATTGAAGAGGTCAAAGATCTTCCGACCATGACACCTTGGGCTAAAGGTTTTTGTGAAAGCATTAGCGATCAAATTGGGCGCGGGCGCGTTTTGTCTAAAAAGCAGCGCGCCACTATTTTTCGTATCTTTGTAGATAATAACGAAGAAGCTGTGCTTAGGCACCATTCGTGGAAATCAGATTATAATGAAAAGTGGCTGCAGCCGGCGCAAATTTTGGCAAACTACTATTCAAAGCAGGGTGCTGGTTATTATGGTGCCGTTTGCGCCTCAATTTTGAACAATCAAGTACCAGACCGGACGCGTTTTCTGCGTATGGCTAACAACAAATATGCTAAGAAAGTATTGGTTGAAGCTGCAAAAACGCCTCGGTTTAATACTGATTCTATTGTAATTCCCAATTCTAAGTTTTCGATCCGTAACACTAGTTGCGGGATGGTGGGCGCGGACGGAACGACACCGAGGTATGTTAGCGTTCTTGAAAGGCAGAACTTTGTCGAAAAAGGCGGAATCATCATTGAAATCGATAAGTACATTCTTTCTGCTGCAGCGGGCGCAAAGCGCTACAAGATCCTCCCTTTCGGTTCTACCAAAATGTATTGGGTCGAGGAGCGATTCCTTAAGAACAAAAAGAAGACTTGACAAATCCTTGACTTGACAAATCGGCTTCCGCCGGATAAGTTAGATATAGACAACGAACGAAGAGACTAACATGGCTTGTAGACATTGCTATCAGAACGGACACAACCAGCGGACATGCCCGACGCTTACAGAAATTTACGAAAAGCAAGCTGCCATTGAAGAACAGAATGGCAAGAAAGGCTGGTATACTCAGCAACTGGCCGCGCGCCGCGCCAAAACCGGAAAAAAGCTAGCTGCGCAGCACTGCGGCTATTGCACCACCCAGGGCCATACACGACGAACCTGCGAAGCTCTCAAAAAGGACATTCACATTCAGTATAGCCAGCAGACCGATCGCGCCAATGTTTACATGGATTATGTAGATAAGTGGGGTATCGGACCCGGTAGTCTTCTTCAAGTCACGGAGTCAAGATGGATGGGGGGCGAATATCGCAAGGTTACTTATGAAGCGATCGCAACCGATGTAAGAATACAGCAACACAACGATGCTCTTAGTGTAGACATGAATGCACTAGTAGTAGATTTTAAGGCTTTTGGGAATAGCGGCGCTGATATAACGATTCGCATGTCTACGCTCTTTGATCAAAACAAATCGGATCAGGGTTGGCAGAGTTGGTTTCTTCTGTCCGAAGAGGAAGAAAAATGGAATGTTGGCGACGACTGGCGCGACCGTCAAGTGGGAACTTTGGAAAACCTTTCGAAAAGGCCACTTTTTAAGCGGATTGGGCAAAAGTATAATGATGAACGGGATTATGCTTTCAGGAAATTTGATCTCATTAAAAGACGAGCTAATGATGAGAACGAAGTTGATTCCGTTCGCCAAGATATGGAAGACCAGATCTGGACATATTCAGCCGCAGCCATGCGAAAGGCCATGGAAGCCCGCTGGGATCAATCATACAAGAATCGCCAGCAGCGGCTGGAGGCTGAAGCCCGGCCCAGCAAGGCTAGCAGTGATGATATCCCTTTCTAACTTAATAGCACGGCGATGTGGTGGAATTGGCATACACGACAGACTTAAAATCTGTTGCCCATATGGGCTTGTGGGTTCGAGTCCCACCATCGCTACTATTTATCGGGGCGTATCCCAGCCGTCTTATAAGCGGTGCATTAAACTTGGGTAATTGGTTGCATGCGGGTTCGAATCCCGTCGCCCCCACCATTTTAACAAAAGGATAAAATAAGAAAATGAATTCACGTAAGCACAAGTTCCATCGTGTACTTCTAAATGTGGAAATTCTAATGGACGAGAAGCCACCCAATGATTTTGATCTTTCTGATGTGGCTCAGTGGATTTTTGAAGAAGGTCGGTCGGAAGAGTTTATTTCTCATTCAACGCTTACTTCTCAGACAATTGAAAATATTACACCCTCGGAAATTATAACTATTTGTTCCGAGCGCGGGATCCCACCAGAGTTTTTTGAACTTGACGAAGATGGTAATGATCTTTTTTTTGAAGATGACAAGTGGGAAGATTATTATGAAGAAGGCGGAACTTCCCAAATTTACAGACGCCGCGAGCCTTTTCGAGAAAGATAGTCTTGACATTCTCTTAACAACTTTTTAGTGGACAGGCCGGCCCCAACCGGATACATTATATATGTAAGAAGGAGAAAGTTTCAGTGGATAGAAAGAGAAAGACGGTAGGATCTCTGGTCCGCCATATTCGCACCGGAGGCATCGGCTTGATCGAAGCTCAACGGATGTTTGATGCCAGATGGCTGCCTCGCGGCAGATGGCTCCGAGTGAAGTTCATAAGGCCGGTGGACAATGTTGTCCAGGGGCGCACCCTTAACAAGCTCACCTCGATACTCGATCGAGCCGACAAGTTCGAATTAATCTCTTGACATCCTCTTAACATCTTTTACCTTGACAAGAGCCCAGAATGGGTTACATTAACTATGTAAGAGAGAGCGGCGACTGCTCAAGTCGTAACCAAGAACCTTTGACTTTAGGATAAAAAAATGGCTTTTGACTTCGCTACCTTCCTTAACACTGTTCCGGCGATTCTTAACGCGCACTTCCCGGTCCTCATTCGAGGCCGGCATGGCGTGGGCAAGTCAGAGGTAGTCTATCAGATTGCTGCTGAGCGTGGTTTGCCCGTTGTCGAGCGCCGAGCTAGCCAGATGACTGAGGGTGATCTGCTCGGCTTGCCTGATACCTCGGATCTTGCGGACGGTCGCAAGGCTACTACTTGGAACGCGCCCGATTGGCTCGTTACGTCATGTATGCAACCGGTGGTCCTCTTCTTGGATGAAGTGGACCGGGCGACTGTTGAAGTTCGCCAAGGACTTTTTGAACTTACTGATAGCCGCAAGATCAACGGGTGGGATTTGCATCCTGAAACCCTTATCATCGCTGCGGTTAACGGTGGTGAGCATGGCGCGCAATATCAGGTGGGAGAAATGGATCCTGCTGAGCTTGACCGTTGGACGGTCTTTGATGTCGAGCCCTCCGTGGAAGATTGGCTGGACTGGGCGAAGGATCGTGTGGATGGGGTTCTGTGGGACTTCATTAACCATAATCGAGCGCATCTTGAACATGGCGGCGATTTTGAGCCTAACAAGGTTTATCCCTCTCGTCGGTCGTGGAAGCGTTTTAACGATACTGCGATTTCTTTGGAATTGTTTTCTAAGGATGGCAATCGCGATTTGCTTTTGAACCTCTCGACCGGCTTTGTCGGCTTCGAAGCTGCCGTTTCCCTTCGCGATTTTGTGCAGCAGTACGAATTCCAGGTTACCATTGAAGATCTTCTGGATCACGGTCACTTTGATAAGATCGCTCAGTGGGGCATTAATGACCACGCTGCAATGGTCGAAAAGATGGATGCTGCCGCTACCTTTGCGAAGGAATTGGATAATGGCCAGATCGTCAATCTTGCAACTTGGTTTGTTTCGATGCCCGGCGAAGTCTGCATGAAGCTGTGGGCAGTTATCGGGGATGCTGAAGAGACTGGTAAGAATGCGGTACGACTTCACAAGTCAACTGCCGCTGACGGTACGAAGGTCTCGCAGCATATGGTTACCATTCTGCGCGGAGATAAGAGTTAATGGCATCAGAGAGCCTACCACTATCGGCGGGCTCGCTGGTCTGTCTAAACCCCCATGGGGATAAGAACCCGATAGAAACTGAGTGGTTTTCTCGTCATGGGTTTGGTTTGGTTATAGATTGTGAGTGGCAACAGCCCACCGTACATTGGATAAAATCTGGTTATGTCATGAAATTCCATCGCGATGTATTAAATATGGTTTCGGCCGCATGAATCTTGACCCAGAAGCAGGAGATTTAATTATAGAAATAAAAACTAAAAAGCCTTTTTTGGTTTTAGAAAAAAGAAAATATAATAAGAAGGTTTGGGGCAATATTGCTAAATTTAGAAAAATGTTTAAAATAATGGCTCCCGATGGAAGTGTAAGATGGTGTCGCGATACTAGCATAACAATAAATTTTGAACCTCCCAGCGAGCCTTGACATTCCCTTTACAACTTCCAGCTTGACAATGGCTCCCAATCGGTTACATTATAAGAGTAAGACGGAGAAAGTTTCAGCATGAAAAAGCCCTTCAACCTTAGCCATCATACGGCACGTCTGTTAATGGCAGAGCCTTTTTTTGCGGCGCTTAGCCGTCGCATCGACAAGACCGCTACCACCGCAATTCCAACTGCCGCAGTGCGCGTTAACCGCGACCGAGCGCAGTTCGAAATGCTGTATAATCCTGAATTTATGGATCAGCTTGAGGATGGGCATCTTTTTGGTGTCTTGATGCACGAATTTTATCATATCATTTTCGAACATGTTACTAAGCGCCTTCCTGCCGACGGTTTGCGCCAGATTGATAACATTGCGATGGACTTGGCGATTAACGGTCTTCCTGAAATGTGCGGCAAGCTGCCGAGCGAAAAGAATCCAGGCCCGAATATCAGCGGAGAACCGATGCGCGCCTGTATTCCGGGCGAAGGCATGTTTGCGGAATATCCGAGCGGTCAAACTTACGAATGGTATTTGTCGAAATTGGAAAAGGATCAAAAGGATCAAAAGGGAAAGGGAGCCAATGGACAGGACGGTGATCCGTTCGAAGGTAGGGATTCTTTCGATTCTCATGATCAGTTTGGCGGCGAGGCGGATTCCACTGTCAATGAGATCGCTAAGGAGCGACTCAAGGAAGCTATCAAGAAAGCTGCTGAAGAAGCCGATAAGGCTAGTAATTGGGGCTCTGTATCTCAGGGCGTGAGAAAAGAAATCAAAGAGCGGCTGCAATCACGGGTTGATTGGAAAAAGCTTTTGCGCTATTTTGTTCGCACTTCACAGCGGGCAGATAAGACGAGCACCCCTCGTCGCTTGAACAGGCGTTTTCCTAAAATTCATCCTGGTAAGCGTGTGCGCCGGCAAGCAAAGATCGCAATTTCTGTTGATCAATCCGGTTCTGTAGATGATGGGATGCTTGCAACATTCTTTACTGAATTGAATAAACTCGCAGAGATTGCTGAATTTGTTGTAATTCCGTTTGACACGCGAGTAGCAGAAGATAAGGTTTATACTTGGAAAAAGGGCAAAACGCGCAAGTGGGAGCGAGTACTTCATGGAGGAACGTGTTTCAATGCTCCTACCAAATGGGTAAATGAGCGTAATTTTGACGGTCATATCGTTTTGACTGATATGTGCGCTCCTAAGCCGGTTCCTAGCAAATGCCAGCGTATGTGGATGACCACTAGCTATTATGCTCGCAATCCTTATTTCCAAACTAATGAATTCGTGGTTGCGATTGAGACAAAAACCTAAAAGGAATAAAATGGCTACTTGTATATAATGTGCAAGGGATGCTGAGTTGGAATTATAATTGTATACTGCGTTCATTGCCAAACGACGAACGCGCTAAAAGTTTATAGTACAGAAAGTACAGTATAAAATAGTAAAAGTCTAATTGACAGTTAAGAGTTCGGCTAACCACGGGGAACGGTCAAGATAGCTCCCCCCAACTCGGCATCCCGCCCCAAATCTCTTGACATTTCCTTTACAACTTTTTAGTGGACAAGCTTGGATGAATCGGATACATTATATAGGTAAGCAAGGAGAATTCGATGGTAGCTCGCGTTATTGAAGTTTTGTTTTTGGCGGCTGGTGATGGTGCGGACCTCCGTACCAAGAACAGGATCCGCGAGCACGGCGCGCAAGGCTTTGAGCTTAAGAGAGCTAGCCTCGCTTGTCATGCGCTGGGCAATCACCCGGCTATGTGGGTTCACAGCCTGTCAACCGGCTGGGATGGCTGGCTGCGGTCTTCGATGATCGTTGTGACTCGCAAGGAGCGACGGCTGGATCGAGGGGTCCACAGAGACTTGACAACTTCTTGACTTGACTTTTTGGCCAGAGCGGTTACATTATATATAGGAGAATGAATGGATACCTTGACCGTAGAGACCTCGATTGATCAAGCGGTGATTGCTAGCGAGATTTTCAGCGTTGCAGTTAGCTTTGCGGCGACGATCGCAGCGACACCAGAAGACGAAGCCCGCGAGAATCTTTTGATCACTTATGGATCGATGCTCACGCCGGCAGAAGCCTAATGATTAAATTCAAGTTAATCGACATTTTCACGGCTGTTTCGCTATTTGCAGCTATCTATTTCTGGTATTTCATTTTTGCACTTTTTTGAGGTTTTGACATGAAGCAGAGTAAAAAGTCTAAACAAGCTAAGCGCGCACTCGCCTATATCAAGGCCCAGCGCGCCCTCAGCCGCGCCGAATTCTTTGCCGCAGGCGGCGAATTGTGCCGAGTGCGCGGTCTCCGTCTTATTCAGCAGGATAAGAAAAAGCGAGCTAACAAGCGCGCCTGTCGCGGAAAGGTAAGAATGTGACAAAAGAAGAAAAGTACAAGAAGATCATTCAGCAGGCTGCGCAGCATCTCGCTGGCTATCGCAGCCCTTCGCTCACTAAGCGTCAGCAGCGCGAAGCTTTGGCGGATTGTTGGGAGTTGCTAGCGCCAGTCGCGTTTGGCTGCGACGACGACGATCACGGCACCGAGGCTTGTTCGAGCCCGGTCTCGCAGCGTTGACATTCTCTTGACATCTTTTGTCTTGACAATGGCTCCCAATCGGTTACATTATAAGAGTAGGAAGGAGAAACTACATGGCTTATCGAAATGAAGAAGTAATCAGGGCTTTCACTCGTCGCGAAAGCGGACGAAATGGGCGCGGGTCGCTTAGGTCCGATGGTAATTACTTGCGATCGTATAATTTGGTGATCGCTACTCATGTGGGCGATATCACGGTCGTCGGTGACTATACTGCTCCTGGTGGGCGCTATTTTTCGCAAACTACGTCGCAGCATGTTAATCTCGCTAAGCGCCATGCTGGTGATATTATGCTCCCCGAAATTTTTGAATCGCTTTTCGACGGTGATCGCTAAAACATGGGCGAACTTGTGGATTTTGCTGCTTATCGCGAAGCAAAGCTAAACGAAGAGATCGAGAACTTGCAGTTAACGCTTGACAAGTACATTAGGGCTTTTTCACCCGAATTTGTCCCTTATCGTTCCGAATCCGAGTTTACACCACTTTTGCCTATTTCAGCATCTTTTGATTCTTACGATTACGAGAAGAGATAAAATGAACATTACTAGAACCTCGATGTTGACCTCGGTCACTAGAACTCTCTTTGTCGAGGGCTTAACACAAAATATGCTAGACCGCTGGGAAGCCGGCGAATTGATTCAGGATGTCATGCCTGATATCTCGCCGGATATCCGTGAATTCCTCATGACCGGCATTTCTCCGAAGGAGTGGCGCGCCATCCTAGGGGAATTTTCCCCTTTGCAAGCCGAATAATGACTATTCGTCGCACTTCTGTACGCAAAGCTTATCGCGAAGCTATTTTGCAAGTTTTCGGATGCGGGGTCAGCGCGGACGATCTCCATTTGCTCCGAGCTTGCAAAGAGAGCATCTTTTTAGGAGGTAAGGATCCCTGTGGGTGGAGTAGTGATGATGCAGTGCTCTGCATCTATACAGAAAATGGGATCCCTACCAATGGTGATCCTGATTGCAGAACGCTTTATATGGATATGTGGTTTGAAGTCGATCGCATCGCTTTTGAAAAGCTTGGCATCCACCATTACACAGAGATGCAAAACCCTGCAGTAGTCTGTGTCTGGGAAATTTGACATTCTCTTGACAACTTTCTCTTGACATTCTCTTGACAACTTTTTAGTGGCGAAGCCGTCTCCCACCGGTTACATTATATATGTAAGAAGGAAAGAAATGAACTTGAATCTTGATACTCGCTCCCGTCGTCTGATTTACGCGCATATCGCTGATGTGCTTTGCTGGTCTGCTCTGGCTTTCGCCATCGGCGCGTGCTTCTTCTGACATTCTCTTGACAACTTTCCGGTTGACGGATGCTCCTCAGCCGGTTACATTATATATAGCAAAAAGCTATACAACCAACCCTCGGAGAAATCCAAAATGGCAAATGTTTATGTTCTCACTCCCTACCAAGGCGAGCCGATCACCGCTGACAAGGACATTCGGCGCGTTGTCGCGACAGCGATCGAGTACTTCACCCAGGAGCGGCTCCAGGCTGCTAGCGAAACCGCAGCCGTCGCAGAGGACTTTGCAGGCCTCCAGGCTGCGCTTGAAGCTGCGGGCTACGGTGGGGACAAGCCAGAGGCTAACGCGCCCCTGATGCTCTCTAGAGGCCCTGGAGGCCTAGAGAAGACGCTGATCACGGCGACCGAGATCAAGCGGCTCTTTCGCGGTGCCGATAGCGGCGACAGCCTTACTATCGAAGACTCAAAGTCTCCCGGTATGACCGGCACCAGTGGTGCCGGCGTTCGGCAAGCGACGATCACCCTTTTTCGCTTTTAGTCCAGGGGCTTCGGCCCCTTGACATTCTCTTGACAACTTTTTAGTGGACAAGATGACCGTCGCCGGTTACATTATATATAGAAGAAGGAAAAAGTTTAGATGAAAATGAAGCGCTACATGACCCCTATGCACGGTGGTATCACCATCGACACCCGCAACAACTCAGCGCCTACCCATATCGTAGGTTACGAAGCTCAGCGCATCCATCGCGGTGGGCGCGTTTGGAGGCTTCACGCCGACGGATCGCGCTCCTGGCTCGTTGACACCATTTTGTGGGAAACGGCTAAGGAACTTGCCGCAGATAAGAAGGCCTGACATTCTCTTGACAACTTAGCGGTTGACGGATGCCCCTCAACCGGTTACATTATATATAGAAGGAAAAGAAATGACCATTGGAAATCTCATCACTACTGCCGGCACTTCAACGGTTTCTTGGCGCGATGGCAAGAAGCAGATCCGTGCAGCCCTCAAGCTTGCGGGCATCAAGCCGCTCGGCTTCTTCCGGCAGCGTAAGGACAATCGCGGCGAGTACTCGCTAAGCGTCGAGGGCGGATCCGTCCGCGCTCTCCGTCGTCCAGGCGCGGAGATCTCGATTCATAAGTGCTTGATCATCAGCGCTGCGGAACTCACTCCTTCCGAGCGCGCCACAATCTTGGAAGCGTTCTAGACATGCTCATCGACAAAACCTTGACAGTTGTTTGGGTAACTAGCGCCCTCCTGCTTCTCATTCTCGTATAAAATACAATCGTAGGACGTAATAAAATGGTGTATCCTCGAACTAAGGCCGAGAGCCTTGCTTACTACAATAAAGTCGTTAAGCTTCACTACAGCGATCGAGATCTGCTGTTTCGGCTTTCCAGCCGGGATAGTGCCGACGAGATGGCGCACGGTTGCCGTACTGGCGGCGCTGGCTACGATCCGGCGGTTTTGTGGGTACTTACTGGTCGTGTAGAGCGTGTCCAGAATTGGGGTACTGCTAAGTTTCTCGCCGATATGTATCATGTTGGTAATGGGCTCGTTTAGTGAATAGTGTAACTTTTGATAATGGTTTCAGCCTAATGCTTGGGCATCGTGTACAGTTTCAGACTCTGTGCGGTACCAAGGGCCATGGCACTGTGATCGGCTTTGTTCCGCCCGGTGATCCATGGTCTCGCGGTGAAATAACGATCAAAATCCGGCCCGATGATGATACCATTTACGGATCTCTTGACCGTTGGGAAACACCGGACGGTTACTATAATCGTTTGCTCACGGATGGGATTCCCCATAGCGCAATCGTGAGTCGGTGTCATTTAGGAGTATATTAATCGCTAAACTTCGCGCTAAAATTTTCCTCCTCCTCAGAGGAGACACACTTTCACCGGCAAGTCGCAAGTGTCGGGATACAAACAACGAGGCGTCCTATTCCACGCCTACAACCGAGAAAACCTCGGAGAGCTTGCACGGGTTTCGCTAATGCTGTGATGGGAGATAGTTTACCGGTTAAAACCCCAAACTGCTACCTCGGACAACTGTACAAATGATCCGAGAGCACTAAAACTGATCACTTTTGTGAGTGGTTTGGCAAAGAAAGGTTCGAGTCCTTTCTCTCTCGGCATTGGAAGCCACCTACTATTTTTAAGACAGGAAATATCATAATGAAAAACCTCAGAACCGTAATACTTCGTTCACAAGCCATAGAAGACTTCAAGGCTAATGTTTTACCATGGACTATTCATCGTTACGAATCAGACGGCATACCTGATTGGATTGCCCGGCGCGAATGCTGGAATGATTGGATTGACGGTCTGTGTAAAGACAGCCTGATTTCTGACTGGCAATATGAGAACTGGTCGCCGCCTGATTGCTGCGGCGACTGAATCAATCCGAGAACACACAAAAGAATATCAATTGAAAAGAGAACTGCAGGTTGGTGATTTGGTTAATTGGATGTGCATCGGTCTTCCGCCGCGCATGGGATTAATCCTACACCCTGCACGTCTACCCGGTCTTGAGATCGATAGTGAAGACTGTTTCATTGTTCTTATTGCGGGTGATAGGGTTTTAATCAATCAATGTCGCCTGGAGTTAATCAATGAAGGTGGGTGATCTAGTGCGGCTTAAGCATACGCAGCTGCCGATTGGTATTATTGTAGACGAGATTGTTGCTAATGCAGTGGTTAAGGTGACGTATCTGTATCTCGGTGCCGGGTGGACTCTGGACTCGCCCAGCGATTATCTATGGTGGCATGTTAACGATTTGGAGTTAATCAGTGAAGGAGGGTGATCTGGTAAGAATACTGCGAATGTATAAGGGCATCGGAATCGTGCGCCGTCCACGACTGCTGCGAACAGAAAATCCAATCGGTATTATTGTGGGACCATGGGTCCAGGCCAAGTTTGATGGTAATTGGTTTCATGTCATGGTCGAGGGCAGAAAAAATGTATACCCAGAAGGACGATTGGAATTAATTAATGCGGCCGGGTGATCTAGTGAATATCCGTGGATCGAAAGGTAACGGTGACCGTGTGATGGCAATTGGCATCATTGTTCGCAGAGACGATGCCGTGGGTCCAGATGGTTGGTATCTAGTCTATGTTAACGGCACTAGCGAAGTATATCATAAGTGTTACTTGGAGTTGGTGGTTTAATGCAAGCCGGAGACTTAGTAAAAACTACTAGGGCATCGATTGGTGTACCAGAGAATCAGTTAGCGCTAATCGTAAGCATTGATAAAGTACATCAGCAGGAGTTCCCGCCCAAGAAGCTCCTCAAGCTCTGTAGTGTTATTCTCATTGGTAACAAAACGAGGAATTCCCCTATGCGTTTCTGGTCGAATGATTTAGTGTTGGTTTAAGGTTAGTATAATGATAGGTGGTTCTGTAAGACACAGTATTTCTATGGCGCACATGCTTTCTTTTGTTCTAACGTGCGATAGTAGCCGATAGCTCTGCGGGTGTATTGTATTTACACCCAGCGCAGACTCCCACTTTTTCCCCGTATCCCCCACAATCAACCATTGACAACAGCACACAGACAGGTTATATTATATCATGAGTAAGAACCATGAGCATTGGGCGCGCAATGCAGACACACACATCGATGATGCAGAGAACTATCGCGAGTATTGTCCTAGGTGCAGTCGCACAACTGATCACTTTATTGGCTATGGTTGTACCGTGTGCTTTGAACGTAACACAGAACAACGTAAGCTTAAGCATTGGGCTGCAAACAATTAAATAATATATTGTGTTGCGCATGACACACAGTATACCCCCTACCCCCCTACCCCCCCGGTACCGGAATGTATGTCTCTGGTAACACCGAGTCTGTGTGGAGTGACTTAGTGCATTCGCGGTACCGCCACAAAATTCGGAGATTTTAAAATTCTCAGATTTTACGGACCTAGATAAAAAACACAAACTATTTAAAGACAGCATGAACCAAAAGGATCAAACATTATCATGAAAATTACAAAAGCCAAGTTGCAGCAGCTTATCAAAGAAGAATTGCAGAATCTTAAGGAAGGTGAGATGTCCCAGATTGTGGCCGGCGAGCCCCATGAGGATGAGATGACAGCCGGCGAATACTATGCGTCTAGACGCATGGGCCTCGCCTATAATTCCCCGACGGCCGACGAATTAGATTTATTTTCTGCCGCTATCCGCGCCGCGCGCGAGGCCGTCGGTTCGCCCAAGGATGTTCTTGCTTTTGTTCAGCAAGTGCTTGGAGATGCACAAAGCGACGAAATAATTGACGTATGATAAAGATAACTGAATGGAGAATAAAATGAAACTATCTAAAACAAAACTAAAGCAACTTATCAAAGAAGAAATCGAGAATATGCAAGAAGCCGATTTAAGTTCTATTCCTGGTTGGGAAAATTGGAAGGAGTTGGGCGCCCGACAAAAGCGCATGCGATCCGGGCGCGCAAAAGCTGCTCTTGGGTCGAAGCCAGAGGTCGATGAGGGCGCGAAGGAAAATGCCGTGCTTATTCTCCGCCAACTCGCGGACTTTCTTGAAACGGGCAACCCAACAGCGGAAGATATAGAGCATGTTGAGTCCGTGATCGTGGTCATGGGAAATCAAATTCTACCTAGGTGACACTTAGCATATGCTTTTCTTGTACAAGTTCGCGAAAATTAATCAATCATTATATTTGAGGTATAGAATGTTTTCTTTATACAAATTTGTGAGAAATAACCAAACATTGTTTTTGGCCGGATTGTGTGTAAAGATAATTATTGCTGCGTTCTTGATCCTATACAGTAGTGCCGACAATGTGGTAGCTTCTGCAGAAGGCGTCAATGGCGTTGTTCAATATCCATATCATACCCCTTTTAATATATTGAGAGATCCGATCAAACATGGCGATTGGACCAAAACACCAATGGTGTTTATATGCAAAGAAGCGCCAGTGCAAGAACATGAAGTGGCGCGTGCCATTAGCTTTTGGCGTGAAATGGGCCATGATTTGGTTGGCCCCTTTGTGGATGAAGGTGAAATAGATGCTTGTATGGCGAATAATTACGTGTATAGTCGCGGCAATATTATTATACAACTAAGAGGTCAGCGGTTTAATGATGAAATGCTCGCAATGACCACAACGTTTAGAGTTGAAAAAACCGATGAATTGGTTGGTGCGATAATAGAACTCCAAGGTTTTGCCCAGGATCGTGAGCGTATCTTAGAACATGAATTGGGGCATGCCTTGGGGTGGAAGCATTATAACAAATATGGACATTTAATGCACGAAGATTACACAATGGGTGGCTGGAATGTTTATGGACTTAAGGAGTTTTTATGATAACCACAAATACGAAAAAGATTTATTTAACGGCTATAGAGTTAAAAAGAGCAATTGTGGATTATATTCACAATGTAACTGGTAACGAAGAACTAGCCGATTATATTAATGGAGGCAATCCCGCTATGAATTGGGGGAAGCTGGAGTTGAATTCTGCCACTGCTCATCGTTTTGTTATAACTCTCGATAGAGAGTTTGCAGAAGATATGACTATTTCGCTAACGGATAATTGATTTATGTTGTATGAATCAGGAAAATTTTTGGAGAAAAATATTTCGAGATTTGGGCCGCTTTTTCAACAACCGTTTGCGCGCGAATTCGTAGGAGAACGTAAATAAAATAATGTCATATTTACAAAAAATTAAAAAATACTTAAAATGGCGTGATATTAGAATAGAAGAAATAATGGCCGGCGTTGGTATGGGTATTTTTTTCTTTTTTGCAATTGGTGTTATATTCTGGAGCTTAATACAATGTTGAGAATTATATATAATGCCATTCGACAAATTATATATTAAAGTAAAATGTCTGATATGCAAAGGAACGAAATATCATGATAAAGGCTATCATAACCCCGAAAATCTCACCAAATGGAAAAGATGCTCAAGTTGTGATAGTAAAGGCCTGAATCTTATTGAAGCTTCATTGAAAACAATTGCAAAATTTGTAAACAATCTTGAGCCCAATAAAAAACAAATTTTGTTGGATATGATCGATGAAGACAATGAACAATAATATAAAAATTAAAGTGGGTCAATTGGTCTCTCATGCAAAAGCAGACAATTCGTTGGGATTTGTATCCGAGACAAGAAAAATAGAATCCCAAACATATTTATTTAACGAAGCTTGTGTTTATTGGTTTAGGTGGCCACGACATCTTACTCCATGGTCTAACCATGATTATTGGATTTCAACGGGTTCTTTGAGGGTTATTTCTGATTTGGATTAATGGCGAAAAATGAAGATATTAAAGTTGGCTATCTTGTTAAACATACTTTAATTACTATTCGCTCATTGGGTATTGTTTGCGAGATAAAAGAACAGAAAATTCTAACCTCCTCAGTGTTGTGGCCCGCTCCGCAGGCAAGAGTTAAATGGTTTGTAAATCCATTAAATATCTTTAGTGAATGGGTCAATTTAGAATATTTAGAAATTCTCTCTAAGAACGATGAATAAAGAGCCAATTTATGACTATTTATAAACACAAGGAGTTTTGGCGTGGATCCAATCACCACCAGTTTAGTAGATTTTGGCGCCCTGGGCGTCTTTGCTGCATTTCTGGCTTATCAATTTTTTCAAAGCCAAAAGCGCATGGATGAACTGACGCAACGCTTTCAGGATCAATTAAAAGAAATAAATAAAGATCATGATGAACGTGGGGCGCGGGAGCGCGATCGTTATGAAGATATTATACGTTCCAAGGATGATGAAATTCGAAATCAAATTGAAAATTTGAATAACAGTATGGCCGAATTAAAGCATCAAACTGAAAAATTGGTTGACGAACAACGGCGAATTGCTTGGAGTTTGAATTCTGATAACACTGTCCCTCCCCCCAATGACTAAATTTATGAAACAACTATATAAAAATTGGCGAAAGTATTTGACTGAATCGAATGATCGCGGTACTTTTAAGTGTCCTACGAAAGATCCATACGGCCTTAAAACCTATTATAAGATTGATCGTAATAATCCCCCAAGAATCGAAGACATCTTGTCTTGTTGGGCCAAGAACGCTGGTCATATTTATGATTCTAACGTCAATCATATGAAACCTGCTATCTATCCCACCGAAGAACTAATACCTTTTAGAGAGTATACACAAGATCAACTCAGAAACCAAGTAGACTCCGAGAGATATCAAGAACTAAAAGACAATATGGAAGCTGAAGGAATTGAAGAACCTTTGATCGTGTATCTTGGAAAGAATGGCGTGGCGAAGATTGGCGAAGGTAATCACAGGCATGAAATAGCTCTAGAACTTGGAATGCCCGAAGTTCCCGTTAGATTTATTTTCTGGGAAAAGGTCTATTTATCAGAGGATGCAAAA
>Ga0098033_1000574_pt1 | contig 16346 bp, 9 predicted proteins | sample 1_EtaG_FD_75049 | JGI IMG/M metagenome (GOLD analysis project Ga0098033, IMG submission 75049) | Marine viral communities from the Subarctic Pacific Ocean - 1_ETSP_OMZ_AT15124 metaG | ecosystem: Environmental > Aquatic > Marine > Oceanic | place: Pacific Ocean | collected 2015-01-07
AAGCTGCATCTCCATGTGGAACGCGTACAGGGATGTCCAGTACGCCTCGGTCTGCCAGATCTCGTCCCCGAAGCCCGCGCCCATGTCCTTGGGTCTGTGCGGCTTGCCTATGTGCTGGATGTCTATGTAGATCATATCGCAGAATTATCGAGAGACCGCCATGCCGAGCCGTTGTAGAATTGGATCTCAGCTTCAGTGGTGTTGAAGATGCATGCGCCCACGATCACGTTGCTGAGGGCGTCACGCTCGCCGTCGGCCATGGACGGGAACGGGCGCGAGAACCTGGTGGTGGTATTGACTTGGAATATTGCTCCCGCCGTGGTCGGATTAGTGCCAATGGATACGGCATCATTGGCAGCGTCCGTTCGGAACAGGTTGTTGACGTTGGCCCCGTACACGATCAGGTCGAGGTCAGCGCCGCCACGGTTGACATTGAGGGCGAAGGTCGTGCCCCCGTCCTCCAGTCCGACCGCAAGGGCCTCCACTAAGGCGCCGTCATCCATGACGGACAGGTAGAACTCACCGCCCTCCGTGCCGTTCGTAATGTCTGAGGCTCCCGCCAGCATCTTCACATATTCAACAGACTCTACCGGGTCGGCATCGTTTTCGCCGTTAAATGAGATGACTCCTATGTCGTAGTCGTCCGCCGCGCCATTGATCTTGGTCAGAGACATGATCACCGGCTTGTCTGGAGCGTCTACCGATCCGATAAGACTCACCAGGGGCTTGATCTCAGCCGCCGTGGTCTCGACAATGAGGCTGCTGGATCCTGCGGCGTCGTTCTTCAGCACCATCAGGGTGGTGGCCACCGCCGCCGTGTTGTCGTTGGTAACTTCAATCAGGGTTCTGGGTGAGTTGTCGCTGCTGTCCGACACCAGCTTGAGGATGCTGCCGTCTGTCAATGCGTCAGCCGTGACCTCCATGACATGAGCGGTCGTTAGGGCGTCGGCGTCGATGTTGATGATGGATTCATCTATATTAGCCGCCTCTATTTTGAAAGCGATCTTATCGGTGTCGTCATTGTCTAATGTAAAAAGAATACCACCACCATCTGCGCCCTGGGTGATCTCGGTCGCTCCAAGGGTGTTCACCCCCCCTGTCGATGTTATCCCGCCAGCGAACGTACTGGACAAATCATCGCTGATCGTCAGTGCCGTGGCATATGCGTTGAGCGAGGAGCCAGAGCCCCCTGCGTTGGCTGTCTGGAAGATGATGTCACCACCAGCACCAGATCCTTTGCCCTGTCCTCCACCAAGCGTGAGAGCACCACCAGCTATGTTGTTGGTGCTTCCTGCGGTAGTTGCCCCCGCCAGGATCTTTACTGCCGTACCAGCGGCATCGTGCGCCGATGCAGAGGTTGTCAGTGTGTCGAGGGCGGTGATGGTCAGGTCGCCACTACTGAATGACGCATCGCTGAGATCGTTGAGTGCCGAAGCTCCACTGCTTGCCATGCTTGTTCCAGAGGTTATCTGGATGTCATCGCCCGCATCGGTCGTGAAGTAGAGTTGGTTGGGCGAGGCTGTCTTGACCCATAGCTGACCATAGGCAGCGGTGTCACCGTCAGCAGCAGCCTGCTCCTTCAGAGTGATGGTTCCCTCAATAGTGAGGTCGGTGTACGGGGTTTCCGTTCCGATACCGACCTTGCTGTTTGTCACGACAAGGTCTGTGTCCGCGCCAGACCGCAGGTGGATCTTAGCACCAGTTGAGTTGATGCGACCGAGGCGGATAGAGTCAGCTCCATCGGTTCCCAGTTTTAAATTGGCGGTACACCTGACATCCAGTGAGCCAGTCGTCTTGACGTGAGCCGTACTGATCGCCGTCGGCGTCAACTGAATGTCTCCATCTATCTCCAGAGAAGCAGTGGGAGTAGCCGTGCCGATGCCGACCCTGTTGTTGGTCTCGTCAACCACCAGTGTCGTGGTGTCAAAGGTCGCGCCGTCAGCGACGATCAGCTCTGTAACGGAGGAGGTGCCGGAAGAAGGTCTCTTGAGTCCCATCATAGCCCCCAGGTGTTGCGTAGGAAGATCTTGGTTGTCACCGTGGCCCCAGTGTCTGAGCACACGTTGTTGATGTAGAGCTTCTGTCCGCTGGCATGGTACAGGACGTACCCTTGCGGCTGAAGATCAACCACTGCTGCTGCGGTGGCGTTCTCCAGGACCAGGTTCACGTCCTCCCTGACACTGCCGTCATAGGGATCGGCGGCGGTCGCTATGACCGGGTCAACCGTGCCGGCTGAAGCCGAACAGATGTACCGAAGTATCCTGCCAGAGGTGGGAACGTCGATGCTGAAGTCTGTCGCGGTTCCAGCGGTCGTTGTGCCCATGGTCTCGGTGATGTCGTACACGAAGTCCACCTCGGTGATTTTGGTTTTTGTTACCGTTGATGCGTAAGCCATTTAAGCCTCCTGTTATTTTTTAACCTTACCATTTTCCGTCAAGCCCAGTCCGTCCGTCTGATCGAACATCACATTCTTCATGTCCTGTTCGTTCATGCTTCGGAGATAGTCCGTTGACGCCTGCTGCTTGATCTTGATCCCGATTGTAGCATTAAGGAGGCGCAAATAGAAGGGCAGTCTTTCCGGTATGACTGTCGGATCCATCTTCGCCTCCCTGGTCTGCAGCGACTTCAGGAACGCGTCCTGCACCATCGCCCCCTCCCTCATCGCCCTCTCGAACGGGTTGGGGACATACTTCAAGGCGAGACCCATCTGGGAAAACTCCGCGTCGCCGAAGTAGTAGAAGGTCTCGCTCTCCTTCCTGGGGTTTGGAAGCGCGACCACGTCGAACATGTCCCTGATATAATTAGCCATAGGGTCATACGTCGGCCCAAGTTCGTTGAACGTGTGCAGGACGTTGGCGATGCTGTTCGCCTCCCGCATCTTCATCTCGTCCAGGTTCTCCTTGTAGAACGGATCCCTGCCAGAGCCGTAAGAATACAGCGCCCTGGCAAGCCAGTGGGTCGAAGCCAGCGCACCCTCGAAATGACCCTCGATGACACCCTCTCCGGGCCTGGCTGTCCCGATCGACTGCAGTTTGTGCATGTACTCGGCGAAACTCTCCTGCGGAAGGCCGAAACCCTCCAGATCTAACCCCGACGGCAGCCCGATGACGCTTCCCGGCACCCTGACACGGTACATCTTGTATTCCGGGTAGTACTGCACCCTTTCCAGCGTCCTGTGCTGCATCGCCTTGTACGAAGCGGTTATCTCCGGGGCGTCAGGGCCCAGTTCCTGCCTGATCTCCTCCTGTTCGATGTGCGCAGCCACCATGGGGAGCGTACCGTAGAACAGACGGTCGAAATTGGCGAAGAAGATCGGATTCTTCTTCAGCATGTCAAGCTGCAGCAGGAATTTCTTCTGGTTCCAGGTGAAGAACGGCATCAGTATGCGCATGTAGTCCTTCTGCCTGGGGGTCAGGTCGTTGTAGTCGAAGAGGAACCTCGCCACATGCTCCGCAGACTCCTCGACCGACCTTCCACGCTTCATGTTGGCGATGAAGTTGAGTGCGCGGGATCGGTTCTCCAGGCGTGTCGCCAGGGCAGTGCCCCAGCCCTTGGACATGGCCATCGGAAGGCCGCCGGAAGCAAGTGTTGACAGCGTCACCGCGCCAAAGTCCTCCACCATGCTCCACCCCTTTATGATCTTGCGCCCTATCTTTCCCTCAGCCTCCGCCATGCTGAGACCGTGGGCGCGTTCCATGAAGAAGTCCGACGCCCTGTCTATGTCCAGCCTGTAGTTCGCGTTGCCGCTCATAACCCCGTTCTCCACCATCAGCTCTATGGCTTCGTCCCATGTCCTGATCAGGCCGTCGCCAAGGTCTATGCCCTCGTCCATGTCGGGTGAGAACTTGGTGAGTGCGGCGTGGCTGCTTTTGCGGTAGCCGAAGTCCCTAGCACCCTCTCCGACCTTCCTGGGGGCGGCAAGCGCCGTCCTCGCCTTCCCAAGGCTGCCGTACCTGGAGTGGAGATCCATCAGCCAGCTCAGTTGCGCCGACTTCCAGTTGGTGTCCAGGTTGAACACGCCTCCGACACCCACGTCGAGCATGTTGGATATGTTGTTGCCCATCTCGTTCCGGGAATGGAACATCGGGGCCATCACGGTGACCACGGTCTTCCACCAGTTGTTAAGCCGCCGCAGCGCGTTCCAGATAGCGCCCGGAATGCCGCCCTCCCGCACCGCTGTCCTGGCTGTCAGCATCCGAAGGCTCTCCTGGACCTGCTCGGGGACGTACATCTTCGTGACGGGGACAGCGTCTGGATCGAAGTACATCATCAGGTTCTTGGAGGACAGGGGCGGCAAAGGTGACAGCTTGACTCTATTCAGAAGAGTTTCGTACACCGCCCTCTCAGGTATCGCCTTGGCGGCGTTGTTGACGTTGCTGATGATGCCGTTGACTTCCTTCTCCACGTCCTTCCAGGAACCGTTGGATATGCGCCTGTAGTTCACCTCATAGGCTGGGGAGGATGGATCAAGCAGTTCATCCAGCCTGTCTATCTCCGCCATCTGCCTGTCCGTTATCTTAGGCTTCGCAGCCAGTTCGTCCCTCTTGACCTTCAGCTTCTTCAGATGCTCCGTATGCTTGGCGTTCCTGATGGAGGTGAACCTTTCACCGATGTCCAGCACATCGCCGTCCACAAGGAACTGAGCAAGCCAGGTGTTTCCTGGAACCGCCTTGGCTTCCAACTGCAGGGCGTTGATCACGCCGACCGCCTTCTCCACGTTGACCATGTTGTTGAACTCGGAGATGTCCCTTGCCCAGTTGACCAGCGGCTGGATGTCGGGGTGGCCGTCCATTAAAAGGAGCAGCATCTCCTCCACCTTTGCGGCGGAGACCCTGGTTCCGTCACCCATGGTGAGGTTGCCGTCCATAAGCATCTGCATCTGCAGTCCGTGGCTGTTCCTCTCCATCACGGGCACGAACCCTGCACGGCGGGCTGACTCGGCATCGTCGAAGCCTCGTATCACGCCCGTCCTCAGAAACGTCAGGAACATCTCATGCGATGCCAGACCCCTGGAGCTGTTCATCATCCTGGCATGCAGCAGGGCTGGGTGCATCGTGAACTCCCAGTTTGTCGGTGTCGGCCCCGGCTTCACCATGGTGTTGATCTCCTCTATCGTCCCCTGCAGTTTCCTCAGCTTCGCAGCGTTCATGGACAGATGCCTCGTCAGTTCCTGATCCGTGTTGCCCGTTATCAGTGATTCAGCCCTGGCGTCACCCGTGTTGACGTACCTGCTGACATCCTTGCCGTGCTCGTACCGAAGGTGCGGTGCGTAGTCCACTACGCCGAAGTCCCTCATCAGCTCGATAGGCTCCTTGACGAACTGCATGCCCTGCTGCAGGTATCGCTCCTTGTACCTGTCGAACAGTTCCTTGAACTCACCGACCAGGGGCATCATGTCATCCGGGACATCGACGAACCTCTCGGTCATGACGGTCGGGTATATCGCCCTCTCCGCCACGTCATCAACGACCGCCACATCCTCCTTCGCCATTATCCTGGATATGTCCTCGTCTATTTTGCCCATCCTCTTGTCGATGGTCTTGACCCTTCTGGCATCGGGCTTCAGATCCAGCCGTTCGTTGGCCAGCATCTCCTTCTCAAGTTCCAGTTTCGCAACCCTTTGATTGTCGGCTGCTTTGATCTGTTTCGGCGGATCCATTCTCCTGCCGAGTTCCTCGGTTCCAGTGAACCTCTTGGACAGTTCCTTGACATCCTCCGCCTTGACCGTCATCGTCTTCATGACAGCCTTCATCATGTCCTCGTCGGTGAAGCCCTCTCGCTTCCACGCCGTGACGATGTCCTGGTATCTGTCCCAGTACTCCAGCTCCCACTCCTGCAGACCCCTATCATAAGGTCCCGCAGCCCTCTTATCATCGACCTTGATCCTGGGTCTCGCCTTTTCCTGCTGACCGAGAAGGTCCTCCAGTTCCCCGCGCTTGGTCCTGAGGCTGTCAAGGGAGGCGTTCATCCCACGGAGGTAGGGCTGGCTTTCAACCATGTCGGTGAGGTCCCCTGGGATCTTTGACCTGAATCGTTTAATGACCGCTTCTATTATTGATTCCTGCTTCTCTATGTCTGTGATCAGTGTCTCATAGTTCTTTATGTTCTTGGTGAGTTCCCTTCCGGTCCCCTTGGTCGAGGGTATCGCCTCGGCTCTCGTCCTTCTCTCCTTCTCCACCAGTTCTTTCCTGGCGGCACGGGCATAGGCAGTAGTCGGCTTCACCTTCGGCATCGGATCGGTAACCAGTGGCAGCACCACAGGGTCTCCAGGCTTGCCATACGGGTAGGTTGTTTCCACAGGCAGCCTGCTGTCAAGTCTTGCGATGTCTTTTTTCATCTTGCGGAGGTTTTCGATGTTTTTCTGTAGGGGTTCTTTTCCGCTTTTAACCTCATCCAATTCTTTTTGTATTTTGGTTATGGCTTCGACGGCTATGTCGGACATCTCCTCCTTGACCTTGGACACATCCTCGGTAAGCTCCCTGTACTTCTCCACGTCGCCTGCGAAGAACCTGATCATGTTCTGCAGGGCCTGGCGCATCTCCTCCTCAGACTTGCCCGTGGAGGCGGCGACCGCCTTCTGCAGCTTGACTATCTCATCGAACAGGCTGTTCAGTTCCGCAGGAAACTGGTGCAGCATCCCCTTCTCCAGATAGCCCACCGCCTCGTCCATCACCATCTGCCCCGTAGTGCCCGCGTATCTTCCGCCCTTCGCAAGGCGTTCGTTGGCTATGTCCATCGACTTGACGTGTATCCTCTCCAGGGATCCCACCAGGCTGTCTCGGCTGACGTTGATGTCGGTGAGCCTCCTGGTGAGGGCTGACTGGTACGACTCCCATATGTCGGGGGCGGTGTTCATCAGCCTTATCATCGCCCTGTCGCCGTGACCCAGCATCTTCGATATGACGCCAGACTCCACGCCCCGACCACGGAAGTACTGCATGCCCGCCTCCATCTGCCTCTTGGCTATCATCGGTGCGTACCACCTCGTTCCGACAAGCGTTGCCAGTCCGTCCATGATGTATAGAGGGGTCTTCCCCAGGTGGGCGGTCTCGCTCAGAAGGTATGCCAGTTTCTCGCCCTTGGTGACGGTGTTGGGGGACGCCTCCATCTTGAGCTTTATATCCCTGATGTTAGGCGCTCTCAGGGGGTCCACCAGTTTGTCTCCCCGAGCCATGACCAGATCGGGTACGAGACCCTTCATCCCCCCTCCGCCGAGACCCACGACGATGCGCTCACCACTGGCGATCCTTGCTGCGAGCTGCGCCTCGGTCATCTTGTTGAGCCTCGCCAGGTCAGAACCGTTGATCCCTGTCCTTGCCGATATGGATGCCAGCGTGTCACCGGCAACGGCGTTCATCTTGAACGTCCTCTGGATGGGGTTGTACGTCTTGCTGGTGAACGGCACATGGAACCTTACAGCGCCAGCCGTGCTCAGAACCTTCTCCCCGTCGTACCCGGCTTCAAGAAGCCTGTTTATCTGCGCAGCCTTCCGCTTGTGGTAGCCGACCGCCGCCAGTTCCTGCTTGATGACGCTGTTCAGGTACTTCTCCGCCGCAGCGGCATCGGTCATGCCTGCCAGCTTACTCTTCTGTATCTCCACTGTTTCCTGGATGGCTCTCGCCTCCCTCAAGTTCTTGGCGTTCTGCGCCTTGAGTGCGGCAAGCGCCTTCTCCTCAGTGCCGAACCTGGCTATCATGGCCGGGGTGACCTCTGCCACCGTAGCCCGTCTGGCCGCGCTCCTATTCAGGTTGTCGATGGTTCCCTGGATATCATCCTGTGCCTTCTGCACGGCCGCCGCTGGATTGTCGAGAGCCGTCTGGGTATCGCTCATCTTCTCGGCGAACTTCGCCTGCTTTGATTCATGCACGGCTGCGGCGTTGGACATCCTCTGCATATCTTCAGGGACGCCCCTTAACGCACCGACCACCATCTTCTCGCTTTCAGGCAGGGTCTTGCCAGCACCGACCACCGCGTCCACTGCCTTGACCACGTCAGGGCCGATCGTCAAAGCCTCACCGCCCACCGTGATGACCTTCGCACCCTTGGCGGGAGCCAGGAACCACAGCGGATCCATCGTCAGCTCGGCGAGAATGCCCCACCACTCCCGCCCACCGTCGGTGGTTAGGGTCTGGTACACCGCCGCGTCCGCAGGGCTTCCTGCCTTCTTGGCGGCCGCAGCCAGTTCTCGCGCATCCTCCTTGCTGATCAGGGTGTCGAGTATGTCCTTGCCGCGGGCCATCGGAATCTCGATGCCCGTGTCGAATCCGAACGGCGTCAGCGCGTCACCTACCATGGTGGTCTCGTCGTAGGTGCTCCCCCAGGCTCCTTCCTCGAACACCTTGCCGGTGGACAGAGACTCGTACACTTTCTTGCCCTGCTCCTTGATCCTCTTCTCGTACTGCTCCGCCGCCTCATGCGTTTCAGCAGGATCGAACATGTTCAGGAAACCAGCAGTCTTCTTGACGGTGCTGAAGCCCATGCCAGGGGCGTAACTGAACGCAACTGCGAACGCGTCCGAAGCCAACTCCCCGGCATATGTGTCTGGTTCGGGAAGATAATCCGCCAAGTAGGACGCCCCCGTCCACACAATGCTCTCTGGAAGCTGGAAGGTGCTGAACCCGTAGTGCAGCCAGCCCAGGTCCTCGTTCACCATCTCCTCCTCAAGCCTTTCAGGGGATACCTCCTCCATGGCCTCCATCTGAGGGGAACCAGGATACAGCTCGGATGTCATGACCTCGTACACCAGTTCGGGGCTGCTGTTGTAGTCCCTCATGAGCTTCTTGTCCTGCTTGCTGTAAACGGGGTCGGCCCTGTGGACGTTGGTGATGGGATCATAGATGGCATGAGGCTTCGGTGCTGTGCCTGCGGGGACGGGTTCCATTCCCGCCCTGGTTCCAAAGGGCTGTACAGGCTCCGTCTGCAGGACGGGTCTGTCCAACTTCTGCATCTCCGCCTCTAGCAGCTCGGTGCGTTCATCAGGCTTGGTCTCGTCAGGCGCATAGATGTCCAGCGCCTTCCGCAGGAGTACCTGCTCGGCACGAACCTCCTCGTAGGTCTTCGGCTTGGGTGTAGCCATTACTCGGATTCTCCGTATTGTTCAAGCAGTCTCGCGAGTTCCTCGTTTGGCTTGGGGGTCTTGTTAGGCACAAAAGTATCGGTGCTGGTCGTGCCCCCCAGTTGAAACTCGCTAGTGAGGGTGGGTATCACCACATCGGGCAGGGGACGTTCTCCTTTCTTTTTTGCGAGGTCGGCCTTTAGTTGCCGTCGTTTTTCCGTCATCTCCGAGGAGGACTCCGCTATTTCAAGGGCGGCTTCTCTTTCCTCATTGGCTTTTTTTGAACTAGCGGCTCTTTCCTCTCTCGCCTCTTTTTGACGGGCTTCATTCTCCCTCGCCCTCGCCTGACTCCGATCCTCTAGAAACAGGTATGATGGAAGGCCTGCTACACGCTCTGCGCCGCCAAGACTCTCCAAAAGAGCCATCCTCCCAGTGGCGGTGGGATGCCCCCCATACCTGGGATCATCCGATAACGATAGGCTTACGAGCTTGTTCTGAACATCTTCAGGCAGTGCAGAAAATTCCTTCGTCGCCTTGATCTCAGCATCGTATGACTTCGTCCGTGCCTCCAGTTTGGCTTTGTATTCTGGAGTCCCATGTACATTCTCTGGCAATGGAGGAGGCGTGAGCACACCGTGCTTCGGCGGAGCATCGGGACGTTCCCATAGAGGCACGTCGAAACTGCTTTTAGTTTTTGGAGGAGCCTTGGCGGTCGATACGTCGAAACTGCTAACATCCGTTTCTCCCGGCACGATCCCCATCTCCTCGGGGGTCAGTTGAGACTCACCAGGTTCACCAGGTTCAGTGGGTGTGATGCTCCAGGTGTATGCGTATGCGTCCTTGGTCTCGCCTGGGGGCATGGCGTCGTATATCTTCTGCCTCTCCGCCTCCTCCGCCGCCTGATCATAACCAAGTATCTCTGCTTTGACCTTCTCACCAGTGGTGACGGCGGTCTGCTCCGCCTGCCTGCTGGCATCCAGCACCCCTTGTTTGTATGCTTGCTCATAGCCCTTCATGGCTTCTTCAGCTGTTAGCTGGCCTTCGGGGGCTGCTGCGGGGGCTGCTGCGGGGGCTGCTCCTGTTACTGCGGTAGGTTGCGGCAGAGGAGGAGCCTCGGTTCTGAAGGCTTTAAGCCTCAACCTCAGATCGTTCGGGTCGGTGGTCTTCATGCCGAGCTTTTCTGCCAGTGCCGCCCTGGCTTTCTCTATCCCAGGCTCCAGACCCTCCAAACGCTCGTCGCCAATGGTAGCGCCTGCATGGTAGGCCCTCTGGCTGTATATGTCGGCGATGTGGCTCTGGGCGTTGGGGTTGCCTATGAGTGATCGGAAGGCGTCGTCGCTGCTGTTGAAACCAAGGAGCTGGGTGATGTAGTCACCCCGTCCGCCCATCATAAACTGATTGTACATAGCACCGAAGGTATCGGTTCCGCCTAGCGCCGCCCTCGCAGCCTCAAGTTCCTCGATCCTCTTCTTGGCACGTTCAGGCACTGGAGACTTTGACAGGTCTTTGATGAAGGAGTCGTAGTCCGTCGGAGCCATCGCCTCACCGAGGAGGTCATAGGAAAGATAGCCGCCGTGATCGGGATCTTTCCTGATCAGATCCAGCCTCATCTGATTCTCCGCTATCTTGTCTTCAGCGGTCGCTCGATCCTCAGCCGACACAGACACCAAACCTGGAACCTTCTGTTGCAAACGAAGGATCTCCTCCTGGGGAACCCTCATCCTCGCGCCATTCTCCACAAGTTGCTCATGGGTTATCTCTCCAGCTTTCAACTGCTTGGCAAGTTTTGCGTCTATTTCCCTGTTATAGGTTTCGATGTCAGAGCCTATCCTTCCCATCATAAGGTTGTTTGCGTTGTTTGCAAAAACGACCTTATTAAGAGGGTCTAAGCCATCCATATTCTTATTGGCTGTTTTGACATGCCCTCGGAAAAATTCGCCCTGCTGGTACGAATCCAGCCAGGTCTGATAGTTTCCGTCACCTGCCCACACCTTTGTCGCCGATGCCTGAGTGTCTGAACCGACCCAGGACTCACTGGTTTCTTTTGTGAGTTCACTCCAAAGCCTGTCCTGTGTCTGTTTCGAGCCGTTAATGTTCTCATCAATCATGCGCAGTTCAACGACGTACTGGGCAGCCTTTACCTCCGCATCGCCTTCGATCCTTGCTGCGCTAATTCTGCCTTCCGCCTGTATAATAGCCTGAGCGATAGCGGTTCTCTGCTGCTCCATCGCAGACCTGACAGTCCCGTACTGCTCGATTGTCTCAACCTGGTATCGGAGGATCCCCTCCTCCATCTTCATGATCTGGTCGGTGTAGTACTGCCTTGCCTCTTCCAGCTCCTGCGGTGACATCTGACCCAATGGTGTCTGAGCACCTGTCCTGTACGCTCGCCTTCTCTCTCCATAGGTATATATGCTTGACATTTTATACTCCTTTCTCGATAGCGGCTATGAACGCCTTCAGTTGTGCGATTTCATCGGCCGAGAGCTTCCTGGTATCCTGTCCCTTCGCGATGGTTCCTGCAATCGGCTCTGGCTCATGGACACCCAGCGCAGCCTCACGACGCGCCCTCTCCATCTGTATCAACATCAGCTGGTCTTGCTTCAGTACCGCCTGCTTCCTGGCGAGTTCTTTGATCCCGGCATCCCTGACAGCGGACGCCACCTGGCCGCGCCCGGCGATGGCATCCTGCGTAAGCTGCCTCTGAGCCTGCTGCTTTACGCCGCTCTGCCCCGCCTGAACGTCACCGCCACGTTGTAGCTGCGCACCCTGCTGCTCCACCGCCGACTGCACCTGTCCAGCACCCGCAGCCAAGGCTCTCTGCTCCTGCCCGTAGGTCAGTCCGCTCCTCGCGCCAGCCAGTCTGGCTGCCTCCGCCATGGTTCTTTTCTTGTACTCCCTCTCCATCTTGCTGGGGGCGTATATCAGGGCGGGCTTCACCGCGCCCTTCGCCGTGTCTATTCCTGCCTGCACAGCCTCTTTCTTCAAAAGTCCTGTTAGCGCATCGCCTATTCCTGCGGTTGTTAGCGCAGTGCCTGTTCCTGCTGCTGTTAAACTCATAGTATCACCTCAAAGCCATGATCCAAATGCTTCCACTTGGGGTTTTTATCTTAGATTTCCTGGGGTCGTTATTCATGATCTTAGCACCCACGGTAACTATCACCTGGAGATACCCCTTGCTTACCGTAGAACTTATCATACCCGTCTTCGAAACGTACCTGAAACTCCCCTCGTCGGCAACGGGGCTGTAGGGGTCGCCGTCTATCACAGTGCCGTTCGTTTCCAGAGCCAGCCTGTTGTGGGGCAGGATCTGGTGAAGCTGCAGGGAGGGGTTGGTGGCTGCGGTCGAACTCGCGTCAGGGTCAAGGTCGTTGCCTATCTGGATCTCCAGGTCGTAGAACTCGGAGTGGTCATCTGTTCCACCGTTATAGTCCTGGTAGTATGAGCAGTCATGGGCGAACATCGCCTGGTAGCCGTACATGATCGCCTTGGTGTCCCACGGGATGAACACGCTGCACGACAGCGAGCTGTGTATGACGCGGTCTGTGCCCCTCACTATGTCGAGGACGGTTTCATTTGTACTGTTGAACACCTCCCCATAGACGAAGTCGGTCCTGTCGAAACCGAAGTAGTACCCCTGCGCCATCGCGCCCATCTCTATCTGGTGGGCTTTGAGGGAGTTGCCTGTGCCGACGAAGTTGTCCGATGTAAGCCCGCCGTTCAGTATCTCGAAGGTGATGGCTGACAGGTTGTTCGGTGAATCCGTGGGGCTGAACAGGCTCTCCTTGTACAGGGTCTCGGCATCCACTACGCCGCCGCTTGTGAATACACCAGTGATGGGTGGTATGTCCGCCATGTCAGCTCCCCGGTTCCAGGATGATGTAGTTCAGGTACGCACACTGAACCTTGAACTTGTTGCCCGACGCACCGCCTACAAGGCTGGCATCGCAGGGGCATATCGCTGCTTGAAGTTTTATAGTGCCATAAGTGTACGACGACGATGTCTCATGCATCACCGTGTAGCTCACGGGGTGGTTGACGCCGCCAATCCTGTCCTTGACATTGGGAGATCCTGTTGAGGGGATATCTTCTATGTATTCTATGCTCTCCTGAAGGTGTACGCCCACCACGGCCTCCTCTATGGCGAGGTTGGAAGCCGCCCCAGTACTGGTGATGGTTCTTTCGATCAGGATTGCGAACCACACCATGAACTGCTGGGTCGTCTTCATGACAGCACCCCCCGAATTCAGGAACTGGGCCGCGTTGCAACTGAAGTTGATGATCATCGGGCTGCCGTTCCTGATGGTGGTTGTGCTTATGGCGGCGGTCGTCACGGTCGTCCAGCTTGTGACCTCTGCAAGCAGGGCTGCATGGTTTGGATACGCCAGCCCGTAGTTGCTCCCGCCGTATGAACTCACCTCGGCAGTGACAGTGTCATCCAGATCGTATTGGGAACCAGCCTCCTGAACCAGCGTTGCAGCACCAAGGTGGTCGGTGTTGATGGACGATCTTCCGATGTTGGTCGGGGCGAGGTCGTTGACCATGATCCTGGTCTCGTCATGCATTGTCTCTATGCTGCCGACGGTTATCTGATCCGATGATTTAGGTGTGGTAATGCTCATCACGTCCTCAGAAGTTTGCCGCGACCGTACCTGGCCACGATAAGGTTTCGGTTTCCGATGCAGACATTGGTCCCCCAGCGATCTCCCGAAGAACCTGGAACCAGTCCGATGTGGAACTGCGCAAGGAGCCTGGTCAGGTTGCTTTCATTGTCCTTTATCCTTTGTATGGGAAGCAGAGCCGCCACCGCCTTGACGGTGTGTACGCCAGCCGGCAACAACTGCACCACGTTGACGGATGTCACCAGGCTGCGCCCCGCGAACCCAAGACCACGGTATGATTCCTCAAGGTTGACCCCGCCAGGCCCTGATCCTACGATCTGATACCCGTCGATGTCGATGGCGGTCTGCAGCCTCAGCTTGTAGTACTTGCTGTATGTGGCGTCACCAGGCTGCGCATCGCCGTCTTCAGGGACTTTGGCATAATTGGATGTGTGTCTCCTGACGTACTGGTAGCTGAGAGTGATGTGTACCAGTTCGGGATAATTGCTTTCCCATGTGATCTTGGTGTCAGTCGATCCATCAGGACGGACGAAAGCAATCGGAACCTCGAAGAAGCCCCTGTTCAAAGGAACCTCGAAGAAGTTGGTGTCCCTCGTCACTGAGGAAGTCCCGGCGGACGTGTTCGGTACGCTTAACGGGGTGGTGCTGACCAGTATAGGCTCGTTGCCGATGGTCACGTTCATCTTCGCGACGGTCGATGCGTAGTGTACCTTGCACACCGATTCGTCGAACTTGGTGATGTCGTTGAACTCATCCTCCCGCCACTGGTACTGGGTGGTGTCGGAGGCTATGCGGTTAGCCTCGACATAGTCCCTGGAGATCTTCTCAGGATCCACCACCTCGCCGTTCTTTATTCCCTTCGGAAGATATATCAAGGGACCTCCTACGGATCATTCGTGGGGGTTCGGGAACCGGCACCAGCCAGGAACACTCCCCACACATCTATATTGTATAATGCCAAAGGCTCTGTCGTGCTCACTTTTATAGCATGCACTGACTGGCTGGCGAGGTCGATGCCCAGTTTCTCGCCGTACACCCTCTGTGTCCTGTAGTTGTATGTGGAGTCCAGTGTCGCCGACCCGAAAAATGGAACGGTGGTGTCCTCTGGATGGGCGCTGGATATTGATATGGGGGAACCGACTGCTTCGTCAAGATCCCAGTCGTCGTAGACGGATATGCTCGCATCTCCGTTGGATCTCTCCATCGCTGTCAAGACGAGCTGTGTGGCGTGGTGGGCTGAGTGGAGTTTCGGGCCCGTCCCCGAAAGGGACTGCCAGCCGCTGACATATTCAGATGTTCGTTCAGGGATCGGGAACTGCGGGTACATTCTGTGGTAGACGAACACGTTCCCCGACAGGTCACCCGGCTTAAAGTTCCACTGGCTAGGAACGGTGGAGTACTTGGTCACCGCAGCCAGCAGTGTCGCATTGACCTCGGGCAGGGGAAGCGCCGCGTCTATGACCAGGTCCTCCCTTATCCTCCAGCCCAGGTTCTCGTAGTCATATATGAACTGCACATTGGGCTGCAGGCTGTCGTCCATCGGCAGGGCGAAGACCCCCTCCCTGTACTCGGTGTCCACCCAGGACACGCCATGCCTCGCCCTCTTCGAATTCACCCTGCTCAGTCTGTGCCTTATCTGAGCACCGATGTCCGTCACGATGCCGCTGTTGGTCATCCTCCAGAAGGTCGTTCCGCCGAACCACACTATGCTGCCGTCAGGAAGCGTCTGCACAAGCTCGGGGCCTGCGCATCCAGCCTTCTCATGCAGGGTTCCGACCTGCCACTCCCCGTACTTTCCCGTGATGTAGTGCGTGGCCCTGTCCTTGAACACGATCAGGAAGGGCTTCTGCGCATCGCTGATGTTCGCGATCACCGAAGCGGTTATCGGGCCCGTGCTTGGAAACACGTCCATCCAGTGCCCCTCCATGAAGCTCTCGGGTATAGGTCCCGACGTTTCCTGCTCGCTCCACCAGACCCTGTGCGGGTAGGCGTCGTTCCTCAGCAGCCAGAGTGATCCTGAGAAGCCCCTGATGAAGAACGCCCCGAACGGGACAGACGCCCTGTTCTTCCATTCGGAACCCAGCTCCCCGTCTGGGATGTCGTCTATGTACTCGGTGGCCTCATTGTTCGGTATCCTGTGGAGGAACCTGTACTCCCCCCTGCTGCCATCTGGCAGGCGGAGGAGGTTGTAGGTGCGCAGAAGAACCCTGGCTATGGTTCCAGGAGGGCCCGTCGGGATCTGGTGGAGCCTGAACTTCTTCATCAGCCTCTCCACCGGTTCTTCAGGCCCGGCCACCTCGAACTCTATCCTAACCTTGGGGCCGTCGAGAGACCTCTCGCTGTACGCGCCGTCGGTGTTCTCGTAGAGCACCGAGTACCTGTACTCCGACGTATCAACACCGCCAGAGACCTGGCCGTCGGTGACCTGGTAAGTGGAGAATGCCGATTCAGTGGTTCCGATCCTGCCCCTGTGGCTGAATCCCCCCAGGTTGGTGTCGGTGATATCCGTTCCCGTCCTCTGCGGGCCGTCAGCCAGCGGAGGGGGTGGTCTCTGGGTGTGGGATGGATACAGAATACGTCCATTCGGCTACACCCGGAGACCATCCCCTCCGCTGGCTGACGGCCCGCAGAGGACGGGAACGGATGTCCTCGACACCAACCTGGGGGGC
>Ga0098033_1000575_pt1 | contig 16318 bp, 22 predicted proteins | sample 1_EtaG_FD_75049 | JGI IMG/M metagenome (GOLD analysis project Ga0098033, IMG submission 75049) | Marine viral communities from the Subarctic Pacific Ocean - 1_ETSP_OMZ_AT15124 metaG | ecosystem: Environmental > Aquatic > Marine > Oceanic | place: Pacific Ocean | collected 2015-01-07
GCCTTAGCTGCGTAATCTGGGGTGGTAGCAACCTTATTATCCAAAGCTACAACCAAAGGTTTGTTTATTTCCTTTCTCAATAATAAACACTTGTTGTCTATGTGCTTGTTAGAGCCAAAAACTAACTAACCTTGTGAATGACGAATTTTCGGAATCATATTGGACGCGGGTTCGACTCCCGCCGTCTCCACTAACCAAAAATGTAAAAGGAGGATAAAGAAGATGGCGAAAAGAAACAAACAATCAAAAAGAGAAAAAAGAGCCCATTTCAGAAGTCAAGAACAGCCAAAAGCTGAACAACTAGAGCCACAAAATAAAATTTGGAAGCGCGTCGGGCTTTTCAATAAATATGAAGACGCATTAGCACACAAAGAAAAGGTGCTGTCTAGTATTGAGGATCCTTCTGAGCTTGAAATTAAAATTAAGCGGTGTGGACCTGACGGCACTCAGTTCCAAGTAAAGCTTTGGACTGCACCGACCTTGAGGTATAATATAAAGCGCAACAAAAAAAGGAAGCAACGGTAATGGACCCTGGCTGTAAATACTGTATGCAGGATGCCGAATATGCCGTACAGTGGGGACCACAAGCGGGCCAAAAAGAATTTGCATGCGACGACCACATAAGAAAACTATTAGCTTCGACTAAAGCCCCTGAAATGTGGGTAATAAAAGTAAAGGTGATATAATGAAATATTTGATACTAACTCTGACACTCATTCTTATTTTTCTGGCGTTTGTTGTCGGATGCACAGAGGGTAGTTCTACGATTGAAGACATACAATATAGTTGCTCGCCTTGTAAGCATGAGCTGAAAAGAGAGCCCGTGAAACTCAAAGAGGTTATGATAGAAGTGCAAAACAATGCAAGGGAATGTGCAGTCAGGGTTTGGTCACGAGCGAGCACCCGCCCACTATTTGAAGTAAAGGGCGCACAAGGACTTAATAACTGTAAGGTTTATGTGATTCACAATGCGGATATTAAAACTAAATCAAGTGAATTAGGAGAGGATAAATGAAAGAACTTGACTGGTCGATCAATAAAGCAAAGACTGAGGATGACGGCGATTCAAATGATTCGGACCGCGTACTAACAACGAACAATAAGATTTATTTTTATTCTGAGGTTAGTCGCCCGAAAGTTCTCACCCTTAATAAAAGCATAACAAACGTCGGGCTTAGTTTGCAAAATCGCGCTAACACCTTGAGCCTAGAAGATGCTGGCAAGATCTTTCTACACATTAATAGTTATGGCGGCAGCGTGTTTGCTGGCTTAGCGGCCACTGATTGTATTCTTGGTTCTCCAGTGGGTGTTGTCACGGTTATAGATGGTTGCGCGGCTAGCGCCGCAACTCTTATGAGCGTGGTGGGTTCTCGCAGGTTGATGACCAAACATTCTTTCATGCTGATTCACCAGCTTTCTAGTTGGACATCGGGCAAGTATGCTGAGCTGCAAGACGATATGAAAAATAATGACCTTTTAATGAAAACGATAAAAAATATTTACGAAGAGCATACAAAAATTCCAAAAGGACAACTCTCAAAAATTCTAAAGCACGATTTATGGTGGGATGCCAAACAGTGCTTAGAATATGGCCTCGTCGACGAAATTATTTAGGCCAAATAAAATAATTTAAAGCTTTACCTTTTTTGATTATAGGATATACTTACTCACTTAGTCTGACAAAAAGGAGGTATAATTATGAAGTTTGGAATTAGTGGGATTACAATTGCACTAGTGGTATCTATGGCGGCCTTTGTTTTATCGTTTCACGCATGTAACAGTTTGAGAGGGGTGAAGTCCGATTCTCTTTTATATAAAACTGCGCCACACAGTGTGGAAGTAACTTCGAGATGAGTGGTTGTCGATCGATTCATTTATAAATTCTCGAAGAGCTTTGTAGTTTGGTGAGATAGCGATTTGGTTGAAGAAGCGAATAGTCGAATGTACCATACCAATAAGCTCACCTTTTCGGTTTGTAATAGGCGAGCCGGAACTACCTCCGATAGAGGGCATAGAATAGAGCGCGTTTCCTGCCTCGTCCGTTCCGTTGTAAAAACCTTCAAAAATAGGTACCATGTTTTTCGAAAATATTCCTAGAGGGGCGGAGATATTGAAAACCCTGTCGCCTGGCTTTGGAGCAGAAGGTGATATTACGATGGGAGGCAAAAATAAGTTTTTAACCCACAACATACATATGTCGTGCTTTGTATTGAATTCAAGAATTTCCACCGGCTTGCGGTCGTTGTCTAAGTCGCGAACCATGAAATCTCCGGTGAATTTTACCTTCGGCAATTTTTTATATTTGTCTTTTACATCAGAATCATCACAGACATGAGCAGCGGTCAGAACATATGCTCCTCTAACACCTGTATATACCACTACGCCAGATGCGACCGACCGGAGAAGTGTATCTGCGCAGCTTGTATTATCTTCGCAAGCATGTATGGACAAAGATTTTTCTATTTTTACAAAAGATTCTCTAGGGAGGATTTTTTGTTGAAAATTAGTTTGCATGTGGGCGCAGCTGCCGATAAAAACAAGCGAGAAAATAAATAATATTAGTTTGGCCGCTCTGCGCACAATCACACTCCTTTTTTGTTCTTTATTATAACTAGGTAATATTGAAAGTAAAACTCTACTTATTATAAAGAACGTACCGTATATCGAAGATTTAGGAGATAAATATATATGAACAAAAAACTAGTATTGGGACTACTTTTCATTCTTGGACTGCCAATAGTAGCAGGAAAGGTCAGAGCATATAATGCTGCCGCAGAAAATTACCAATCATTCGTTATTCCGTCATACATGGGTTTGAGCTATGAAGAGGCAGTAGAAGAAGGGCATATTATAAAAAATTTTTCATGGGAAGAAGAATCAACGCAGTTCAAGATTGAGATACCGAATATAAAATAGTTCGGAAACTTTCTATTTATTTATGGACCAACATGAGAATTCAATATGGCTAAAAAAACGTATCTTCTAGATACCAGCGTTTATCTTACCGATGCACACGCTTTATATTCCTATGGCACTAATGATGTCCTCATTCCGCTTAAAGTGTTGGAGGAACTCGATAAACACAAAAAGCGCCAAGACGGGGTTGGTTTAAACGCAAGAAAAATTATTCGAATTTTTGATGGCCTTCGCGCAAAGGGGAATTTGAATAAGGGCGTACGAATTCGGAAGGGTAAAGGTACTGCGTACGCAAAAACATTCGACCCCGAAGATCTTCCATTCAGCTTTGACAGGAGCGATCCGGATAATCATATAATTGGCACCGCGCTAACAGAACTCAAAAGCAATCCTCGCCGGAAAGTTATTGTAGTCTCACGAGACATTAACATGCGTGTTAAGTGTGACGCCGTTGGAGTCCCAAGCGAAGATTATGCTATGCGGCAAGTTGTTAGAGAAAGGAGCCAGATATTTCCGGGTTTCACCTCTCATTTAGTCGACGACCAAGTTATTGATAGATTTTATGATAGCTCGGGAGATGTTGTTTTAGAAAAAGAGGATGGAAAATTTTATTCTAATCAATTTGTGATGCTTGTATCTAACGCAAATGAAAAAAAGACTGCTTTATCGAGATTTGTAGAATATGGGGCTCCACTTAGAACAGTTGCAGATTATAAAAGGGGTGTATGGGGCGTTACGCCGAGAAATAAAGAACAATCTTTTTCTCTCGATCTATTATTGGACCCGAAAGTTGCAGTTGTGTCCCTAATCGGAAAGGCTGGTAGTGGAAAGACCCTAATGGCGGTTGCAGCCGGGTTACATCAAGTTGTAGAGGATGATAAAAAGTCGGTATACAGAAAATTGGTAATTTCTAGGCCAATTCAGCCCATGGGAAGAGATATTGGGTTCCTACCAGGAACCTTGGAGGAGAAAATGCTGCCATGGTTGGCCCCTATTCAAGATAATTTACAATTTTTAATGGGAAATGACAAAATAACACTTGACATGTACCTAGAAAATGGTACAATAGAGTTAGAAGCTTTAACTTATATTCGGGGGCGTTCAATCGCCAACGCATATATTATTATTGACGAAGCGCAAAATTTATCTAACCATGAGATGAAAACAATTTTAACGAGAACAGGGGAGGGCACAAAAATCATTTTGACCGGAGACATTGAACAAATCGACAATGCATATGTTGATGAAATCACGAATGGCTTAACTCATGTGATAGAGCGTTTCAAAGGACATGGATTTGCGGGACACGTTACCTTACAAAAGGGTGAGCGTTCAAAAGTTGCTACAATAGCAGCAAAGGTGTTATAATGGATATTGATTTTAAAGATAAAGAGGAGTCGGAGAATCCGACGTTATCAGAAGTTGTCGAGCAAGACACTCCGCTGAAAAGTTGGCTCGTCGAGTATGCGGGCGAAAAGCACAGTCCCGAGGGTGGGGAAGTTACAGTTGGTATGATTGTCGACACCATGGCTGAGGAATTTCCTGATTTCGTTTTAGCAGTTGCCGAAGAAAACTGGATTCGTGGTTATCAACAGGCATTTTATGATCTAAGGGGCGACCTAGAAAAGAAAGATGAACAATAATCGCCGCAATATCACTCAGATTATTTCTGAATCAAACGATAAAGAGTTGGCCGGAAGGAGAGAGTGGAAAATCTTCGGGCGGGTGCATCTTTTTGTTAAGGACTTCCCGCCATCGAACGTTAGCATACAAGATATTATCCAAGAACTAGAAGAGAAGATCCCCCTTCAGTTTGTTTCGGCATTAGATATAATTTATATCGGCCAGTTCGAGCAATTAGCTCAAAGAGATGTCGAAGCAGTATATGAAGACGGTGCAATTTATGTTTCTAACGAACAACCAACTGAGGATGAATTTGTAGAATCAATTGGGCATGAAATCGCTCATGTTGTGGAAGAAACAATTCCAAGAGAAATATATGCCGATGGCGCAGTCGAAAAAGAATTTTTGGGTAAGCGCCGACGATTGTGGTCAATTTTAAAAGCAGAGGGTCATGTCGGAGAAGAGCACTTAGAGCACTTTGAGAATCCCAACTACTCCACAGAGTTTGATGAATTTCTTTACAGACGGGTGGGCTACCCCACATTAGCTTCGCTCACGATGGGTCTATTTCTTTCTCCATATGGGGCAACCTCGCTGCGAGAATATTTCGGAAACGCATTTGAAGGGTTTTTTCTTAATGATGAAAAAGAATATGTTAAAACAATAAGCCCAATGGTATATAATAAACTAGTTGAATTGTCAATATAAATAAAAGGAGAAAATTATGAAAAAAATATTATTGATTTGTTGCTTTTTGATTGCGGCGCTGGCGCTTCCATCGCTTGCCTCTGCCAACGAGAACGCAGTTGGTCTAAGCTTCGGTCCCACAAGGGGCACCGGGTTTGCGTATAGAACTATCGACTATGGGACAGGTATTGGATATCAATTCGCTGGACTCCCGCTTGTGGGTCCAGATGAGGGTCTGGTGATGGGTGGTGCTTCGGCGCTTTATGTACTCCACAAAGGAAGTCGCGGTATTGCGTATGTATCTATCGGTATTGCTGGAGCTTACGGTTGGGACGATTGCACCTCAGATGACGAGGTGGATTGTAAAGACGACAGCGGATACGGCTATTCGTTCGGACCTGGAATCGGAGCCGAGTTCCGGTTCTTGGACAATTTCGGGCTCGCACTTGAATTGCCCCTTGCAGTACACGTAGCAGATAGTCAATTTGCTGGCCTGTACCCAATTCCAAATACCAGCCTGGTATATTTTTGGTAAAAACAAAAAAAGGAGAGTAATAATGTCAGATAGAAATAAAAGTTTTAGGAATCACTGTGATATTGACGTTACAATCAATACAGAGAACAACTCTGTGTCTGTGGAGGTTGCTTACAAGCCAGCATTGCTTCAAGCCCCTTTATATTTTGAAACTCATCAATATTATTATAATGACGTTGTTGAGGAACTGAAAAGGCAAGGAATCGCGGTTGATGCACCCTCTCACGGGCGTAACGCAGCTTTAGATAACACTACGGCTGGCTCTAGACATCCATATGTATCCGCCTCATATGTGTTTCCGATTGCGAGCCGCAAAGTCGAGAGTCAACCTAAAGCAGTTGAATCTGAAGTGGAGAGCGAGCCGGAAAGTTTGCCCCTCCCGCCCGAACCAGCCTTGGTTCCCAAAAAAGTGAAAACTTCTAAACGTCGGTCCCGAAAAAAGTCGGCCAGTGAATAGCAGAGGCGATAATGTCGCATATTTCTTTTTCTGAATTAAAAAATTGGCAAAAGTGCCCTTACTATCACAAGCTTGTTCATATTGATAAGCTAAAGGGCTTCGAAGGTAACGCATATACCGCGTTCGGTAGTGCCGTGCATGATGTTTGCGAGCGGATACTGCTGTCAGGTAATGACAAAGATTCGGCGCAATTATTTGAGGCAAACTTTTTACAAGAACTTCAATCTTTGGATAAGAAAGTAAAGGCAAGCTTTAATAAGAAGTTGGTTTCGGACATGAGACAACAAGGAAAAGAGATTGTCCCCCTTGTCCTCGACGTTGTAGAGGAATATTTTGGCGCTTATGAGGTTGTGTCGACTGAAGAGAGATTGATGGAATCTATAAAGGAATATTCAGAATCAGAATATTCTTTCAAAGGTTTCATTGATTTAGTAGTAAAAACGGATGATAACAAATATCACATTATCGATTGGAAAACTTGTTCGTGGGGATGGGACTCTAGAAAAAAAACCGAACCAATGACAACTTATCAATTGACCTTTTATAAACATTATTTCGCTATCAAACATGGGATAAAGCCGGAGAATATTGAAACGCACTTTGCACTCCTTAAAAGATCCGCTTCAACAAACAGAGTAGAATTTTTTCGGGTAACCAGTGGCAATAGAAAAACAAATAATGCTATTAACTTTTTAGCAAAGGCTTTGTATAATATAAGTCATAAGAACTTTGTAAAAAATCGCCTGTCTTGTGAAAAGCCATTCAGGTGCGAATTTTACAAAACAAAACACTGTAGGTAAACATTGTGAACAAAATTAAAGTATTGACCATTTCAGACCACCCGTTGTCGCCATCGGGCGTCGGCACGCAGACTCGAAACATCCTTGAGGCACTTTTGGCCACTGGAAATTTCCAATTTAACTCTATAGCTGGCGCTGTGAAGCATAATAGTTATCAGCCAATTAGAACTGATGAATGGGGTGATGATTTTATAATTTATCCCGTTGATGGCTATGGTAACCCCGACATAATTCGTTCTATGATTAGAAATTTTAAGCCGGATATCCTGTGGTTTATGACAGACCCCAGATTTTTTGGATGGCTTTGGGAGATGGAGGATGAAATTCGGCCCATGGTACCTATGGTATATTATCATGTTTGGGATAATTATCCATACCCAACATACAATAAAGACTTTTATGACTCTTGCGATGTGGTCGCGACCATTTCTAAAGTTACAGATGATATCGTAAAAACAGTAGCGCCTGATGTAGAAAGCCATTATTTGCCGCATGCGGTACCGGCGGATATTTTTAAACCGCTTGACAAAAAACTTGTCGAGGATGCGAGACTATCAGCGGGCTATAAACCAGACCAGAAGTTATTTTTTTGGAATAACAGAAATGCGCGACGCAAGCAAAGTGGAAGTCTGGTGTTCTGGTTTAAAGACTTTTTAGATAAAGTCGGCCACGATAAGGCTGTTCTTTTGATGCACACAGACCCGAAGGATGAAGCCGGACAAGACTTGGAAGCTCTAGCGCATTTCAACAAGTTGATCGATGGACAGTTTCAGCTGTCGACAGTAAAAGTTCCACCAGACCAGCTCGCCTTGATATATAATATGGCGGACTGCACAATTAATATTGCAGACGCGGAGGGCTTTGGCCTATCTTCCCTAGAGAGTTTGTCGTGCGGCACCCCCGTTATCAACACCATGACTGGCGGACTCCAAGAACAGGTCACAGACGGCAAAAATTGGTTTGGAGTGGGCATTGAACCCGCCTCAAAAGCTATTATTGGCTCTCAGCATATTCCATGGATTTATGAGGACCGGGTGAGCGGGAAGGATGTCACCAATGCCCTTTTGAAGATTTATGAGCTAACAGACGAGCAGCGAGCCAAAATAGGTGAACAGGGTCGCCAACATGTGCACAAAAATTATAATTTTAAAGATTTTCAGAAAAAATGGGTAGATCTCATGACAAGCGTGCACGAAAAATATGGCTCATGGGACAACAGGAAACATTATAACCGATGGGAGATAACTGAGATAAAATGAAAAAGATTATTGTAAGAGGACCGGCGCTTAGTAGAAGCGGTTATGGCGAACAAACACGATTTGCGTTACGCGCTCTGCGCAAGCATCAAGACAAGTTTGATATATACCTTGTGCCGACAAATTGGGGTGCAACGAGTTGGGTGACCGAAGATGATGAAGAGCGCAGGTGGCTTGATACGCTTATTCAAAAAACGGTTGTATACATTCAGCAAAGCCCTGCGTTTGATATATCGCTTCAGGTAACAATACCAGGAGAGTTCGAACGAATCGCTCCTTATAATATCGGATACACAGCTGGAATTGAGACAACGAAGGTTTCCCAACAGTGGTTGGAAAAAACACATCTTGTCAATAAAATTATTGTTCCTTCAGAACATTCGAAAAGTGTGTTTGAAACTTCGAGTTGGCAAAGGGTCGACCCTCGAACGAATCAGCAGGTAAATATAACTTGCGCTAGCCCAGTCGAGGTGGTTAATTTTCCGGTAAAGAATGTCGAACCGGAAAAGATTGATTTAAAACTCTCTACTGACTTTAATTTCCTTTGCGTGGCTCAATGGGGCATTAGGAAGAACGTGGAAAGTACGATTCGTTGGTTTGTGGAAGAATTTCATAATGACAGCGACGTCGGCCTTGTGCTAAAAGCAAATTTAGCAAAAAATTGTCTTATAGACAAGCGGCATTGTGAATCACGTCTAAAGGGGTTGCTGAGTCAGTATCCCGAACGTCGCTGTAAGATATATCAATTGCATGGGGCCATGAGCGAGGGGGAAATGACGTCAATGTATACTCACCCTAAAATTAAAGCAATTGTGAGCACAACCCATGGCGAGGGGTTTGGACTACCTCTTTTCGAAGCCGCCTATAATGGGCTGCCCGTGGTTGCCCCAAATTGGAGCGGTCAAAAGGACTTCTTATATGCACCAGTAAAAGATAAAAAAACAAAGAAGATCAAAAGCAAGCCTCTATTCCTAAAGGTTGATTATTCATTAGAGCCAATTCAGCCTGAAGCGGTCTGGGAAAATATACTGATTCCTGAATCGTCATGGGCGGTACCGAGAGAGGGAAGTTATAAGCAATGCCTGCGGAAGCTTTACAAGAATTACACCACATATAAATCTCAGGCAGGAAAGCTCAAAAAATATTTACAAAAAGAACTTTCAGAACAGAATCAGTATAATAATTTTATTGAAAGTTTTGGCGTTGATCTCGGAACACCTCAAATGTGGCATGTCAATGATTTACCTAAAAATATAGAAGTGCACAATTAGCGAATGGCTATATGAAATTTATTTTTATATCTGATTATTTTTCCGACGAAATAACTGGCGGTTGCGAAATAAATAACGAAGAGTTGATAACGAATCTTCGCCAGCGCGGTCACTCGGTAATAGAGAAGAAATCTTCTTATATTACTTCAGACTTTATTGAAGACTATCAGGACCATTGTTTTATTATAAGTAATTTTGTCGAGATTTTAGAGCATGAAAAAGAAGAATTACAGAGAGTGCGGTATATCATATATGAACATGACCATAAATATTTAGAAACTAGAAATCCTGCAATTTACAAAAATTTTAGAGCGCCCCGTGACAAGCTGATCAATATTCAATTTTATCAGCATGCGCTAGCGGTATTTTGTCAATCACGATATCATGCTCGCATTGTTCAAGCAAACACAGGACAAAGAAATATTTTGAGTGTTGGGGGGAATCTATGGTCTGATGCATCTTTGAAGATTATGGAAGAATATTCTGAAAAGAAAAAAGCTGATGCTTGTTCTATTTTGAATTCTCCAATCCAACATAAAGGAACTCACGAAGCCATTCGCTTTTGTGAAACCCACAAGATACCATATGACCTGATAGCATCACCATCACATAGCGAATTTTTGAAGAGCTTGGGGCAGAATAAAAGTTTAGTTTTTTTTCCAAAAACACCTGAAACGTTGTCTCGCGTGGTTTGTGAAGCGCGAATGATGGAGATGAAAGTAGTTACGAATAATTTGGTTGGAGCAACGAAAGAAGAATGGTTTGATATGAAGGGAAAACCACTTATTGATTTGATGAAGGAAAAGAAAAATGAAATTGCGGACCTAGTAGAGCACACGTTTAGGGGCACCCTTGGGCAAGATGTGTTCCTCTCCTCACAGGAGGAGCTTGTTTCAGTTGTTGTACCTGCGTATAATGACGAAAAATTTGTTGCCGAAGCTCTAGAAGATTTGCTTGCTCAAACATATTCTAACCTCGAAATCATTGTTGTTGACGATGGCTCGACAGACAGCACGGCGACCGTCTGTAAAAACTATGCTGATGAATATGACTTTATTTCTTTTTATCAAAAAGAAAATGGGGGCACTGGCAGCGCTTTAAATTATGGCTTTGAAAAGGCTACTGGCTATTATGGTACTTGGGTTTCTTCCGATGATAAAAGAACTCCCACTTCCATAGAGAAGCTGGTTGGCGCGATAAAAAAGAATAAAGTGGATTTAGCGTTTGCTGCTTATCATAGTGAGAGGTTCAATCGAGACTGGAGAGCCTATACCCCTTCCGATTGCGACCGTGGTTATAAATGGGAGGATAATGGATTTATACACGACTCGACCCCCTCTAAAAAAACTTTTGTGGTTGATAACTGGGTAGATATAAATTTTGGTTGTTGTCATTCGGGTGTATCGTTTTTGTTCACGATGGGCTTGAAAGAGAAGGCTGGCAAATATTTGACTCTTCCTGGCGAAGATTATCATATGGCAGTTAAAATGGCTATGCTTGCGACCGATAATAAAGTTGCTTATATAGACGACATACTCGGTTGGCATCGATTCGCCGAAACCTCTTTGACAGCTAAAGACCCGAGTTGTGTATTAGGTGCAGAAAAAATAACAAAAGATATGATTAGAGACTGGAAAGAGACAGGTGGGATTAGTGCCTAAAAAAAAAGTTGTCACTGTAACTGGTATTCGGCCAGACTTTATTCGAATGTCGGAAATTATTCGGCGGCTGGATGAAGATCCATTCTTTGACCATATCTTAGTTCACACCGGACAACATTATGACGAGATGTTGTCTGGAGTTTTTTTCAAGGGCTTGGAAATAAGGGAACCGGATTATAATCTCTTAATCGGCGCAGATAAAAGAGCACACTATCACCAGCAAGCAGAACTTTCTACCAAAATAATTGAATTATTTGAAAGACAAAATATCACTCCAGATATTGTATTATTTTTAGGAGATAGTAATTCTGTATTAGCCTCGGTGCCTGTTCGTAAACAAGGATATAAGGTCGGTCATATTGAGGCAGGAATGAGGAGTTACGATGAAAGGATGTTGGAAGAGATCAATCGTAAGGTGTGCGACCATGTTAGCAATTATTTATTTGTCTATCATGAAAACTACAAACTCAAAGCTATGAGAGAAGGAATTTCTGAAGATAAAATTTTCGTTGTTGGAAATACTATAGTCGAGCCTCTTGAAAAATTTGCGAACTTATCTTATGTTGGGAGAAATGAGCATATACTTTTGGACATTCATAGACCAGAAAATTTTCAACACGAGGCGCGACTACGCATAATTGTTGATTTCGCGAATAGGTATTCGAAGATGTTTTTGTTACCTGTTAAAATGGTGGCGTTTGGTAGAACCTTAGCTGCGGTTGAAAAATATAAAATAGATCTTAAGTCTATTGAACCTGACCCTCTCCAGAGCTATAAAGATTTTATTAAAATGCAACAAGATAGTTATTTTATAATAAGTGATAGTGGAACTGCCCAGGAGGAGTCGCCGCTTCTTGGCGTGCCGGTTGTTGTGCCAAGAGATTTTACAGAACGTCCAGAATCAGCTAAAAATAATTGCAGCTTTATGTTATCTTTAGATGATACTTCGTATCAAAGATCATTAACATGGATAGAGCGACACGATAAGTGTTCTACAGAATGGTTGGGCGACGGTAGTACATCTTATAGAATTCTTGAAATTTTAAGGAGAATATTATGAAGATAGTTGGCTTTGGTCAGCTTCACAATGAGCTGTCAAACAAAAATTTAGAAAATTGGTTTCGTTGCATGGGGTTTTGTGATTATATTTATATATATGACCAAGCTTCTGATGATGGTAGTTTAGAATATTATAAGAAGCACGATAATGTTATAACAATAGAATCACCAGTAAACAATTTTGAAAGAACAACAACTTGTAAGTCGCTGTTGCTTAACAAATTATTAAGTGAACATCCTGACACAGATTGGATTTTTTGGATTGATGGTGACACAATTTTAGATGGCAGGATGTTGAGAAATAATGCGAAAGAGGTTTATACCCTTCTTGGGGAAGCTTCTAAACATATGATAGATGGAATTGTGATGGGTCATTATAATTTATGGAGAAGCGATATTCATTATCGGGTTGATAGTGAATATGATTGGTTTCATAAAAATGGGCGCAAAGTTTTTTGGCGAAACAACGGGCTGCTTAGATTTGTGGACAACGGCGCTCCTGGCGCTGCTGGAATACATCAACCACAATTTCCGCAGGGCTTGCGCAAACAGGTGCGCATCGACCGCGACTTAATTCATCGCGGTTTTGCCACCGACGAACAAATCTTTAACAAGTATAATCTATACAAAGCGGAGGGGCAGTCAGGCCGCGATCTAGAAAGGCTGCTGGACGAAGAGAATCTAGCCGTCGAACAGATTGGTGGCGACATTCTTCCCGACTGGTATGAAGTTAGCGACACAACTGCGCCCACGTTAAAGCGGCGACTTAAAGACTTATGATGGAGGCGGTAATATGAGAATCAATATTGTCACCGTATCGAGTGGGTGGATATTGCAAAAAATTTCCGAAAGAATCCACAAAGAACTGAAACATATTGTAGATTCTTCTTTGAGTCGTGCGCCGGACTTAAAAGCTGATGCAAACTTTTATGTCGATATACAAAACTGTTACCACCAAAAAACAAATACGATTGACATAGGGTACTTCACACACTTGCATGAAAATAGCGTTCGTTTTTTGCGCCCACACTGGACAACGTTAGATTATATCTTCCACCATGGGTACAGATACTATAACATTTTTAAAGATTTTTATCCAGCGGAAAAGATGGCAGTAGTCTTGCCAGGCGAAATTCCAGAAGGGTTTTCGCTAAAGAAACCGACAATTGGAATTTTTCAAAGAGGCGAGTTTGAGGGCAAGGGATATAACTTCATGCAGAGGATGGCAGAGTTTGACGTCATGACTGATTTTAAATTTTTATTTGTTGGAAAGGGTTGGGAATCTGTTGAACAATTATACACTTTCAGCGGCATTGAAGTCAAGCACGTTGTAGACGAGGACTATTCTAAATATCCAATTTTTTATGATGCGATAGACTTCCTTCTGGTTCCTTCTTTGTGGGAGGGTGGACCCATGGCGATTATAGAGGCATATGCTAAAGGCATCCCTATAATCAGTTCCAACGTTGGTTGGGTTGGAACTGATATACGGGTAGACTATATGTTTCAGCCAAACAACCCTGATCAACTATTGTCTATCTTACACGAAATAAAAAGACCGTTGGAAGAGCGCCGCAAAAGGGTCGCGTCTCTTAGTTATAAAAATTATGCAGAGAAATTAGTTAGCACGGTGAAGTCTTTGAAGGATAAAAGATGAAATTAAATTTGGGTTGCGGTAATGACTATATTGACGGATGGACTAATGTAGATAAGGGTGATTGCAGATGTGATGTGCAGTTTGATATTGAGTCTTTTCCCTGGCCTCTTGAAGAGAATACTATTGACGAAATATTACTTAAGCATATCATGGAACATGTCGACCCATTGAATTTTTATCCCTTTATGAAAGAAATATATAGAGTGTGTCAAGATGACGCTATTGTTCAGATAATCTCGCCCCATGCTGGAAGCGATAATTATTGGACCGACCCTACTCATAAATTTCCACTGACCGTACGAACATTTGATTTTTTTGACGCCAATAAACAATTGCATGAAAATGGATTAATCTATGGTTGGGCAAAAAATATTAAATTCGAAGTGCTTCGTGCTCAGCAAGTGCACAATCCGCCAAACGGTCCAGATGTGTTTCATGTTTTAAAGGTCATAAAATGAAGTTTACATATTATACAATAATTGGAAAAGATAAAAAATTATTGGAGGGGCATTTAAAGAACGTTACAGAATATGCCGGTTTCAATAAACTACCATGCGATAAAGAATTGCTTTTGATAGTATATACCAACCAATCAATTGACAAAGAGATAACATCTGAACTGATAAGCATTGGCCAGAATTATGGCGCGAAGGTAATAAGTTACGCGGAGCCGGTGCAGAATTTCTTGCAAAACCTGTACGCATGTTGGAATATTGGTTATCTAATGTCTGGGGACGGATTTGTTTTTCGAGGGGGCTCGGACCAAATATTTTCGAAAGATTCATTTGTAAACTTATACGACACGGCATATAAATACAGAAACGAGGATGTTATTTTGCAAGCCAATACAATAGAGAACCCACGCAGGGCGTTTGAAAGTCGCCATATATTAGCTGACCTGGGTGAGACATATGAAGAGTTCGATTATTCAAAGTTTGAAAGCTTGTGCGAGTCGTTGACTTCTAAAACGACAAAAGAGCTTCTGACAATAGAAGAGTCTTTGTCTGTGTGGGGCAAGCCAACCTCGTTCATGTCATCAATAGGAAGAATTAACCGCACTGATGGCTGTTCCTGGCTAATGAAGAGAAGAGACTGGGAGCGCCATGGACCTCTTCCTCCTGTGGAGGGCGGCGTTACGGGAGATGTGGTGATTCACGACCGTATGCAACAAGCTGGATATAAAAATTATATAGTCAATGATGTTATCACATATCACTTCGTTCAGGGAGAGAGCAAGCATAGCGACGGCGGAAATAAATGAAAATTGGTATTGTTGGCGTCGGTGTTGTAGGTGGCGCAATTAAATATGGGTTTGAAAAACTTGGACATGATGTTGTTGAGCACGATATAAAATATAAGACTTCACTAGCGGACGTGCTTTTATCAGAAGTATGTTTTTTGTGCTTGCCTACACCATCGACTCCTGACGGAAGTTGTGATGTTTCGGTAATTAAGGGTGTTGTGCAGGAACTACACAATCGAGAATATACAGGAATCATCGCGCTAAAATCGACACTAGCGCCAGGAACCACACAGTCACTAATCGACGAATATAAAAATACTAATATCTGTTTTGTTCCAGAATTTTTAAGGGAACGTTGTGCTTATATGGATTTTGTGGAGAACCATGATGTCTGCATAATCGGAACTGAGAACAGGGCGGTTTATGAAACTGTTCTTGCGGCTCATGGACACTTCCCGAAAACACATCGACAACTGACACCAACTGAGGCGGAGCTTTCAAAATATTTTAATAATATATATAACGCAACGTTGATTACATTTGCTAATAGTTTTTTTGAAGTTTGCGAGTGTGTAGGCGCTGATTACACTAACGTAAAGAACGCAGCAACGGCTCGGACTCACATACAGGATATTTATTTAGATTGTAATAAAAATTTTCGTGGTTTTGGCGGGGCGTGTTTACCAAAAGACACAGAAGCAATTGCAGCACTTTGTCGAGCTAACAGATCAAGTGTTAACTTTTTTGAATCGATTCTGAAGGAGAACGCGAAGTATAAAGTTACAGTGTTTGATGGTATGAGGTTGGAATGAACTTACTTATTACTGGAGGTTGTGGATTTATAGGCTCCAATTTTATAGAGATGGTGTTAGATAAAAAAAGTGAAGTGGTTAATAAAGTAGTAAACCTAGATGCTTTGACATATGCAGGAAACCTTGCGAATACAGAGGGTTTTGATCGTAGTGATAAATATATTTTCGAAAATATAGATTTGAGAGACTTCGAACAGCTGTGTGATATGCTTGACACCCATAATATCACACACATCATACACATAGCAGCGGAAACGCACGTCGATAATTCGATATCGGATCCGGACGTTTTTATAGATAGTAACATTATTGGTACCTATAATTTGTTGAAAGCCGCGAAA
>Ga0098033_1000576_pt1 | contig 16306 bp, 17 predicted proteins | sample 1_EtaG_FD_75049 | JGI IMG/M metagenome (GOLD analysis project Ga0098033, IMG submission 75049) | Marine viral communities from the Subarctic Pacific Ocean - 1_ETSP_OMZ_AT15124 metaG | ecosystem: Environmental > Aquatic > Marine > Oceanic | place: Pacific Ocean | collected 2015-01-07
CGTCTGCCTTCTTGTAGGTCTTCTTGCGTGGCTGTTCGCCGGGAACTCGTGCCACAAAGGCTCCGACAAGCTCGTCTCCCTCTTCCAGCGTCACCATGGCCGTGAAGATGCTCGACGGATCGATGGGAACCACCAGGACGCCTTCTCTGTAGCCCTGCTCTGCGTAGCCGAACCCCGCGAGGGTCCGTTCGATGAGTTCCTCATCAGGAATCATCCAGTGGGCGAACGGTGAATCGATGGTCTGACGGCGGACGAACGAGTTGAGAACGATGGTGGTCATGATGGCTCCTGTGGTGCGTTGTCATGATGTATAACGCAGTTCGAAGCCACTACTGACACATCTTGACCGATTTGTCAATCCCTATGGAAGAGTTTGATACCGATGGTGCGCTCGATGCCGCTTTCTCTCATGGCTTCTTCGAAGATGTATTCGTAGAAGTCTGGCAGCGAAGTATCGAGCCATTCGAGCACCTCACTTGTGTCGATGTTCTCAATCTGAAGCTCTCCTTCTAGGCCATGGTCTGGCGCCAAGTACGTGACTGTGAATGGAACTTCTTCGTATGCGTTGCCTTGAACGCCGAGCATGAGAATTGCCGGAGTCTCCACTTCGGTCAACCAGAAGCCTGCGTCTGCATCGTGCCTGATCTTCTTCACAGGAACCGCCTCATTGTGGCTGATCCGGTACTTCACCGGCAGCGGCACTTTGGTCGTGAGAAGTGCGGCCGGAATACTGGTCGTGTGAGCACCAAATTTGGTGCTCACTATCGCTGAACCTTGAAGTTGACTGGCGACTTGTTTCCCTTGCCGCTGCCAGGAAGAAGCTCAACGTCGCCGAACTCCTCCATCACGATTTCAATCATGCGTGGAGACGGGATATCGCCCTTGCGTGGAGCGTTTGGGTAGTTGAAGATGCCAATGCCTCCTGGCTTGATAGCATCTCGAATCTGTCCCAGTGTTCGGCGAAGCATGTCTTCTGACGATTGCACGTTGATGACGTTCGATGCATAGACGACATCGTACTGCCTGCTCAATGCATTTGGGTCAAGAGCTTCTCCGACATTGCTGCCGAAATCATAGGCCGTGACATCGTAGCCCTCTTCACGAAGGCTCATGGCGTGAGGTGCGTGTGTTCCAGAGCCGAAGTCAAGAATCGTCTTGCCTTCTTCTGGTCTCACGTGGTCTCGAACGAGACGTGGTACGATGGCTTTTCCGCCAACTGCACCATGGCGACGATATGTCTTGTTGGCAATTGCAACAGCCTCAGGATCGAAATCTTCCACAATCTTCGTAAGCTCTTCTCTAATGACTTCCTTTATGCTCATGTTTGGTCCTACCCTGGCATGTGTATCGCTAATTAGCTAGAACAACATTCAGAGATACTCAACCCAATTAATAGAGGCGAACACAGTTTCGTTACCTCCGGCCAAGTTCTCTGCAAGAATGACAAATTCGTCTCTAGTGCTACCATCAATGCATCAACATTGCCGCCGTCATAGCTGGTCACATATGCGGGATTGTCAGATGTCCCTACCGCTTGTCCAAAATTGAAAGTCAAACCATAGTCCCTCTTGTATTACACTAGGCCAGATTAAATAGATCTGGCCCATGCAATAGGAACATTCGTTATGAGATCGGCATTGATCTTCGTCAATTTCTCCGGAGAAATTAATGGCTTGCTTTTGTGACAGTTGTGTGACAAACTCTCTACGTATAGGTGTAAGCCCTGGCATGGAGAGAGAGAGTTACAATGGGCACAGTAATCATCATCAGCGTATTGCTAGCAAGCGTATACTGCGCAGGTAAGCTCAACCTTGAGCATCCATCACGCAGATACGTTCGCAGCATCATCGGAAAGGACGTGAGGCCACTCGGCTTCTAAAAACGCAGCTTGACCGCCACACATTGCCAAGGTTACGCAGTGGCGGCCAAGTCTTCTTTGAACCCGGAATCAGGAGCCTTGGGCTGATTGTCCGGCTGGCAATGTCTTGAAGGTCAGAACTGCCTCACGACCGTTGAACCCTCACGCACCGAAGTGCGTCGTCGTCGAGAGGATGCATAACACCATTTGCGGGCTGTGTCAAGAACTTTCGTTCCAATCATCGTCGTAGTTCAGCCACTTGACCCACAGGTGGCCGCACTTGGGGCAGACGCACGAATGCGGCTCACAAACGAATTCGTGGCCGCATCCAAGGCACTTGTAGTGTGCCAGCTTCACGCTGCTTTACTCGAAGTCGACGACGTCTTCGCCGTAGATCTTCTGCGAGACCTTCTCGAACTGCGCCTTCATCGTATCGATGGCCCAGATGAGCGGGTCACGGAGAAGCGATGCGATCATCTGGAACGGCCAGTACGTGGCCCAGCCAACGAGACGAGACTTGTAGTGCTTCGCCTTCGGCCGACATCCCTTGGTTTCCTGAGCCCGCTCCCAATTGTAGTGCCTGTTTCGGCCGTGATCGTACCGCCAAGTCTTCCACTTGTCACGAAGGTCATCAGGGATCTTCGTGCTCTCGTCGACATCCTTGACATCATTCTTCTTCAGGAACTTCATGCGCTGCTCACGATCCTCTTCCAGAGCACGCTTGACGAGCCGAATCCACTTCCAGAAGGCCCAGGCGACACCCATGGCGACGTATCCTGCGAATGCTCCGAGCATCAGGAACGGATTCGCCACGATCCACGACAAGAAGTCGACGCCGCTGCCGAAGTAGAGAATGAGACCGAAGACGATCACCGTGAACGAGGCTACCCAGTAGCTCTCCCGTTCTGACATGATGATCTCTGCGATCACGAAGGCTGCCAGCAGAAGCCAGAAGCCGACAGCGCCGAAAGCGAAGAATGCGAGCATGGTTTTACCGTGGTGGTGAGGGAAACTCGACCGAGTCTTACTACAGCAGAAGCCATGTGTCAAGAGGTTTATGGATCCGCCTCTGGCACGAACGTGCTATGCGCATAGCATGAGTTTGCGCAAAGAACAGTGTGTTTTCGCTATTGTATTCAATGACTTAGGGTGCTACTTACTATTGTCGTAACCCTCACTCCATACGGAGACCACACCATGATTCCCGAACTCATCCTCAGCACTATCATCTTCGCCCCTGGCCTCATATATCCTCGAAGTCCTGAATGAACAGGGAGAGCCCTTCGTGGCACATCGAGATGGGAACTACGTCGTCTACGGAAAGGATGCTCAAGGTCGGCCGTACCGCAAGAAGACCGAGTACAGCTGGGCCATCATGCCTCGTGGCGAAGATGATGTTTGGTACTTGACCAACTCGAAGAACCCTCAGGCAACGCTACAGAGCAAGATCACGGCGCACCAGGGCAGCGCAGATCTTGTTCTTCGGCCGATTGTGATTGAGTGAAGATCTTCAGCAAGTTCGCCAATCTTCTACCTTGATGAACGAACCGTCTGGCATATGCACGCCGATCACGAAGATTTTTGTGCCTTCAAGGAACCTGATCTCTTGTTCTTCTTCTGAGTACGCCGAGATCTCAAGTTGCGCTGTGAGAGTGCCTTCCCAATCAACGCCCTGCTGTGGAGTTCTGGCTTCATAGACAACCTCTTGCCCATCGGACTCAGTTGCATCATACGATGCAGCAGACTCTTTGATTGTCGCCCAGTAGATGCCAATCGGATCTATCGTTATGGCAGTTTGAGGCTTCTTCAAACGCATTGCTCTCCAACACTGATTCTGGCGGTGTTAGCTTTGGCATGCCAGTAACTAGCAGCGAAGAGCGGGTGATGGGGCACGATCCCACAAACCTCCACGTTGGCAACGTGGCGCTCTACCAATTGAGCTACACCCGCAGGCTGAATATGAGACGCATTAGAGGGTCGTAATGGAAGGAGTCGAACCTCCATCTGTAGGATAAGTGCTAGCATCACCTACAGGCCTCGCATTCCAACAACGAGACATCACGGAAACTGAACTGGTCTATGGAGCGACATACAGCTATTGCCGACATCCAGACGTTACTCGCTGCTTAACCAGAGAGCGGGCGAAGGGACTCGAACCCTCAACAGCCAGATTGGCCAATCGAACCAACAAACCCATCCTACCGCATAGTTACAGTACCAACTACTAAACAGGTGCTGAACATGGGTGCTGCTTACACGAAAGAAGAACTCGAAGAAGCCATTTGCAACTCTCAATCCAAGAAAGAGGTTCTAGAACGCCTTGGTCTTTGCGTTGGTGGCGCAAGCTACCGGATGCTGAACAAGAGGATCGAGGAATGGTCAATTTCAATTGACCACTTTCCTAACCTATCGGAGAGGATGAAGCAGAGATGGAGTGATGGTGGAACCACATTTTCCAAGATACCATTGGAAGATGTTCTGGTTGAGAACTCGACATATTGCCGAACGCATCTCAAGAAGCGGCTCTTCGAAGCTGGTTTGAAGAAGCCGGAGTGTGAGATGTGTGGTCAAGGAAAGGATTGGCATGGGATAGAAATCACACACGTCCTTGATCATGTCAACGGAGTCAGAGATGACAACCGTCTTGAGAACCTTCGAATTGTGTGTCCCAACTGCAATTCAACACTCCCAACACACGCTGGTCGGAACAAGAGCCCAAAGTATCTCTGCTCAGACTGTGGCTGTGGCATCTCCAGGAAGTGCAAACGATGCAAGGCATGCGAAAGCAAGCGTCGAACTGGAACCAACACTGCGATCAACTGGCCATCTGATGTTGAACTACATGCTCTTGTCTGGAAGATGCCGAAAACCAAGCTTGCAAAACAGCTTGGTGTATCAGACGTTTCGATAACCAAGCGATGCAAGAAGTTTGAAATTGCCATGCCGCCAAACGGCCACTGGTCTAAGAAGGAGAGGAAGGATTCGAACCTTCAACCTTGACCTTCAAAGGGTCCTGCTCCGCCAATTGAGCTACTCTCCCATGTCTCAAAGCTGGTATGCCTTGATGCAGTCGGCAATCATTGCCATGGTCCATGCCTGTTCTGGTCTGACAAGCCTTGTGCCAGAAGTGCGGACAGAAAGACACGGCTTGTCATTCTTCTCAAGCTCTTCACGAATGAAAGCTTCCACTTCTTCTGTCGGAGTTTCGGAGTCAACGTAGAAGTCAAACCCCAGGAAATGCGGACCTCCGCATCGGATATCTACACGATCATTCTGCTGCATATCTACAACGTAGTGAATCGTTTCTACTGCTTCTACCGTAGTCATTTGCCTGCCTTGGTGATGAGAAGTGACAGAGGTGGGATTCGAACCCACAAATAACCGCCTTGTAAGGACGGCGCCTTTCCAGTCGTGCCTCTCTGCCATGGTGGAGCCGCTCTCCACGTGGTCATGCGCACTCGCACGTGGGTCTCTACTTGCATTCAGCCGCTCTCCAGAGCAAATGCAAGCCACCCGAAGGTGGATCGAGAAACAATCAGGAGGAATCGAACCTCATGACTCCCGTGCGAGGGGATTGTCTTACCGGACCACTCATCCTCACCGAAGCGAAGACAAGGCTCTGATGTTTCTCAAGTCGGGGCGACTGGATTCGAACCAGCATTATGTCCTGCACCCAAAGCAGGCGGGCGGCCAGATTACCCAACGCCCCGATTATACACTCTTCGTCACGTTCTGGTAGGACTCGAACCTACGACACACACCCTGTTAGGGGCGGCTCTAACCACTGAGCTACAGATCTCGCCGTGCTGGCCGCTTGGCGGACTTGGAGTGTCTGCAACATCCAACGCATCCGACCAGGGATGAATCTTCGAATTGCAGAATTGTTAACTACCAGACTCCTGCGTGTCTGTCAAGCTATTTGTCAACGCAGCACCATTTTTGGTGATGTGGAGACCGCCGACTTTGCGCAGGTCCTAGTTAGTGGAGCATCAGGGATTTGAACCCTGCTGATATCCTCCGTGCAAAGGAGGCGACCACCCCAAGCAGTCCCATGCCCCATGAAACAAAAGTGTCTGAATTGCAACTCTCCGTTTGCAGCCGAAGCCCGTGAGGTGAATAGGGGCAATGGCAAGTTTTGCAGCATCAGTTGTTCTTCAACATACCACGCAATGGAGCGCAAGAAGAAGAAGAAGAACAATTCAGCCTGTGCGTATTGCGGCGACGAGTTCTATTGCAGACCATCGAAGATTGCAAAGTCAAAATCAGGCCTCTTATTCTGCTGTCGAAAGCACAAGGATTTGGCCCAACGAATCGGTGGCATCAAGGCAATTCAACCAAGCCACTACACTGATGACGGAAGAAACTACAGGAAGAAGGCATTCGCCTTCTATCCGAACGAGTGCAATCAATGTGGATACGATCGGCACCCAGAAGTTCTAGATGTACACCACAAGGATTATGATCGAACCAACTGCGATATGGGCAACCTTGAAATCCTGTGCCCCACATGTCACATGGAACACCACTTTGTAACCAAAACAGGTAAGTGGCGTTCAAGGTCCGCATGAGTACCTGGGACAGGACTCGAACCCGTCTATTCATGCTTTCGCTATGACGCTTGATGCGCTGTGGCCCTAACCACTGGGCCTCCAGGTAGCTCCGACTCAAGGGTTCGAACCTTGCGCCTCCGTTGGCCAACAGAGACTGTCCCACTTCATCCGTTTCCGGGGAGAATGCTGACAAGTCGAAATGATGCCTACTCGGCACAGAGCACGGTCATTCAAAGGCTCTGTGTGATCCTTTCGGACTTCCGTGTTCCCAACGGCATCAAGTAGGTCAAATTGTTGACCATCAACAAAGCCTTGCATCCTTTCATCGTACTCTCGATTACTTGGGCTCTAGACTTGGCTCTCCGCATGGCGCTAGATTCCCATGCTGCGTGTCTGGATTTCTGCTCGATTCTGCTTATCCGCAAGACCTACCGGAACAAGTCACGGGGGTTTCCAACGGCCAGTCTGGACTTACAGGCTCCAGTTATTCCTCAGTATGGCAGACGGGACTCGAACCCGCATCACCCGGCTTGAAAGGCCAGCATCCTACTCCATTTAGACGACCGCCACAGAAGACCAGAGGTACGCAGTGTACATGGTCAAGGTTGGTACGCAATGTACCGTGGAAGACTCGTGGTCTTCCAAAGTGCCGGGAGCAGGATTCGAACCTGCACAGCTGTTACTTCTTGCTTGGCCACGTTCGCCCTACAAGCCTGCATTTCGTCAGACCGTCGCCTAATTTGATGCAGGAACAACTTGGTATCTTTGTCCCCGACCGGCAATCACCGGTCTTCGACGCCTTGCGAGCGCTTAACTCAGACACTTGCCACGGGTTATGACCCCCGCCGCTCTGGCCAATTTAGAGCTACCCCGACTGAATACGTCTCATCTTCAGTTGTCAAAGGCTGAGCGGCATTGCCGCCCAACGATTCCTATCTTACACACCATGAATGGAATGTCAAGAGCTTTGTGCCTCATTTCGCATGAGGCAGTCCTTCTAGATATACACTTGGGCTCACTTGCTCAAGTTCTGCTTCATGGAACTCTTCCAGGTTGTGGGAGTTCGTGTAGCTCATTGCGCTTCTGAGATTGGCCTCGATCTGGTCGAGCACCTCTGCAACTGAGCCTTGAACTCTGATCGTTGTCTGATGGCCTTCGATCGAAACCTTGCTCATGTCCTTTCCGGCTTCTTCGTTGATGGCCTTCGATGCCATGCCACGATAGAGCTTGTGAGTCGGCTTGGAGAAGAGCTTCCACCATGGAGTCTTGATCCAGGGCGCCGCACTCTCATTCGTTGCTGCGAAGACTCGACCCAACATCACCAGATCTGCTCCGGCGACAAGTGCCTTGCAGATGTCTCCGTTCGTCTTGATGCCGCCATCGGCTACAATCTTCGCTGGAGACTCACCATGTCTTGCCAGATCATCTCTGCACCAAGCGCACGCTGTGAGTGCTGAAACAGAGCCAACTCCGACACCAGTGTTCACACGAGTCGTGCAAGCACTTCCGTTGCCGATTCCCACTCTGACATAGTCGCAGAGGAGAGCCAGGGCACTGTACGTTGTTCCATCGGCCACGTTTCCGGCCCAGAGCTTGATGCCTTTGGCTCGAAGGTCTTGTAGTTGTTCGAGCCTCTTGATGACTGCGACGTTTCCGCCGTTGGCCACATCGAGGAGAAGATGCCTTGCACCAGCGGTGACCAGTAGCATGATGTCTTCTCGTTCGGTCTTGAGGCCGATGACCGCTCCAGCGCCATGCTTCACTTGATCAATCTGGTTCCAGAGCGACTGGAACCTGTGTGAGAACACCACGTAGATCCTGTTCCTGGTTGCCGTCAAGAACTCGTCTGATGGGATTGTGTCCATCGGAGAGGATACGACAGGAAGAGAACTATCGCAGCGTCGGTTCACGAATGGGTCGCACTGCTTGTCGTCGAAGCGGCTTGTGATGTCGGAGACATCTGCTGGCTTGATCAGAACGTCGTCGAATGTGAGTTGCATGTGTTTGCTTGATGAAGTCATTCGGCCAGATGTTGGCCGAAAACAAACAACATGTCAAGTAGGAAAGTAGGAGTGGCAGGACTCGAACCTGCGATAGCCACCTTGTCGAGATGGTGCTTTGGCCGCTAAGCTACACTCCCATGTAGATTTGTCACACTCGTAACAGCGATTTGGAGTTTGGGAAGTCCCTGTAAAGCGATTGCCAAACCCTGTTTGCATCTGGAGAAGTGCTTCCTCCGAACGTGCATTTGCTTGGTGCAAGCACTCCATTACTCTGTTCAACGAAGTCCAGAAGGATGCGGTACATCCTTTTGCCCATGCCAGTGTTCTTGATGCTCTCGTCGAACCATTCTGCTCCTCGCACTACCCACAGAACTGGTTCACCAGCCTGCTTCCATGCAGGAACACATGCGCCGTCATCTGGCCATTCAAACGAGTTGAGCGACACTGTCGATACACGGAAGTATCCAACTGCGTCTCTTCCTCGATGAAACTGAACTGTGAGGTTACCGGTTGATGAATCTGTTCTCACATCAGCACCTATTCTCATCGCCAAGTCTTCGATGTCGGCTGTTATCGAGACGGACTCGATTGCTTCTCTGATGTATGTTCTTAGCAGCATGCCAAGTAAATAGGATGAGTGGAGCCTGCGGGTTACGATCCCGCTACCTCAAGCGTGCCACGCTTGCGCTTGCGCTCTCCCGATTGAGCTAAGGCCCCATGAGAGCAGGCAACGGGACTCGAACCCATATCCCATCCATACCACAGATGGATTCTAACCATTGAACTATGCCTGCTAGAGAAGGAGAGGAGGGATTCGAACCCAGATCGAGGGAGTCAGAGTCCCCAATTCTGCCGTTGAACTATGTCCCAGAGCCCATGGTCGGAATTGAACCGACGATTTTCTACGAATATCGAACGAGAGGAGGGATTTGAACCCTCAGCCGCCTGCTAGATGATCTTCTGTGAGAAACTCACCGTCAGGTGTCATGTATGGAATGGTCATGCTCGCTGCTTTGTAGAGTTCTTCATTGCCGTGGGCGGCAATGATTTCTCGCCCGACTTGCACCGAGTGTTCATATGCCTTTTCGCCATCTTCTTCGCCGAAGATCTCAATGAACTCGGGCTTGACCATGGCATCAGCAACCTCGAAGATGATCTCGATGTCTTCTTTCTCAGTTCCAGGCTCAATCGTTCCAGGCATCAGCTTCATGAGCCGACACAGGATTTTGACCTCAGGGTGAACTCTGAGAAAGCTATCCTCACGGAATTTGGCAATCTGAGCAGCATCAAGGGCGTCGATTGGGGCAAGAGGCACTGGCTTTGTTTCCATGGTCAGGTGAGCGACATCCATGTCGCCAATCGCTCTTTCCCTGAGAGCCTTTGTTCGGCTCATTATCTCTGCTGCATGCTCATCTGTCACATCAGCAGATGAAACTCCGGAGAGAACTTCGGAGAGAATGTCTCCGACACGGTCGAAGACGTCGTCTTCGGCTGGCATCGCCCCATTGCCAAGGACGTCAGCGAAACTGATCTTGACGCCGTTTTCCATCACGTCGTTGATTTCATCCATCGTGAGCCCATTCGGTCGTATCATGACAGGCCACTCAATGCCTCTCGCTCGTGCCTCAGGACCCCAGAGATGAAACTCCCTTAGAACCTCGGTGGTGATTCGCCACAAGTCACCAACAAGGCTCTCTGCACATCTGAAGGCATTGTCATCAAAGAACAAAGCACCAGTGCCATGTTCATCCATGAAACGATTCAAGATGCTCAAGGCAATATCGGCGTGCAAGGTTTTGGGGCACAAGTACAAGACTTCGCTAGTTTCATTGCCATCCACCGAGATGAGATCTCTTATTTCTGGCGGCATCGATGATCCATCAGACTCAAGGATAGGATACGGATTTCCGCTGAACATCTCATCAAGGATGCGCTCCACATCGCTGCTTACAAGTCCGACTTTCTCCAAGAACTGTCTTTGGTGCCGTCGCTGCGCCAAACGCTGCTTCTTCCGACGCTCACGACTCTTTTTTCCTGACATCTGTATCCTCATGTTGCGAGTTGCTCGTCCACTTGTCTACTTTGTTGTGTAGGCAATGTCAATAGAAGGAGAGGAAGGATTCGAACCTTCAACCGGCGCCTTCAGAGGACGCTGCTCTGCCAGTTGAGCTACTCTCCTGAGAGTTGGGGCGGAAGGACTTGAACCTTCAACCTTGGGCTTCAAAGGCCCCTGCTACCGCCTATTGAGCTACGCCCCAATGTCCATGAGTGGTCGAAGTTCGACGTACTTTGATTCACGCCTCATGGATACGTGAGAGCATCGGCGATGGGATTCGAACCCACATTGTCCTGGCTGAGAACCAGGAGTCCTAGTCCGGTTAGACGACGCCGACGTGTTCAGCCCGCTATCACAAGCGAACCATCTTTCAGGGCCTTTCTGATGTAGCGCATCATGAAGACGGACTTCTCAGATGCGTTTGCAGTGGCCCCAGCAAGGTCCGAAACATCAACCGTGAAGATGTATGTTCCGCCTTCTGATGAATCGATCTCGTAGTACAGCACACCAGCCCTGTAATGTGAGAATCGTGCATAGTTGTCCTTCCGGACAAAGTCTGTGATCTTCATTGCGAAATCCTCCTTGGCTGATGGTCACAGAGCGGATGATGGGCTACGATCCCACAACTCAACGTTGGCAACGTTGTGTTTTACCAATTGAAACTACACCCGCATATGCATCGACGAAACCCGGCTTTTTCAATGTGCGGCCACACATTGCTATTCCTTGGCCCTACTACACATGGTTGCGCACCCTCGTGCAGCTTCGTCCGGTGGAAGGTGACGCCTTAACGGCGCGCTCTAACCATCGTCGATACAGTACCTCTGGTAGGATTTGAACCCACATCTACACAGTTCGAAGCCGTGTGCTCTTCCATTGAGCTACAGAGGCATATTGTCTTTTCTTTCCCTGAGGCGAAAGTGACCGTGGTAGGATTTGAACCTACGCCCTATCACAGTGACCATGACAGGATTTGAACCTGCGCACTCCAGTCTCGCAAACTGGTGCTCTATCCTAGCTGAGCTACACGGCCATGGAGTGCTTTTGACAGGAGCACATCAACCTTTGTCACTCGTGTGCAACCATTGCTGGATCGACTTCAACATCAAATCCATGCTTTGTCAGGAAGCTTCTCGTGTACGTCACACATCCTGAGTCACACTGTGAGTTGTACCAAGCACCGGCTAGCCAAACTTTGCCAATGCCATCGTTGCGCAGGATGTCAACAAGCTCTTGCTCGAACACATCCCAGCTTTCAACGTCTTCGTCGAACTCAACTACATCTGAGTTGGATGGAAGCCGTCTTTCGATCTGCTCTGTGTAGTCTGTTTCGAGGCCTTGATGAACAAGGATAACCAAGTCGTACGAACCAAGCTTGGCCATGATGCTGTTCGCAACACTGTCAGCCTTGTCGTATCCAAACTGCCATCCATAGCTGTCAAGGCTATCTGAGTGAATGATCACCAGCGCAGATTTGTCTGACATGGCCTCTAGCACGAGCTTGATGTAGTTTTTCAACTTCATGCTCGTAACTAGACGAATGGGGTGGCTAACGGGACTTGAACCCGTACCTCCAGAGTCACAGTCTGGCGCTATGAACCGCTTTAGCTATAGCCACAGTACCCGCAGCAGGATTCGAACCTACAACCTTCTGATTCGTAGTCAGATGCTCGTCCAGTTGAGCTATGCGGGCTTGTTTTGTTGCCACCTTGTGTAGAGTGGCTGGATTGGTGGGACTCGAACCCACTACATTCGATAGAGCCTTGGGCGCCATTGCTGCTTTCGAATGGGAACTTCGCCTACTCCCGAAGCGCTTCGAGAGCCGTACGTTCGCTGCTCCAGACCAGGAGTCGCTTCGCCCACTTCAGCTTCAATCCAGGGTGTCTGACCGGTTACGATCCGGCATCTCCAGCTTCACAGGCTGGTGACTTAGCCAATTAGTCGACAGACACCATATTGACAGACTAAGGTCATTTCTGCATATTGACAGACTAAGGTCATTTCTGCCTCGGCACGTGACCACCGTGTTGACGGTGTGCCTTTTGTGTTCTCTGCTTACCATGGCGCAGATTTGCACACAAGAATCCTCGACGGGACTCGAATTTTCTAATCTGAACACTACTTACTAGCATCCACATGAGTCAATGCCGTGTTCTGTCTATTCTCAAAAGAAGAGTTTGATGAGGCAAAGGGTTCTACCTCTTTGTTGTTGAAGTGTTTTCATTGCAGCCGTGCGTTCCCGCTTACCAAGAAACAAATCATCTATGCCAGCCAGCCTTCAACTACAAACAAAGCAAGCTTCTGTTCAATCAAATGCAAAGGCCAACACATGGCATCAGATCTCCAGATTGATTGCGCAGAATGTGGAACGACTTTATCAAAGAAGCCTGCACAAATCCGCAAATCGAAATCTGGGCGAATGTTCTGCAATCGTTCATGCGCTGCCACATACAACAATCGCAACAAGACCACAGGCACCCGACGTTCCAAGCTTGAGAAGTGGCTTGAGGAGCAACTCACAGAACTCTACAAAGATCTCGACATTCACTTCAATCGAAAAGATGCTATCGGCTCTGAGTTGGACATCTACATTCCGTCTCTGAATTTGGCGTTTGAGTTGAACGGCATCTTCCACTACGAACCCATCTACGGCGTAGACAAGTTGCAGCAAATCAAAGAGAACGATGTTTCGAAGAGCAAGTCATGTCACGATGCGCAAATTGACTTCTGCGTAATCGACACAAGCGACCAGAAATACTTCAAGCCCAAGACAGCGCAGAAGTACCTCGACATCATTCTCAAGGTTATCAACGAGCGTTTTAGGGATCCTCGACGGGATTCGAACCCGCAATCTCCAGATTGAAAGTCTAGCGGCTTACCATTCGTCTACGAGGACATGGCCTGGAATTCAGCGCCTCCAGGATGCGACACGATCTAATTCTGTATCAGCACAGTCAACAGCATGTTGCCTGCTTCGACAGAAAATGGCAGCGACGTTCCAGGCATCATCGTTCTTGATCGCCCAACCTTCATAGGAATGTCTGCGCTTGATCCGATGGCCTTGAAGATCGGTCAAGTAGCTTTCGTCATCGCCCTTCCGCATAAAGAAGTGCTCGTCATCTCGTGACATTCCTTCGACGAGATGCCACTTCCTACCTTCCTTTGAGTGAAGTGTTTCCAGGATGCAGCCACGTTCACGAGCACACAGTGCTTCTTCGACTGCTTGTTCGAGTTCCTTTTCGGCCGCTCTCTGTTTCGCCTTGAGGCTATCAAGACGCTCTCGTATTTCTACTACCTTTGTGCGTGACATGACAGACTCCGCTGTGTTGTGTGTTGTTGGACCGGAACTTAACACATTCCGGGTGAAGCCATTCTGTTCATGACCAGACTTGGCTAGCGGCCATTGGGAAATGGCAATCGTTTACGACAGGACTCGAACCTGCAACCTCCGGTTTTCAAAAGCATGCAATGCATCCGGCGCTCTACCATTGAGCTACGCAACGACCCTTCCGATGACTTACTCACACCACCTACTCACTTGGATTACTCACGTTGTCTACTGACAACTCCTACTCGTCATCGTACTGATGTATGCTTACTTGTTGTTTGGCCTGTCCAAGCCCTTCCCTTGGCTCACGGTTTTTATTGCCTTGCATGCATGATACCAAACAACGTTCGTCATCCACTTTCGGATGCTTTTCGAAGCCACTTTCAACGCAGCTTTCTTCCTCACTTTCGATGATGCTTTCCACCATCTTCCGGTAGCGGCTCGTATGGGTAACGATCCCATCCACATCTGTCTGACAAACAGACTGCAACCCTGCTGCACCACGAGCCTTTAAACCCCAACCAAGCCCCTCTCTTCGAACTCCACGGCGCCGAAGAGATAATCCATTCTTGTTTGGAGGGGTCACTCCAAACAAATACCGTTAGAGCGGGTGACGGGATTCGAACCCGCAATGAGTTTTACCTCGCCAGCTTGGAAGGCTGGTGCCCTACCAGATTGAGCTACACCCGCAAAGCTCGGATGAGAGGCCACGATCCCCTACTACAGGGTTTGGAATCCTGCGTGCTGCCAATTACACCACACCCGAATGTGTTGATTTTACGGTTCAACAACCGAAGTCTGGGTGGCAAGATTTTAACTTGCGGCCTCTCGCTTCCAAGGCGAGTGCTCTAAACAGACTGAGCTACACCCAGTGAAGTGGGACCTACAGGTAACGATCCTGTTCCTTCCAAGTGAAACAAGCCGAAGTAAATCGTGGCGGTGGTCGATTTTGCAGCCGCAGATGCTCTGGGATCGCCGGTAACAAGAAACGATACGAGAACAAGCAACCGAACGTTCCAAATGTAGAGTGTGCTTTCTGTGGTACACCATTCTACAAGAAGAAGAATCACATGGCCAACTCGAAAAGCGGCCTATTCTTCTGCTGTCGAAAGCACAAGGATTTGGCCCAACGAATCGGTGGCATCAAAGCAATTCAGCCAAATCACTACGGCTCAAACAACTCCTCTTACAGGGCTCTCGTTGAGCGGGAAAAGGGGTTCAATGCTTGCGAGAAATGCGGATGGGACATCCACCCAGAGATTCTAGAAGTTCACCACCGAGATCGTGATAAGTCGAACAACACAATCGAGAATCTCGAAGTTCTATGCCCCAATTGCCACATGTGGGAACATTACCAGAGTGGTGACGGAAAGTTTTGGAAGATGGCCAATTCCATACAGCCATATACAGTGGATTCCAGTCGGACTTGAACCGACAATTTTACCTTGCAAGGGTAATGTGTTCCCAATTACACCATGGACCCAAATGTGCATCTTGTGTACCAGACCGGAGAAGATGGTCGTGGACTTGCTCCTCGCACCAGACAATACTCGTTGCTGGTACACAAGATGCACTTCTAACTTGCCTTCCTTGATCCCTTGTGAGGAGGAAGACATGCGTCTCATATTCAGTTTTCAAAGAGCCGACTTTCGTCAGCAAGCTCTGTTAGCACTTTGTTTCTGCCGGGTGATACTTGATCCTTTTCCTGACTGCATTGTCAGATACTCCAAGTTCTCTGCCAACGGCAAGATAGGAACTTTCTTCGACCATCTCAAGAAGCTTCTCGGTGGTTGGCCAGGAAATCTTCTCTGTCGACTTCCTAAAGCATTTCATGCAACGCCTTGCGTCAACGTCCTTCTCTGCGTCGCATTCACACTTGTCTCTTGGTGGTTTTGATGGGAATTCTGCTTTAAGCAATTCCAAGCCGCTCTCTTCAGTTGGGCTAGGGTGGCAAGAAGAACAAGCCAGCTTGAACATGCAAACAAAGTGCTAAATTTTCAAAGAACACCTACTTTTCAGTAGGTTAGCGGGTAGAGTAGGATTTGAACCCACGGTGGAGGTTTCCCTCGATGCGTTAACAGCGCATTGCCATCGACCAGACTCGGCCACCTACCCAAATTCAGGTTCCTCTTTCGAGGCTATGTGTGTTTTTCAGTGTCCAGAAACGAAGAAGGGCGACTCGGTTTCCCGGTCGCCCTTGAAGTTCTTCTTGTGTGTTTGCTTACACTAGAGTCTCCAAGGGCATGATACCAGGGTCTTCATTACGCTCGACAGTAAACCATCCCTGGTTCGCTGGTCGCACGACACCGGCTGCTGCGGTTGCAGCGAAGGCGGTATGGTTGTCGTGTTGGTTGGCGTTCATGACTGAAGTCCGTTATCGGTTGCTGCGGAAGTGCAGCGTGTGTTCCCTTACATAGGGCGTCTGATCCAGTTTGTCAAGCTCTTTCTTCATGAAAGTTCCCAGCGACGAATGGCGGCCGGATTCAGCTTGAGGAGACACTTCTACTCTAC
>Ga0098033_1000578_pt1 | contig 16289 bp, 15 predicted proteins | sample 1_EtaG_FD_75049 | JGI IMG/M metagenome (GOLD analysis project Ga0098033, IMG submission 75049) | Marine viral communities from the Subarctic Pacific Ocean - 1_ETSP_OMZ_AT15124 metaG | ecosystem: Environmental > Aquatic > Marine > Oceanic | place: Pacific Ocean | collected 2015-01-07
CTTTGGCAACAGCGTGATCCAGCGCCTTTTGCGCATCCACAACCCGCCAGCCCATCGAGGGCGCACAGGGGCCATGCTCGGCCACAAAGCCTGCGGCAAAGCTGTCAGGTTCAGCGTTCAGCACATACGTGATGTCCCCCTGCTGCCAGAGTTCGATTTTCCGCGTTTTGTGGTTCGCCACATGGGCATAGCCCATACGGGTAAATAGATCGCGAAGCTCCTGCGGGTCGGCGCTGGCGAACTCGACGAATTCGAACCCGTCGGTGCCGGCCGGGTTTTCATCGGTGATTTTGGATTTTTCGGCGTCATGCGGAAACGGGCCCATGAGATGCTCCTTTGATAGCGTTCGTGCGCAGTCTATCGCCGGAACCACGCTATCTTTGCGCAAACATACAAGTGTGACTGGCTATTCGCGCGGGGTTGACGCATGGTTTTATCATTCTATGTGAGAATACCGCATGACATTAGATGATATCGATAAACGCCTGCTGGCGGCGCTGCAAAAGAACGCGCATCTCACGGCTCAAGAGCTGGGAGAGAAGCTGCACCTATCCCCGTCCCAAGCAGGTCGGCGGCGGCAACGGCTTGAAACCGAAGGGTATATCCAAGGCTACACGGCCCGGCTCAACCCCGAACGGTTGGGGCTGACGGTACAGGGCTTTGTGCAGGTCCATCTGGGTACCCACGGGCCCGAACATTCCGCCAGCTTTGCGCGGCTTTTGGCCACCCGCCCCGAAATCGTTAGCGCCTGGACGATGACGGGGGATGCGGATTATTTGCTGCGCGTCTATTGTGCAGACCTGCCCAGCCTGAACCGCCTCATCCATGATGTGCTGCTCCCCCATGGTGCTGTCGCAAAAGTGCATAGCCAGATCGTTATGGATCAGCTTAAACGAGACGGGCCCTTGCCCACCTGATTGACCCGCTCGGGGCCTGCCCGACACAAAGAAAGTATGCCCCTTATGGAAGGTTTCCTGTTTCAAGCCTCGATCTATCTCGCTGCGGCGGTGATTGCGGTTCCCATCGCATCGCGTCTGGGGCTGGGGTCGGTGCTGGGATATCTCGCGGCGGGGATCCTGATCGGGCCGGCCTTCGGGTTGGTCGGATCGGAAACCAAGGATTTGCAGCACTTCGCCGAATTTGGTGTGGTGATGATGCTGTTCCTCATCGGGCTAGAGCTTGAACCCCGCGCCCTGTGGAACATGCGCCACCGGCTGCTGGGGCTTGGCGGGATGCAGGTCGTGCTTAGCGCTGCGGCGCTGATGGGCATTGCGATGGCCTATGACCAGCCGATGGGTGTGGCGATTGCGATCGGCCTCACGCTGTCGCTGTCGTCAACCGCGATCGTGCTGCAAACCCTTTCAGAAAAGGGTTTGATGCAAACAGCGGGCGGTCGGTCCGTCTTTTCGGTGCTGCTGACGCAGGATATCGCGGTGATCCCGATCCTCGCGTTCCTGCCGCTGCTTGTGGCGCAGCTGCCCGCGCAAATGCGGCCGGACGGATCGATCTCGGTGAACCCCGAGGATGCCGCCCATGGGGCAGAGGCAGCCTCGGGGCACGGTCCTGCGGCGGCGGGTCATGGTGCGGAAACCGCGCAGGCGGCGATTTCACTGGTTCAGGGGCTGCCGGGTTGGGCCATCACGCTGGTCACCTTGGGTGCCATTGCCGGGATCATCATCACCGGCGTGTTTTTCACCCGCCCCGTTTTCCGGTTTATCCACGCTGCCAAGCTGCGCGAGATGTATACCGCTTTGGCCCTGCTGATCGTCGTCGGGATTTCCTTCCTGATGATGCTGGTGGGCCTGTCGCCCGCGCTTGGGGCCTTCCTTGCGGGGGTGGTGCTGGCCAGCAGCGAATTCCGGCACGAACTGGAAACCGACCTCGAACCGTTCAAAGGGCTGCTGCTGGGGCTGTTCTTCATCACCGTGGGGGCGGGTATCAACTTTGATCTGCTGTTCGCCGATACGATCATCATCGTCGGGATGGCGCTGCTGGTTATTCTGGTGAAGGGCCTGATCCTTTACGGGCTTGGCACCCTGTTCAAGCTGCAAGGGCGCGACCGTTGGCTCTTTGCGCTTGGTCTGGCGCAGGCGGGTGAATTCGGCTTTGTGCTGGTCAGCTTCTCGGTCGCCACGGGGGTCATGCCCAATGACGTGGCCGAAACATTGTTGCTGGTCGTCGCCCTATCGATGCTGATCACGCCGCTGCTGTTCATCACCTATGACCAGATCAGCAAACGGATGGATACGAAATCCGGCCCCATCGTTGCGGACGAGATTGACGAGCAGGGCACCGTGATCATCGCGGGTGTCGGGCGCTTCGGGCAGATTGTGAACCGTCTGGTGCAAGCCAGTGGCTTTCGCACCGTCGTTCTTGACCACAACCCCGAAACCATCGCCGTCATGCGCCGCTTTGGCTTCAAGGCATTCTTGGGCGATCCGACCCGCGCTGATATTCTGCGCAAGGCCGGTCTGCGCGATGCCAAGGTTCTGGTTGTCGCGCTGGATGATCCCAAGTCGGCCTTGCAGCTTATCGCCTATGCGCGCAAGGAACGGCCCGACCTGCATATTGTAACCCGTGCCCATGACCGGACGGATGTGTACCAACAATACCAGGCCGGCGCGAATGACATCGTGCGCGAGATGTTCGACAGCTCGCTTCGGGCGGGGCGCTATGTGTTGGAAAACCTCGGGCTCTCTGACTACGAGGCGGCAGAGGCGCAGCGGATGTTCTATTCGCACGACCGTGCGTCTGTGCGCGAGCTGGCGGCCCTGTGGCGCCCGGACATCCCACCAAGCGAGAACAAAGCCTATGTGGCGCGCGCGAAAGAGCTACAAAAGGACCTGGAAACCGCGTTCCTGAACCGGATTGACCAAGAGGATAAGGCCCAAGGGTCGTAGCCCCCCTCGCCCTTTCAGACACCAAAAAGCCGCGCCCGATATGATATCAGGCGCGGCTTTTCTAAATTTAACGGATGCTATCAGGCCGCGGCGACGCGGCTTTCCAACACATCACCGACCTGCTTGGAGGCCGCCAGTTCGTCCCCACCGGCGACGGCGGCAACTTCACGGGTCAGTCGCTCAAGCGCGGCTTCATACAGCTGACGCTCGGAATAGCTTTGCTCGCGCTGGTCGTCGGTGCGGTGCAGGTCGCGTACGACTTCGGCGATGGCGATCAAATCACCGGAGTTGATCTTTTGCTCATATTCCTGCGCGCGGCGCGACCACATGGCGCGTTTGACCTTGGCCTTACCCTTCAGGGTTTTCATCGCATGGCTGATCACGTCAGGGCTGCTGAGCGCGCGCATGCCAATTTCTGTGGCCTTATGGGTGGGCACCCGCAGCGTCATCTTGTCTTTCTCGAACGCGATCACGAACAGCTCCAGCGAGATGCCCGCGACTTCCTGCTCTTCGACCGAGATGATCTGACCAACGCCATGCGCCGGATAAACAACGAATTCATTCGGGCGGAAATCTAGCTTCTTCGACTTGCTCATACAGTGGCTCCTTGGGCGCGGGGACGGCCCGCATGGGTAAATATGCTGTCACAACGACAAAGGCCGACCGGCCCAAAGAGCCGTCAGCCTCATTTCATAACTTCAGATGTTCTGGTTCAACCTGTGCAAAACGGTTGAGATTTGGCGCGTAGGTATCATCATTTGCGACAACGTATATCACAAAATTAGCCCCCCCGAAAGCGGGGGGCCGCATAGATTCGATCAAATACGTGTTAATCGAATAAATAAAGGGGATCAGGTGGCGTCACACGCAGCGATCACCCCATGCACCCAAGTGCGAATCGCTTAGCCGCCTTCGCCGGGTGCTTCAGAGAAATACTTCTCGAGCTTGCCCTCTTCACCATCGCGTTCCTCTGCCTCGGGCAGCGGGTCTTTCTTGGTGATGATCACGGGCCAAAGTTCGGAGTATTTGCGGTTGAATTCAACCCACTTCTCCATGTCCGGCTCTGTATCAGGGCGGATCGCGTCGGCGGGGCATTCAGGTTCGCAAACGCCGCAGTCGATGCATTCATCTGGATGAATGACCAACATGTTTTCGCCTTCATAGAAGCAATCCACCGGACATACTTCAACGCAGTCAGTGTATTTGCAGGCGATACAGGCATCGTTAACGATATAGGTCATAACATCATCTTTTATGGCAGGTTTAACGCAGGAGATACGTCAGCACAGCGTATCATTCAAGGTGGCGCGCCCGAGAAAGATCAAGCACGCGGCGATCACGCTTACTGGGGCGCCCTTTTCCCTCAAATGCCGGATTTTCAGGTTGTTTTTTCTCGGATCGGGGGACCGGCGGGGACAGATCGGTGTAAAGCGTTTGCGCCTCGGGGGCCGGACCACGGCGGGTGCCGATGCCCTCTATCTGGATCACCCGCACATCGTCGCCCATGGCAAAGGTCAGCACGTCGCCAACCACAACCAGTGTCGCACGCTTTTGCGCGACGCTGCCGTTGACCCTGACGGCCCCCGCTTGCACGCGGGCAGCCGCCAGAGAACGCGTTTTATAAAACCGCGCATGCCACAGCCACTTATCAAGCCGCAGCTTTGTCGGCGCTTCGGACAATTACTTGTTGTCTTTCAGCCCCATCAGCGCAGCGGCGAATGGGTTGTCGGGGTCGATCGGCTTTTCGGCACGGGCGGGCTTGCTGCTGAACTTCTGCGCTTTGCCGCCCTTGTCCCCACGCGGTGCACCCTTCTTGCCACGCGGTCCGGGTTTCCCCTTCCCTTGTGGACGATCCCCGCCGCCGCGACGCTGGCCTTGGGCATTGCCACGGGGCGTGCGCCCCCAGGTAAAGACATAATATGTCTCAAGCTCGGCACCTGCGATATCGGCGTCAGGCGCTGTGCCTTGGGGGTTTTCCTCGGCAGGGGTGTCGGGGATGTGATCGTCGACCTCCGGTGTCTCGGCCAGCTCCTCGACCATCGGGGCGATCCCGTCATCGGGCATATCCGCGGTTGCGGGCACTATGTCATCCGCCTGAGCAGCCGTCGGATCTTCGACGATACCACCGGCTGGTTGCTTGTCCGCGACATCCATCACGGGCGTCTCGGCATCTGCGCCTTTGTCGGCAGCCATCGGTGCACCGTCGTGAGGCACGACAGTATCAACGGCTTTCACCTTGGTGCGCTCCGCCTTTTCGGCCTTATAGCCCAGACCTTCCATCAGCGTGGCAAATTGTTCGAGCGTCATGCCCGTGATCGACAGCATATCGGCCTTCGCCTCGAACCCGCCGCGCGAATCTTCGGAGCGCAGCATATCGGCCAGACGTTCCAGCATATCGATACGGATCGCGCGTTCGCCCGCGTTGCGGTATCCAGCCATCGTCGCAGCGCCTTCGGGCGCGCTGGTGTCTACGGGGATGGTGACCAGCCCAGGGGGCGGCGATTCAGGGAATTCATTCAGCCTTTTGGAAATCGACCACAGCACCAGACGCAAACGGGTCGGCGCAGGCTTCAGCAACAACGGCATAAAGATGGTGAACTGACCAAAGCGCAACCCATGCTTGCGCAGCGCGCCACGGGCGTCCTGATCCAGGGCTTTCACCTCGTCCGCCACATCAGCGCGGGGCAAAATACCAAGGTTTTCAACCATGCGGAAGGCAAAGCCACGGGCCAGACCAGTCAGCGCCTCATCCTTTGACAGGGCGATCAGTGGCTCGAACAGGGCTGCGACCTTGCGGTCGATGAAATGCTGCAAACGGCGCTGCACTTTTTGCGCGACCTCGGGGCCCGCAACGTCATCGACGAAGACCTCGACACCGGGCTTCAGCGGATCGGAGCCCGCAACCAATTTACCCACGGCAGAGCTGCCCCACATGAGGCCGCCCTGCTCTGTGAAATCAATCTCTGTATCAGGCGCGTTGTAGAAACGATCCGCCCGCAAATGGAACTGAGGAGCCAGCGCCTGCAACGATGCAGCTTTGATCGTTTTATCTTCGGCAACGCCTGCGCCTTTGTCTTGGCGAAAGCGGAACCCGTCCAGCTTGCCAACAAATTCGCCTTCAACGGTTACTTCACCGGTCTCGTTTACTTCGGCCACCATGGCTTCCTTCTGTCCTAGCCGGCGCAAAAGCACGGATGTGCGCCGATCTACAAATCTTTGGGTCAGACGCTCGTGCAGCGCATCCGACAGTCTGTCTTCTACGACACGCGCCTCGTGTCGCCAATGGCTTTCGTCACCTGTCCAGCCTTTGCGCTGTGTCACGTAGGTCCAGGTGCGAATAAACGCCAATCGTTTGGATAACGCATCAATGTCGCCATCGGTTCGATCTATGCGTTTAATTTGCCGCGCCAGCCAGTCGTCGGGGATCGAACCGCGCTGATGCAGGAAGTTGAAAATCTGCTCCAGCAGGCTGGCGTGCTCTGCATGGCTTATACCACGAAAGTCGGGAATCCGGCAGACATCCCACAACAGACGTACTGACGGTCCATCGGTACAGCGCGCCGCGATCTCGGCATCAACGGCGAGATTCTTGAGCGCCCGCAGATCATCGGCCTCGCGCGCTTTGAACAACCGCTCATTGTCCGGCGACATTTCAAGCGTCTGGATCAGCCGGTCAATGGATCCGAACTGCAGCGCGGGGTTGCGCCAGTTGAGCTTGTTCTGCGGTGTGAACTGATGATCCATAATGGCCCGCGCGACACCATCATCAAGCGGAGACGCATCGCCCGTGACACCGAATGTACCGCTCTTGAACCCGCGCCCTGCCCGTCCGGCAATCTGCGCCAGTTCGTTCGGGGCCAAGGGTCGCATCCGACGCCCGTCAAACTTGCTGAGTGCCGAGAAAGCGACGTGGTCCACATCAAGGTTCAGCCCCATCCCGATGGCATCCGTGGCCACCAGATAGTCGACCTCGCCGTTTTGATACATGGCGACCTGCGCGTTGCGCGTGCGCGGGCTGAGCGCGCCCATAACCACCGCCGCACCGCCCTTCTGACGCCGGATCAGCTCTGCAATCGCATATACATTCTCAACCGAAAACCCGACGATCGCACTGCGCGGACGCATCCGGCTTATCTTTTTCTGACCAGAATAGATCAATTCCGACATTCTCTCGCGCCGGATGAACTGCGCCTCTGGCACCAGCGCCGCGATTGAGCCGCGCATGGTGTCGGACCCCATGAAAAGCGTCTCGTGTTGACCGCGCGCGCGCAATAGACGGTCGGTAAAGACATGCCCCCTCTCTGGATCCGCACAAAGCTGGATTTCGTCTACCGCAACCAGATCAGCGCCCATGCCTTCGGGCATCGCCTCGACCGTGCAGACCCAATATTGGGTGCGCGGCGGCACGATCCGCTCTTCGCCTGTGACCAGTGCCACGATGGACGGGCCACGCAGGGCAACGATGCGGTCATAGACCTCGCGCGCGAGCAAACGCAGCGGCAGCCCGATCACCCCCGTGCGATGCGCCAACATCCGTTCGATTGCATAGGTCGTCTTGCCTGTATTGGTCGGGCCCAAAACGGCCACGACCCTGCTGTCACCTGCCACCAGAAATTCCTTAGATCGTTAAAGCGTGCGCCCGATGCCGTCGCGCCGCAGCCCGTCCAGCGCCCTTTGCGCGTTATCATGGTGAGGGTTAATGCTTAACACTCGGCGATAGAGATCGGCAGCCGCCCGCAGATCGCCAAACTCCTGCAGGATCGCCCCCAGACCGAAGATGGCGTTATACTGCTGCGGGTTCAAGGCAAGCGTTGTTTCCAGATCATCGATTGCAGGGCCATAGAGACCTGCGGCGAAATAGGCCTGTGCACGGGCGTGATAGCCTTCGGCAAAATCAGGGGCGTGATCCGTCAGAGCTGTCAGATGGGCGATCGCCAAGGTGGTGTCCCCCTCTGACATGGCATCGCGACCACGCGAATACAGCAAATCCATCGCGGCCGAGCCGGACCGCGCCCAAGCGCGCTGCACATCACGTTCGATTCGCGGTGCCTCTGCGGCGGGGGCATCGCGTAAATCCTGCAGTAATTCCGCCGCCGCGGGGGGCGACATTTGCGCGAAACTTATACCCCCAAGCAACACCCAGAGACCAAGTGCCGCGACGGTATGTTTGAGGTTGACGATGCGGTTGCCCATAACAAGAGTGAATGTAACAGGCTGCCGCCACAATTCCAGACGTGTCGGCACCATTTGCCAAGAAAAGGGCCTATGATGAGCGATATTGTGAACCAAGCTGTAACAGTGCTGAACGAAAAACTGGCGGGGGCCGACTTTGACGGCACAGCCAAGTTCGACATCGAAGACGAAGGCACTGTCATGATGGATTCGACCGGCGCACGCGCCGCGGATGAAGAAGCGGATGTAACCCTTTCTGCCGACGCAGAAACTTTCCAGGCGATCCTGTCCGGCGACACCAACCCGACCGGTGCCTTCATGAGCGGCAAGCTCAAGATTGACGGCGACATGGGCATGGCGATGAAGCTGGCGTCCGTCCTCTCCTAATATGCTGGAAACCGCGCCCTTTTTCACCGACATTGCGCCGCTGCCCGAAACGGGTCAGGCGCATTGGGCCGAGACATCGGATGGTAAAAAGCTGCGCGTCGCGCATTGGCCGCTGGACGGGGCAAAGGGCACCGTGCTGCTTTTCCCCGGCCGCACCGAATACGTGGAAAAATATGCGATGACCGCAAGCGCCTTTGCGAAAAAGGGGCTGGCGGTCATGGCGATTGATTGGCGGGGGCAAGGTCTGTCGGACCGGTTGATCCCCGACCGTAACATCGGCCATGTCGATGTCTTCTCTGACTATCAAAAAGACGTGGCGGCCATGATGCGGACAGCCCGCGCCTTGCAACTGCCGCGCCCGTATTTCCTGCTGGCGCACTCCATGGGCGGGGCCATCGGCCTGCGCGCCTGTATGGAGGGTCTGTCGGTGCAGGCCGCCGCCTTTACCGCGCCGATGTGGGGGATCCATATCGCGCCGCATATGCGTCTGGTGGCGGCGGGGCTGTCCAACCTGATGCCGCGCATCGGTCAGGGCTACAAGCTGCCCATGGGCACGCAGGCGGCATCCTATATCTCGACCGCGCCGTTCGAGAACAACATGCTCACCACCGACCCCGAGATGTACGAGATGATGCGCACGCAACTGGCGGCCTATCCCGAACTGTCTTTGGGCGGGCCCAGCTTTATCTGGCTGCGCGAGGCTTTGTCCGAGACCAAGCATCTGTCCCTGCGCGCTGCCCCTAGCCTGCCCTGCGCCACATTCCTCGGGTCCAACGAACGTATCGTGCACAAGGGCCGCATCCACGCCCGTATGGAAACTTGGAAAGGCGGCAAGCTGCATATCATTGACGGCGCAGAGCACGAAGTGCTGATGGAAATCCCCGCCACCCGCGACAAAGCGGTGGATGAGATGGCGGCCCTGTTCTTTGGAAACGCCAAAAAGTAGCGCGGATCGCGGGATGAACTTCCGCCTGCAACCTACCGCTATTCCAACGGAAAACTCGGCATCGGCGAGGATTTTCTCACCCACCCTGTTCAAACGCGCGCGCCCCGCTAGCTTATGCGCATGGCCAAGCAACCGGTTCTGACATTCAACGAAAACGGCATTTATTGCCCCGCGGGTGATTTCTATATCGACCCGTGGCGGCCTGTGGACCGTGCCCTGATCACCCACGGGCATTCCGATCACGCCCGCTGGGGCATGAACCGTTACCTTGCCACCGACATCGCCCTGCCCGTCATGCGCCACCGTTTGGGCGACATCACCGCTGACGGCATCGCATATGGCGAGGAGCGGCAGATCGGCGGGGCGCAGGTATCGTTTCACCCCGCCGGCCACGTCCCCGGCTCCGCCCAGATACGCGTTGAGGTCGACGGCGAGGTCTGGGTTGCCTCGGGCGATTACAAGGTGGTCGATGACGGGCTGTCCGACCCGTTCGAGCCGGTGAGATGTCATCACTTCATCACCGAAAGCACCTTTGGCCTGCCGGTGTTTCGCTGGGCCGAGCAAGCCGCCGTGGCGGCAGAGATCAACGCATGGTGGGCAGGCTGCGCGGCACAGGGCAAAACGGCGTTTCTGGGGGCTTATGCCTTGGGCAAGGCCCAACGTTTGCTATCGATGCTCGACCCCGACATCGGCCCGATCCTGACCCACACGGCGACCGAGAACACCAATCGCGTCATGCGTGAACAGGGGATCACCCTGCCCGACACGATCCTCGCCGATGCGGATCTGAACCCCAAGGATCACCGCGGCGCGATTGTGCTGGCCCCACCCGGTGCCTTGGGCAGTGCGTGGTCCAAGAAATTCGGCCCGCAGGAAACCGCCTTTGCCAGCGGATGGATGGCCGTGCGGGGTGTACGTCGACGCCGTGCGGGCGATCGCGGCTTTATCATCTCGGACCATGCGGACTGGGATGGGCTGCTGTCAGCGATCAGAGCGACCGAAGCCGAAAACATATATGTGACACATGGTTACACCGATGTCTTCAGCCGGTTTCTGGCCGATAGCGGTTGGCAAGCGCAGGTCGTACCGACCCAGTTCGAAGGTGAATCCCTGGATAAGGACGCAAGCGAATGAAACGGTTTGCCGCGCTGTTCAACGCCATTGACCAAAGCACCAAGACGACAGTGAAAGTCGCCGCACTGGCCGATTATTTCAGCGCGGCACCGGATGACGACCGGCTATGGACCATCGCCCTGTTTTCCGGCCGCCGCCCCAAACGCGCCGTCACCACCACCAAGCTGCGCGAATGGGCCGCCGAGCGCGCGAACATCCCCCTGTGGCTGTTCGAGGAAAGCTACAGCATCGTTGGCGATCTGGCCGAGACGATCACGCTCGTTCTGCCCCCCAACCCGACGCAGGATGATCAACCGCTTGCCGCGTGGATAGCGGCACTGCGCGAGATTTACACGCAGGATGAAGAGGCCCGAAAAGCCTTTGTCCTTGACGCATGGGCGACGCTTGGCGGGACCGAACGATTTATCTTCAACAAGCTGATCACCGGCGGGTTTCGGGTGGGCGTCAGCCAAAAGCTGATGACCCGCGCCCTGTCTCGTGCCACGGGCAAACCCGAACCCGAGCTTGCGCATCGCCTCATGGGCAACTGGCACCCCGACGATACCACATGGCATGGGCTGGTAGAGGCAGAGGATGCCTCTGCCGACGCATCGCGCCCCTATCCCTTCTATCTGGCCTATGGGCTGGAAGCCGGGCCGCAAGAGCTGGGGGATCCGCAAGACTGGCGTGCCGAATGGAAATGGGACGGCATCCGCGGCCAGTTGATCCTGCGGGACGGTGCCTATTTCGTCTGGTCGCGCGGTGAAGAGCTGATGACCGACCGCTTCCCCGAGCTCGCCCGTGCAGTGGACTTCATGCCCGACGGCACAGTTCTGGACGGCGAGCTGCTGGTCTGGCCTGACGGACAGCCTGCGCCATCCTCCTTCAATGCGCTGCAAGCCCGCATTGGCCGCAAGACCGTGCCGAAGAAACTGCTGGCCGAAGCCCCGGTGGTGCTGCACGCCTACGACCTGCTGGAATGGCAGGGCGAAGATATTCGCTCCCGCCCCTTCGCCGAGCGCCGTGCGCTGCTGGAACAGGCCTGCGCCGCCCTGCCCGACGATGCGCCGATCCGCCTGTCGCCGCAACTGACCTTCCCCACATGGGATGCGCTGGCCGACCAACGCGCCACGGCACGCGACGCGCAGGCCGAAGGGGTCATGCTGAAACGTGCCGACAGCCCCTATCTGGCGGGGCGTAAGAAGGGCGATTGGTGGAAATGGAAGCTGGACCCGCTGACCATCGATGCGGTGATGATCTATGCCCAATCCGGATCAGGACGACGCGCCAACCTGTTCACAGACTTCACCTTTGCGGTCTGGAACGGCAATGATCTGGTGCCCTTTACCAAAGCCTATAGCGGCCTGACGGATGCCGAGTTTCGCAAGATCACGGCTTGGGTGCGTAAGAATACGCTCGAACGGTTTGGTCCCGTGCGCAAGGTCACCCCGCATCATGTGTTCGAGATCGCCTTCGAAGGCATCCAGCGCAGCACGCGGCATAAATCAGGCGTCGCCTTGCGCTTTCCGCGGATGCTGCGCTGGCGGCAGGACAAGCCCCTGCAAGACGCCAACACATTGGCCGATCTTGAAGAAATGCTGCGGATTTACGGCTAATCCGCGCTGCCATCGCCTTGCTTTGCCGCGGACCCGTGCTTAGGTAGATTTAACGTCAAAAAGAGGTTTTTCATGTTTCAACTGCCCGTCCCCGTCCTTGATGCCAACGCCGGTTCCGGGGCCTCTGCCTTCGGCAAGCTGCCTGAGTGGAATCTTGACGATCTGTACACCGGTGAAGACGCCCCCGAGCTCAAGCGCGATCTGGACTGGCTTGAAGAGGCCTGCCGCAGCTTTGCCGAAGATTACGAAGGCAAACTGGCCGAACTGGATGCGAACGAATTGCTGGACTGTGTGTTGCGCAATGAGAAGATCAACCAGATCGCCGGGCGCATCATGTCTTACGCGGGGCTGCGCTATTACCAGCTAACCACAGATTCCGGCCGTGCAAAATTCATGTCGGACGCACAGGAGAAGATCACCAACTTTACCACGCCGCTGGTGTTCTTCACGCTGGAGCTGAACCGGCTGGAGGATGATCACCTTGCCAACCTGCTGAGCCAAAAGGCGGATCTGGCGCGGTATAAGCCGGTGTTCGACCGTATCCGCGCGATGAAAGATTACCAGCTTTCCGACGAGATGGAAAAGTTCCTGCATGATCTGGGCGTCGTCGGCGACGCATGGGAACGTCTGTTCGATGAAACCATCGCCGGCCTGGAATTCGAGGTAAACGACGAGCCGCTGAACATCGAAGGCGTGCTGAACCTGCTGACCGACCCGTCGCGCGATCTGCGCGAAGCCGCGGCGCGCGAATTGGCGGATGTGTTTCAGGCCAATATCCGTACCTTTGCCCGCGTGCACAACACGCAAGCCAAGGAAAAAGAGGTCATCGACCGCTGGCGCGGGATGCCCACACCGCAAACCGGCCGCCACCTGTCAAACCACGTCGAACCCGAGGTCGTCGAAGCGCTGCGCGATGCGGTGGTCAACGCCTACCCCAAGCTCAGCCACCGCTACTACGAGCTGAAACGCAAATGGCTGGGCCTCGACACCATGCAGGTCTGGGACCGCAACGCCCCCCTACCGATGGAAGATCCCAAAACCGTCAGCTGGGAACAGGCCGAAAAGACGGTCATGGACGCCTACAACGCCTTCGATCCCCGTATGGGCGAAATCGCAGCCCCCTTCTTTACCGAAGGTTGGATCGATGCAGGCGTCAAACCGGGTAAAGCCCCCGGTGCCTTTGCCCACCCCACCGTGACCGACGTGCACCCTTATGTGATGCTGAACTACTTGGGCAAACCGCGCGATGTGATGACACTGGCGCATGAGCTGGGCCACGGCGTGCATCAGGTGCTGGCCGCAGGTTAGGGCGAGATGCTATCCTCCACACCGCTGACCTTGGCCGAAACCGCCTCTGTCTTTGGCGAGATGCTGACCTTCCGCAAGATGCTGGACGGGGCCAAAACTAATGCCGAGCGCAAAGTGCTGCTGGCCGGCAAGGTTGAGGATATGATCAATACGGTCGTGCGCCAGATCGCCTTTTATGATTTCGAATGCAAACTGCACGACGCCCGCCGTGGTGGAGAGCTGACACCAGACGATATTAACGCGTTGTGGATGTCGGTGCAGGGCGAGAGCCTTGGGCCAGCGTTTGAATTCATGGACGGCTACGAGACCTTCTGGGCCTATATCCCCCACTTCGTCCATTCGCCCTTTTATGTCTATGCCTACGCCTTCGGCGACGGCTTGGTAAACGCGCTGTATGCGGTCTACGAGGAAGGCGAGCCGGGTTTTGAGGACAAGTATTTCGATATGCTGAAAGCGGGCGGATCGAAGCACCACAAGGAGCTTCTGGCCCCCTTCGGCCTTGATGCCTCTGACCCCGCGTTCTGGGATAAAGGCCTGTCGATGATTTCGGGCTTCATTGATGAGCTGGAAGCGATGGAGGATTGATCCGGCGGGAAGGCATAAGAGTTTAATGCCTTCGGCGAGGATTTAGGACCATTTGGAAATTGAGCGGGGCGGTGCAGATGCAGCGCCCCGTTTTGCTTTTGGCTATTTCAGCTGGCTGTCTTTGCTGCCGCGCCGGTTGATGCCACCGCGGGCCTGCGCCAGACCGTCCCGTTCGCGCACGCAATCAATGCAGAGCTTTACGCCCGGCAAGGCTTGGCGGCGCGCCTCGGGGATCGGCTCTTCGCATTCGGCGCAATGGGTGCGGCTTTCGCCCTGAGGGGCCTTGCGCGCCTTGAGGCGGGCCAGTTCATCGTTGATCGACGCTTCGATCTGTTCACTGACAGCGCCGTCTTTCGCCCATCCTCCGGCCATGATCATCCCCCTTGCGTGTTACCCCTTATAGGTAGGGCGCATGCCCCAAGGCTCAACCCCCGGCGGCAAAGGCCATATCCGTCATGCGTTGCGTGCCGCGGCTGAATTCAAGCGGACAGGGATAGGCCGCGCCCTCGGTCACTGACGCGCCAAAGTTTTCGACCTGCTGCACATAGTGGTTAACGCCGGGGAAGCGTTCGACAGTGGTGCTGTTCTGTGCGGTCTCAAGATGCAGCTCGGCTTGGGAATAGACCGTCGGGTTGAACGGGCAGGTCAGACGCAGGATACCTTTTTCGCCGTGAATAACGACCTGCTGAAACGGGAACATACGCATGGACACGGTTGCGGATAGGTCAAACCCGTCGAAGCGGGCCGCGACCTGTGCGAAGACATCGACATCGTTTTCATAGTCGATCTTGGCATGGGGGATCGCGGTCGGCTCTTGCCCCGTGACGAAGCGGGTGCAGCCGAAGGCATAGGTACCGATGTCCGGCAGCACGCCCCCACCCGCCTTGGGGTCGTTGCGGATGTTGCCGGTATCGTCGTTGAAGAACGAGAAGTTGACCGCCACGTGGCGCAGCCGCCCCAGGCTGCCCGATTGCACGATCTCTCGGGCGCGTATCCATTGGGGGTGATGGACGATCATGAAGGCTTCGGCCGCCAGCAGGCCCGTGGAATCGCGTGCGGAGATCAACTGCTCATAGTCTTGCGCCTGCATCGCCATCGGCTTTTCACATAAGACATGTTTGCCCGCCTTCAGCGCCTTGAGCGTCCATTCCACATGCAAATGATTGGGCAGCGGCATATAGACCGCGTCGATATCCGGATCGGCAAGCAGCGCCTCGTAGCTGCTGTGCACGGCAAGCTGCGGGGCAAAGGCCTGAAAGGGCGCGGCTTTGTCAGGGTGAGATGTGGCGAGGGCAACCAGTTCGGCCCCTTTCGCCGCGTGGATGGCCGGGGCCATCTGTTCTTGGGCAAATTGGGCAGCCCCGAGGATGCCCCAGCGTAGCGTTTTCATCGTGATCCCCTGATGTTTGGCGTCGCACGACTGTAGGGGGAGCCGCGGCCGATCATCAAGGGGCGCATAAAAAATCCCCGCAAAGCGACGCGCCTTGCGGGGATCAATATTCAAAACCGTGGCTGGCGATCAGGCGGTGCCCATCAGACCTTTTTCACGGGCCAGATCACGCATGCGTTTTTGCAGTTTTTCAAAGGCGCGCACCTCGATCTGGCGGATACGCTCGCGGCTGACGTCATACTGGCTGCTCAGATCTTCGAGGGTGACCGTTTGGTCCGACAAGCGACGTTGGGTCAGGATGTCCTTCTCGCGGTCATTGAGCACATCCAGCGCCTCTGCCAGCATCTCGCGGCGGGTTTCCAACTCGTCCCGTTCCTCGTAGTCGGTGGCCTGGTCGGCGTCTTCGTCTTCCAGCCAGTCCTGCCACTGCATCGTCCCCTCGCCTTCGGAGCCGACCGTGGCGTTCAAGGACGCATCCCCGCCCGACATACGGCGGTTCATGGAGATGACTTCGGTTTCAGTCACACCAAGGTCCGTCGCGATACGTTTGACGTTATCGGGGTGCAGGTCGCCTTCTTCCAGCGCGCCGATGCGGTTCTTGGCCTTGCGCAGATTGAAGAACAATTTTTTCTGGCCCGAGGTCGTGCCCAGTTTCACCAGCGACCAGGACCGCAGGATATATTCCTGGATCGAGGCGCGGATCCACCACATGGCGTAGGTCGCCAGACGGAAGCCTTTTTCAGGATCGAAGCGTTTGACCGCCTGCATCAGGCCGACGTTGGCTTCTGAAATCACCTCTGCCTGCGGCAGACCGTAGCCGCGGTAGCCCATGGCGATCTTGGCCGCCAAACGCAGGTGCGAGGTGACCATGC
>Ga0098033_1000580_pt1 | contig 16252 bp, 15 predicted proteins | sample 1_EtaG_FD_75049 | JGI IMG/M metagenome (GOLD analysis project Ga0098033, IMG submission 75049) | Marine viral communities from the Subarctic Pacific Ocean - 1_ETSP_OMZ_AT15124 metaG | ecosystem: Environmental > Aquatic > Marine > Oceanic | place: Pacific Ocean | collected 2015-01-07
AAAAAAATGAATAATAAAGTTTTTGTATCTTGTGCTGTAACAGGCTCTGGTGATGCTGCAAAAAGGCACCCTGATTTGCCAAAAACTCCTGAACAAATTGCAAAAGCTGCTGTTGAGGCAGCAAAGGCTGGCGCTGCTATCGCTCATATCCATGTAAGAGAACCTGATGGAAAACCAAGTAGAAGAATTGAACTATATAAAGAGGTAGTTGATCGTGTCCGTTCAAGTGGAACTGATGTTGTGTTGAATTTAACGACAGGAATGGGTGGAGATTTAGAAATAGGGTCAGGAAAAAATCCGCTTGATGTTGGTCCTAACACAGATATGGCAAACATAATGGAAAGAATTGCTAATGCTGAACAATGTCTTCCTGAAATTTGTTCTTTGGATTGTGGGTCCTTAAATTTTGGAGACAGCACAATGTTAGCAGTAAACACTCCAAACGATATTAGAAAAGCTGCTAAGAGATTGAAAGAAATTGATGTAAAACCCGAAATTGAGGCATTTGACTTGGGAAATATGTGGTTTGGTACACAATTGGTTAAAGAAGGATTAATTAAAGATCCACCATTATTTCAAGTTTGTTTAGGAATTCCTTGGGGTGCGCCAGCAACTCCCTCTGCTATGAAAGCATTTGTGGACTTGATGCCTGAAGGAAGTCATTGGTCTGGTTTTGCAATTTCAAAAATGGAAATGCCCTATGTAGCTCAAACTGTATTATTGGGTGGAAATGTTAGAGTTGGTCTTGAAGACAATTTATATCTAAAGAAAGGCGTTTTAGCTTCTAATGCTCAATTAGTTGAAAAGGCAATAAGAATCATAACTGACATGGGGGTGACAACTCTAACCCCAGAAGAAACCCGAAAAAAATTAAAATTAATAAAACATAAATAAATACAATTGATGATCTAATTTTTATTCTATTTATTACCAAATCCGATCAAAAGATTTTAGTTTTTGAGATTAGTCCATTCGTTCGCAATTTCCATCTACCGCTATGACTTGACCAGAAACTTTATTTGCTTCATCTGAAATTAAATGAGCACACATATTTCCAATATCTTCTGGATTAATCCAACTTCTCATTGAGGCCATAGAAACAAAATCATTTTCTATAGTTTTGGTTGAAGTTTTTTCAAATTTAGCTTTATCTCTTATTACTCTTTTCATTCTATCTCCCTTAATAGTGCCTGGACAAATCGCATTCACTCTTATTTTGTATTTACCGAGTTCCATAGCTAAGGTTTTGGTTACACCAACTACTGCCCACTTGCTTGCAGCATAAGGTGAACGAAGAGGATAGCCCATAATTCCCGCTACTGATGAAATATTAATTATCGAACTATTTTTTGATTTTTTTAATAGTGGAATAGCCTGTTTAGTAAAATAAAAATGACTATTCACATTAACGTGCAGAGTGTTTTCCCATTCTTTGGAATCTAATTTTTCAATTGGTCTTGTTGGTCCTTCAATTCCAACATTATTGATTAACGCATCTAATTTTCTAAATTTCTTTTTAATTTTATAAAAAAAATCTATTACTTCCATTTCATCAGACGCATCAGTCTCTGAAACAAAAATTCGTTTGTTGTACAATGGATGTTTTTTGACTTTATTTATTGCCTTAAAATCAATATCGCATAGATATATAGAAGCGCCCTTTGCAGCACAAACTTTGGTCGTTGCCCATCCTATTCCAGAAGCTCCAGCAGAAATTATGATCTTTTTATTTTGTAGGCTATTACTCGACATTAAGCTTTGGATTTTGTCAAAACATCGGCCTTGGACTTCGTTAGAGCCTTGGATAATTCTTTTTCAGTAATATATCCTTTGACATTTCCGCTTTTATCAACAACTTCCACGTCTGCATCAGTGCAACAAACTTGTGGTAAAAATTCATCTAAAAATGCATCTTCATTAACTTTTATGGTGTTTCTGTTTTTTGTTCCATTGCTTTTAAATTTTTCTGGAGTAAGCATAATTATTTTTGCTTTAATTACTTTTGAACGATTCACATCTTTCACAAATGCAGCAACATAATCATCCGCAGGCTTCATAATAATATCTATCGGAGTTCCAACTTGTACCAAACGACCATGATTCAAAATTCCTATATGGTCACCTAATCTTAAAGATTCATCCAAATCATGAGTAATAAATACGATTTTTTTTTTTAGTTCTGCCTGCAAGGCTATGAGTTGCTTTTGCATATCGCTACGAATAAGTGGATCTAGTGCACTAAAAGCTTCGTCCATCAGCATAATATCAGTATTTGTTGCAAGAGCTCGAGCAAGACCAACACGTTGTTGCATACCTCCAGATAACTGATTTGGATATTGATATTCAAAACCGCTCAAACCTACTGACTCAATCTTTTCCATAGCAATTTTGTTTCTTTCGTTAAGATCTTTTCCTTGAATTTCCAATCCATAACCAACATTTTGAATTACCGTCTTATGTGGAAACAATCCAAAACGCTGAAAAACCATACTCATTTTATGTCTTCTAAATTCAATTAATTTTTTCTGATCCAATTCCATGACGTTTGTTCCTTCTACATGAATCTCCCCTGATGTTGGGTCAATTAAACGATTGATGTGACGAATAAGAGTAGATTTGCCTGATCCGGATAAACCCATACACACAAAAGTCTCGCCTTCGTTAACGCTAATAGATACATTATCAAGTCCAACTGTATGACCAGTTTTCTCTAAAATTTCTTCTTTTGTGGAACCACCTTGCACCATAGGAAGGACTTTGGAAGGACTATCTCCGAAAATCTTATAAACATTCTTTACTTCAATTTTTGACATAATCTATCTTTTTCTTTTTCTGGGTTCTCTCTTGAATTCTTTCGCCGTAGGACTGAGTAATTCGATCAAAAATAATTGCAAGCAACACAATTGCAATTCCTGCTTCTGTTGCCATTCCTACATTAAGCTGTTGTAATCCAAGTAATACTTCATCGCCTATTCCTCTAGTTCCTATCATCGAGGCAATAACAACCATCGCTAAAGACATCATGGTACACTGGTTAATTCCCTGCATAATATTCGGTAAAGCTAGAGGAATTTGAACACCCCAAAGAGTTTGTTTTTTGCTAGCCCCAAATGCTTCTGAAGCTTCTATAACTTCTTTATCAACCAATCTAATGCCAAGATCCGTCAATCTTATAAGTGGAGGAGCAGCATAAACAAAAATTGCAATGATGGCCGGAACCGCCCCTAATCCAAACAATAGGATGCCAGGAATTAAATAACAAAAGCTTGGGATGGTTTGCATCAAATCAAGTATGGGCAATAATGCATTTCTTATTTTTTTATTTCTTGCCATGGCAATTCCAAGTGGGATTCCAACAACTATACAAAGTCCCATACCAATAAGCACGATACACGTAGTCATAATACACTTGTCCCAATACCTAGGGCTTAGAAATCCCAGAAAAAAAGTACAAAAAGCTACCATAACGGTAGTGGTTACTTTTTTTCCGCTTGCAAAATAAGTAATAAAAATAACTATCGCAATAACTAGTGGCCAAGGCAAACCCACTAAAAAATCTTTCATTGAAGTATATAAGCCAAGCAAAAAATTATTTATTCCTTCGAAAAACATTCCATAATTCACAATTAACCAATCAAAACCCGCATTGAGTGGTTGCATTAGAGGAAAATCAAGCCATTTAGGCCAATTTCCTAACCAGGAAAAATCGTTGAATATATCTGTAAAATTTTCAGGTTTGTATCTAGGTTTGGCGTTACGATAACCGATAATAATGAAACCTATAAAAATAATTAAATAAATAAAGGGTTTAAAATATTTTTTATACTTTTGCATTTTTTCTACTAAAAAAACTAAGAGCCCTGTAAAGGGCTCTTAGTAAATAAATTTATCAACTAAAAATTAAAGCGAAGCTTTAACTTTTTTCTTAACATCTCCTGGAACCCACTTCTCCCACATATTATTATTTTGTAAGAAGTTTTTAGCTGTTGCTTCCATATCACCACCTGATTCATCCATGTAGAAAGCAAGTGATTTGTTTACATCAGCTGTTGGTACCGAATAGGCTTTGATAAAGTCTATAATAGGTTTATTTGCAGGATTGTTTGCAAATGTAGTTGAAGCAGCTTTTGTTAATTTCATATTAACATATTCACATGCGCATGTAGGTTTATACACATCTGGTCCATTTTTCTTTATGTCCTCAACAACTGCTGTCATTTCTTTCCAGCAAGCAGCATCATAAGCAGGCTCTTCTAATTTAACCAAATCTACTTTACCCATCAAACCTGTAGGTGTCCAATAGTACGAAAATACTGGTTTTCCTTTTTTAAACGCTCCAGCAATCGCCGCATCTAGTGCTCCACCTGAACCTGGATCAAAGTTAGTATAGTATTTATCTAGACCGTAAACTTTGTGCTTCACTAAGTTAATAGTGTAACAAGTCCATCCAGAAATACAGCTAGTCATTCTACCTTTTCCAGGTGCCTCAGGATCAGCAAATAATTTCGCTATCTCTGGCTTCTTCATGTCATCAACGCTCTTCAAATTATATTTATCAGCAGTTGGTTTATCCACATAGAATCCTTGAGTAGATGAAGGAGTGTTAACACCAAGCTCAATTATATTTCCTTTAGCTAGGTTATCCTCAATCAATTGAACAAGGTTGTCTCTCCAAACTTCAGTAATAATATCTATTTGCTGATCGAAAAGAGCTGCCATTATCGGAGTAGTACTACCTTTTGTTGCTTGCACTTCGCAACCATATCCTTTTTCAAGAATGTAGCTTGCTATTGCAGTATGTACGTTAGCACTATCCCAGTCAAAATCTCCCAAATGCACTTTACAAGCCGCATTGGCGCTAGTTGTACCTAGGGCCATCACTCCAGCAAATACAAACGAAAGTAATAAGTTTCTTAGAAATTTCATGAAATTTCCCTCTCTTTCATTAGTTTTTATTAGTTTAAACTGACTTATTACAACGTGAAACGATCCAAAAGACAACCTTTAATGCGTTGATTTAGGTCAATAAAAATAAGGCTTATTTACTAACAAAAAATTTGATTCAATTATCAATTGAATTGAAAAACTTTAAAGTTTGGATAATGATAAGTTTTATGAACGTCGAAGAAATAAAAATTAAAAATGTTAAGAAAAATCAATCATCTTTAAATGTTGAATGGAGTGATGGAGAAAAAAGTAGTTTTAATTTTTTATGGTTAAGGGATAACTGTCCAACTTCAGTTCACCCCTATGCAAGACATAGAATTTTTAATTTATAAATTTTCAAAAATTAAGTTTTTTACTTGCCTGTATTTTTTAAATTCTTTTTTATTAAGAATTGGATAGTAATAAATCGGTTTATTTATTGCACATAAATTTTTATTTTTTAAAAACGTTTTGTGTAAAATTATAAAATTCACATAAGGCTTTCTAGATTTTAAAACTACAGTTTTAATTTTTGCAGTGGAGGAAAATAATAGACCTAAAGGTAATTTAGCCTTTAATTTACTTAGATTGTAAATATTTTTTTCTTTAAACGAAATTAATGCACAATTTTTATGTCTTTTCGTTTCAAATAATAATTTTTTTAAATTTTTCGAGGAAAATACTGGTTTTAATTCCAATAACAAAGGAAATTTTTTTTTTGATGCCTTTAATAGCTGAGAAAGTAAAGGTATTTCTGCCTTATTTATCGTACTAATTTTTTTTAGATACGAGTAATCCAAATCTTTTATTTTTTTATTAATTTTAAATTTTCTATTTAAAGTAAAATCATGAAAACAAACTATTTTGTTATCTTTTGTGCAATGCAGATCAGTTTCAACTCCATATTTTCTTTTAAAGCAGTATTTAAATGAAGTTAGTGTATTTTCTTTAAAGTTTTTTTTAGCTAAACCCCTGTGAATTAAATATGTTGGCATAACTACAATAAAATCTAATTTTTGTATTAAAATTATAATCTTTTTTTAGCTTCTATTACATCTGCCCTTCTAATAACAAAAGCTATAAATATGAGAAAAGGAAAACACATTAAATTTATAGCTTGCCAGCTTGTTATATTAAGGAGAAATCCAGCCGATAATGCTCCCAACGCCTGAGTGCTGAAAACTGTAAGATCATTAAATCCTTGAGCTTTATATTTTTCTTCTGGCCTGTAAGCAATAACAAGTAAGCTTGTTCCTGAAATAAACAAGAAATTCCAACCCATGCCAAGAAATATTAATGAAATTAGGTAATTTAAAAATGTCTGATCGAAATTACCTATCAAAAAAGAAATAAGGAAAAAGGATATTCCGCAATACATAATTATACTATGTCCGTACTTTTGAATTAAACGTCCCGTTATTAAAGAAGGTAAAAACATGCCAACGATGTGCCATTGAAGTACAATTCCTGTTTCATTTAAATTAAATTTATCATTGATATGCATGCTTATGGGAGTTGCCGTCATCAAAAAAGCCATAATCGCATAAGCAAAAGCAGATGCGACAACTGCCTGCAAAAATCTTGGTTGTGAAATTAGTTCCTTATAACTTCTTCCTTCAAAAGACCTGCTTTCTTCAGGTTTATCTATATTTTTAAAAAAAGTTAATAATATTGCTGGTAATATATTTAAACACGCTAATGATAGGTATGAACCCACATAAAGATGATCAATAATTAAATCTTTAGACAAATTTGCAATATAAAGTCCTATAAAACCAGATAATATTCCCGCTAACAAAATTATTGAAACTGCTTTTGGTATTTTTTCTTTATCAACACTTTCGCTAGCAGCAAATCGATATTGATGAACAAAAGCCAACCCCATCCCCATTAGCAAACAAGAAATACAAAAAAGGATAAAACTTTCAACGTTGATTGAATAAGCCGCAAGAAGAGAAGAAAGAGAACTGGCAATTGATGCACTTATAAAGCCAAACTTGCGACCAAACTTCCTCATTATGTAAGATGCAAAAACGGTACAAGTTGCTGTTCCAATAATGAATATCGTCGGTGGTAAAGTTGCAAAAGATTTTATTGAAACAAGTTGAGAACCGATAATTCCACTTAAAAAAACGTTAACAGCAGCAGTGGTAAAACCAAATACTTGACTTAAAGCTAACAGCCATAAATTACGATTATTCATAGAATAAATAAACTATCTGATAAAATCTCCCAAATAAATAAATGAAGAACAAAATTTCCCCTCCAAAGCTGTGGTAGCTCTATTTATTCGACCGTCATCTTTGTTAATCAAGTAGGGCAAAACTTCTGATATAATACTTTCACCAAATTCTTCACTTGATTCATTTGGTAACTCTGACGGTAAATTATCAACAGCCATAACTGCAATGCCTTTATCGCCCAAATCAATTTCCTTCAATGAATTAATATCAATTGAATAATAAGGTTTTGTAATCGTTGTAGATCTTACGGTGGTTGGTACGGCCCCATTAATATCGCAGGTAATGTCACCTATGATTTTTAGGTTCTTAAATTCATTAATTTGATTTGGATAAAACAATTTTGGAAATTTTGGTTCCCAATAATGGCCAGTTATAAGCATATCTGTATCAAATAGATAATTTTTTACTTTTGACTTATATTCATGAGGGTTTGAAGTAAAATCTTGAACTGAATAATCTTTGCCATCACTCCGTTCAACATATTCTCTAGTCGAAATATTACAAAAAACTGCTTCATTATATTTTTTATTTAAATAATCATTTATTGAAACCTGTTTAATATTCGCATGTTTTAAAACTTCCATAGAACCTTTGGCAACATTTCCTCTTCCGGTTTGTAGTATTCTGAGCTTATTAAAATTTTGCTTACCGAGTAATTCTTTAATTTTTTCATAGCTGTTGATTTCAAAAGCTCTTGGAAGTGATTTTTCTTTCTGTAATTTTAGATAAAGATTAAGGGTATTGTAACAACCAACAATACCTGCAAATCTCCCAAAGCCAAGATACCGATATCCCTTTCCTGATACTTCTCTTATATTTTCATAGTCAATCAAAGTAATTTTTTTTTTTATAATCTCTCTTAAAAGTTCCTTCTTGTAAATAATAGCTTTGTCTTGTGTGGCTTGGTTGATATAATTTCGAACTTTGGTTGTATGCGAAAAAAATAAATAAGTTTTATTTTCTATAAGTTTTGATATCTCAACTTCTTTCACTCCAAAAATGATGTCGGAACAACTGATATCTTCCTTTATTTTTGCGCCTGCTTTAAAATATTCTTCATCCTTAAAACATCTTTTTTTTGATGGTTGAACTAATATTGTTAGATTTGGAAAATTAGAAATTAAAATTTTTATTTGATCTGGCGTAAATGGAGTGCGATTTTCGTCGACTCGAGCTTCTTTTAGTATGGATATAGAAAGGTTTTTAGTTTTCATGAAATCTAACTTTATAAAACTAAGCTGCAGGCTTAAGCATATTAAGAATTTTTTTATGCAACATTCTGCTCGAACTGGCAATTATATCTCCACCAACTCTTGGATCTTTTCCTTTCCAAGTTGAAATATAACCGCCTGCATTTTTAATTAAAGATATCATTGGATGTATATCCCAAATTTTGTTGGAACATTGTAAAACAGCATTAAGTTTTCCTTCACATAATTGACAATAACTTAAAGCGTCAGAGCAAGGATACCTCATTAATTTTGTTAATTTTGCAATTTTACTTTGTCGATTAATAGACAACCAACCAAAAAAATTTCCAGCAATTTTTGAATTATTTAACGATTTTGTTTTCGTTACCTTGAGTTTTTTAAATTTATTATTTTCTACCAGATAAGAAGTATTATTGGTTCCGGTAATATAATATTTTTTCATTGCAGGAAAATTAACTAAAGCAAAAGTTGGATCGTTTTTAAAATTAACACTTATTAAATTGCTCCAGGTTGGGCTCCCTATAATAAATGATCGTGTGCCATCAATTGGGTCAATAGTCCAAGAAAATTCGCTTTTCGATTTTTTCATTTTAAATTCCTCGCCAACAATTCCATCTTTTGGAAACTTTCTTCCAATTTCTTTTCTTAAAAATAATTCTATAGCTCTATCAATATTTGTAACAGGATCAAAACCATTCTTTTTGTTGGATTTGTTATTTAGTTTGAATTTACCTTTTAATTTTCCAAAGTATAATTTATTAATTTTTTTAGGAAGTGAATTTAGAAATTTATAATAATTTAATCGATCTTTTTTATTAATTTTATCCATTAATAAATTACTTCCAACCTGTTATAGCTTTTACTTCTAAAAATTCATTTAGACCCCAGATTCCACCTTCACGACCATTTCCAGATTGTTTGTATCCTCCAAAAGGTGCCCCAACATCAGCTCCTTGACCATTAATAAAAATTGTTCCTGCTCTCAATTTTCTGGCAACTCTTTTAGCTTTTTCTTTATCTTCAGTTTGTAGGTAATTTCCAAGTCCATATGAAGTGTCATTTACTATTGCAATAGCTTCTTCTTCAGTTTCAAATGGAATAATAGAAAGTACAGGCCCAAATATTTCTTCTCTTGCAATTCTCATATCATTATTTACATCAGTGAAGATTGTTGGTTTTACAAAATAACCTTTATTAAGACCATTAGGTAAATCAGGTCCACCTGTAGCTAATGTTGCGCCTTCTTTTATTCCAGCATTTATAAGATTTATTACTTTGTCATACTGAACTTTTGAAACTAGTGGTCCAATGTGATCACCTTTTTTTGATGCTACATCTACTTTAATTTTATTTGCTTCATCTATAGCTTCTTTAACAGCTCTTTCATAAATTGGCTTTTGAACTAACATTCTTGTTGGCGCATCACAAGATTGTCCTGAATTATTCATTATATTTCTCACTCCATCTCTTACTGCATTTGTATATGAGTCTGCAAAAACTATGTTTCCACCTTTTCCACCTAATTCAAGGGTAACTTTTTTTATTGTGTCAGCTGCATTTTTTTGAATTAATTTTCCAGCTCTTGTTGAGCCTGTGAACGAAACCATATCTATATCAGAATGACCAGAAATATGATTTCCAACAACTTCTCCATTGCCATTGACTAAGTTAAAAACACCAGGAGGAAAACCAGCTTCATCAATCATTTCTGCAAACAAAATGCCAGATATTGGAGCAATCTCAGAGGGTTTTAATATCATCGTGCAGCCAGCAGCTAATGCAGGAATAACTTTTAATACAATTTGGTTCATTGGGAAATTCCAAGGTGTTATTAACCCACATACTCCAATAGGCTCATATCTAATGTGATTATTAGACTTAGGATCAAATTGATGTTCAAAATTAAAATCTTTTATAATTTTTATTATGTTTTTCGAAATATCAGCACCCATTTTTGTGTGAGTTTCTGAAGCATAATCCAACGGAGCTCCCATTTCAGTTGATTGTGCTTTGACCATCTCATCCCATCTTCTATTATAAATTTGATCAAATTTTTCTAATAAAGCTAATCTTTTTTCTTTACTAGTTTCTCTCCAAGTCTCGAAAGCTTTTTTCGCAGCACTAATTGCTATGTCAGTATCTTCTATTGATCCAAGAGATATAATTGCAAAAGGTTCCTCAGTTGATGGATCAATAACTTCAAAGTCATTTGGTTTAGAAGGAGATACCCATTTACCGTTTATATAAAAATTTTTTTTCTCAATCATTTAATATTACCCTAACACAATAATTAAATTTCATAACCTTTTTCTTCAGGTTCGTTATCAATTAATTCACTAGGAAAACCTTTTGCCCTTAAATTAATATTACATGCATCTTCTAATCTTTTTACAATCATTGATGACCATGCTCGTGATCCATATTTTTTTTGGACTTACTAAATAATATCATGCCAATACCAAATAATATAATTGCGCCACCAATGAATACTTGATTTGTTGGTTTTTCTCCAAGTATAAAAATAGCAGTTGATAGTCCTGTAAGTGGCAATAATAGCATCATCGGCATAACTTTATGAACTGGATTACGAGCCATGACTTGATACCAAGTGCCGTATGCTAGTGGTTGCATAACTACGGCGAGAAAAGCGACTATTACCCATCCTTCCAAATCTGCAGATAATAAATAATTGATAGTATTTCCATCAAAAATAAAAGATCCTAATAAGAGCATTGGACCAGAAAATAAACAAACCCAAGCTGTAACTGCAAATCCTCCTATTTTTTTACTAAGCGGTCTTGCGATAACCATGCCAAAAGACCAAGCAAATGCTCCAAAAAGCAATAACAAGACGCCAACCAATTTTCCCTCAAGATTGGGTGATCCCAACAAAATAAAAAGTCCTAAAAAAGCAATAATGATTCCAATTATATTTTTTATACTTGGTATTTCTTTAAATAAAAAATAAGCAATAATTACTCCGAAAGGAACTTCAGTATGAACAAGAAGTATCGATGACGATGCATCAACACTATTTAAACCAGTATAAACTAAACCATAAGTTAAAGTTCCTCCAATAAGCGAAACTATAAATAAATCTTTAAGTAGTTTCTTTGGTATAGGAAACCACCAAATTAAAATAAGAGCTGCAATAGTAAATCTTAAACCCATTAATAAAAAAGGGGGAAATTGCTGCATAGCAGGCTTTGCTATTGCAAAACCAAAACCTAAAAGCAATGGAGCGCATAGCGCAAGTAAAATGTCACGAAATTTCATCCGTGGCACTCACAGATTTTGTTTAAATACATAAATTATTTTATTGGAATTCTTTTCCTAGGATCAAAGAAAGGTAATGGCACGACTTTTGCCTTTAAATTTGCATAAGGAGATCTAATTTCTATTTCAGTATCATTTTTTGCATAATCAATAGGAATAAATGCATATCCAATATTTTTCTTTAATCTTGGGGAAAAACACTTTGATGTAACATAGCCAATTTCCTTTTTATCATCATATACAGGCCAATGATCAGGAACAAAGTATCCTGGTGTATATTGCGGTGGAACAACTTTGCTTATAGGGTCTCCAAGAATTTCTATACCAACCAATTTTCTTTTAATTCCTTCTTTTTTAATTTTCTTAAGTGCTTCCTTACCTACAAAATCCGCCTCCATTTCAAGATCTACCAATCTATCCATTCCAATCTCAAAAGGATTATCTGTAACTCTCATATCTTGGAAGTAAGAAAATATTCCAGCCTCTACTCTTCTAATCTGTGATGGGCCAGTTGGAGCAATCTTGTATTGCTTCCCAGCGGCCATAATCTTTTCATATAAATCCGCACCTCGTTTCCCATCTCTTAGATAAACCTCAAAACCAATCTCACCACTCCATCCTGTCCTTGAAACAACTACTGGTATTCCATTTAAATCTGTCTGTTTGCTCCAGTAATACTTTAGATCATTAATCCATGATCCAAATAAATCTGTCATTAAAGCACGTGACTTTGGTCCTTGAACTTGTAGTGGTGAAACATCTGGTTCTCTTAATTCAATATCGTATTTGTTATTACCAGCAACACCCATTGCCCAGAGTAAAAGATCGCTGTCTGAAATTGAATACCACCAGTGATCTTCTGCTAATCTCAATAATATTGGATCGCTAAGAATGCCACCTTGATAATTTGTATTTAGAACATACTTGCACTGATTTACTTCACAATTTGATAAATTTCTTGGAGTTAATAGTTGTGTAAATTTCGATGCATCTGGTCCTGTAATCTCTACTTGACGCTCAACGGAAACGTCCCAAAGAGTAACATCGTTAACCAAACTCCAAAAATCTTCCTCTGGAGTATTATAATAAACCGGAAAATACATGTGATTGTATGTTGTGTATTCTTTACATCCCCATGCCAAAGTAGATTCAAAAAACGGCGACTTTCTAATTCTAGTGCCAAAACCTAAATGTGGTTTTGGAGGCGCATTTGTTTTTGTTGCCATTAATCTCCCCTAAAAATTTGGAATATGCTTTATTTCGTTTTAATTGTCTAGATGGATTCGTTTAGGCTCTCAATTTTTGATTATCTGGATCGTAGACAACCCTATCAAGTATCTTTGTTTTTCTTCTTTGACCTTGAATTTCAATCTCTAAGTTACCGCCTTTGGTTAAATCCGATTTTACGTAAGCAAATGCTAAGCTTTTTTTAGTTCTAAAACCGTATCCTCCTGACGTTACTACTCCTACTATCTTGTTATTGTGATAAACGGGTTCGTTCCCCCTTGCATCAGTATTATCAACATCTACTTCTAAATAAACTATTTTTATGTCAACTCCAAATTGTATTTTGTCCTGTAAGGCTTTTGCTCCAAAAAAATTATTTTTTTTATTTAAATTAAAAAATCGATCCATGCCAGCTTCAACCAAACTTATTTCTCCAGTTAATTCACTGCCCCATCCTCTATATGCTTTCTCCATTCTCAAGGAATTCACCGCATAGGTTCCAAAATTGATTATATTTTCTTTTTTGCCAACTTCACAAATAGCATCGTATAAAGCTTCCATTTGATTCATTGGGTGATGTAATTCCCAACCCAATTCACCTACATAATTTACTCTAAGTGCACGAACTGGAATTTTGTTAACTAAAATTTCCTTACCTTTTAACCATGGAAAATCATTATTATTTAAATTTTGGGAGGTTATTTGGGACAAAACCGTTCTTGATTTTGGTCCCGCAAGAACAAGTACACCATAATCTTTTGTAACATTTTTTATATTCACTTCTTCTTTTTTATAAAGATGATGATTAAACCAATCGAAATCTCTAATTTCAGATGCTGTAGATGATAGAACGTAAAAAAGATTATTGGGAAAACGAGTAATAGTAAGTTCGCTTTGAATGCGACCTTTTGAGTTGAGCATATGTGTTAAAATAATACTTCCATCTTTCTTGGGTATGCGATTTGCACATAATCTTTCTAAAAATGTTTCGCTATCTTTGCCAGAAATTTCATACTTTGCAAAAGTACTTAGATCTAAAACTCCAACGTTATTTTGAACGTTTTCACATTCTTTTTGAACATAGGTAAAAGCATTTGTTCTTTTAAAACCATATTCTTCTTTCATTCCTTTTTTTCCAAACCAGCAAGGTTTTTCCCAGCCATATGAATCTAAATACAATGCTCCAAAATTTTTCAACTTGTTGTAGATGGGTGTTGTTTTCATGGGTCTGCCAATTTCGATGCTTTCGTTTGGTAGCGGAGTAAAATACATTCTCCTATATTGGTCAGAAGATTTTTTAATTGCATAATCTTTATTAGCCCAACTCATGCATCTTCTTGGTTCAAATTCCAACATATTGATATCTGCATCACCATGCATCATCCATTGAGCCATGTATTTTCCAGCTCCTCCAGCTTGAGCTATACCAATGCTCGCTCCACAAAACATCCAAAAATTTTTTAAACCTGGCGCAGGTCCTGCAAGAAAATTATCATCCGGCGTATGAGTAATGGGTCCGCAAATAATTTTTTTAATACCAACATCTTTGAATTCAGGTATTCTGTTCATTCCGATATTTAAATGTTCTTCAATTCTATCAAGTTCAGGTTCCAATAATTCCATATCAAATTTCCAATCCATTCCATTCAAAGCCCAGCACTTTGTATTTTTTTCATAAGGACCAATTAACAAGCCTTTTCCTTCTTGCCTTAAATAGGCCGAAGCCTGGGGATCTCTTACAACAGGCAATTCTTTTTCTAATTTTGCAATAGAAGGATGCTCGTCTGTAACTAAATAATGGTGAATCATGTTAATAGATGGAATATTCTTTAATCCAACCATTGCTCCAACTTCTGGGCCGTAACTTCCAGCGGCATTAACAACGTGTTCACAAATAATATCTCCTTTTTCAGTAATTAGTTTCCATTCTCCTGAAGGAAGATGTTTAATATCTGTTACTCTATTCTTTCTATATATTTTGGCACCGTAATTTCTTGCACCTTTAGCCATAGCATTTGTTGTGCTAGTTGGATCAGTATGTCCATCATCTGGTGTATGGAATGCACCAAGTATTCCATCTAATTTAATGAAAGGATGAACTTTTCTAATTTCATTTGTTGAAATAATTTCTGAGGGAGCTCCAATATTATCTAAAATTCCTTTTACATATTTAAACCAATCTAAATCTTCTTTTTTGTAAGCTATTCTTAAACTTCCACATTCATGAAATCCCGTGGGTTGTTCTGTTTCTTTTTCGAGTTTTTTATAGAGATTGTTAGATTCTTTATGAATTTTAGCTAAATTATAACTTCCCATCATTTGAGGGCATTGACCAGCAGCATGCCAAGTTGATCCTGATGTTAATTCTCCTTTTTCAACTAAAACTAAATCTTTCCATCCTTCTTTTGCCAAATGATAGAGTAAACTTACTCCCATGATTCCTCCACCAATAATACCTACCTTTGCATGTGAAACCACTTTTTCTTCTGGCATTTTTTTCCCCTCTTCAAATATTATATATTATGAAACATAACCCACAAGATGATAAACTGTAATAGTTATAAAGAATATTTAGCAGAACACCTTATTCAAAATAAAGATTAATTAAAATTACAATAGTTTTTTGATTTCTTTTAAAGATAATTCAAAATCATCTTCAAAATCAATTGTTTTTAAAAAATTTCCGTTGCTTTTTAATAGAAAGATTAAAGCGGTATGATCGATTGAGTAATTATCTCCATCAAGTGGAACTTTTTTTGAGTATATTCCCCATGATTTTGCTAAGATTTTTATTTTTTCAGATTCTCCGGTGATTCCAATAATTCTATTATTAAAACCAGTTAAATATTTGTTCAAAACCTTCCAGGTATCTCGTTCTGGATCAAGAGTAATAAAGTAAGCCTTTAATTTGTTTTGATCTTTACCTAATTTTTCTATCAATAACGACAGCCTATGCAGAGCAAGAGGGCAAACAGTAGGACAATGAGTAAAACCAAAAAACAAAACGGTTGGAGAGCCAACAAAAGCGGCTTCGGTTATTTTATTGCCATTAGAATCTATTAATTCAAAAGAGGATCCTAGCTTTGCTTCGGAGGAGTATTGAGTTTGAAAGTTTTTTTTTAAAATACTGGGTAATAGTAAACTGATTAATGACAATATTAAAATAGAAAAACCTACTATGATTAAAGCGCGTACTGAATTTATTTTCATTGTTTATTAATTATCTTTTAACTTAAAATCCGCTTCTTCAACGCTGAATAAAACTTTAATATTGCCAGATTTTTCAAAAAATAAAATCCCCTCATAAGTTTCTCCTGCGGTCATAGATTTTGTTATATTCATAAACATAATATGATATCCTCCTTGTTT
>Ga0098033_1000582_pt1 | contig 16208 bp, 17 predicted proteins | sample 1_EtaG_FD_75049 | JGI IMG/M metagenome (GOLD analysis project Ga0098033, IMG submission 75049) | Marine viral communities from the Subarctic Pacific Ocean - 1_ETSP_OMZ_AT15124 metaG | ecosystem: Environmental > Aquatic > Marine > Oceanic | place: Pacific Ocean | collected 2015-01-07
ATAGACTCGGCACAGCCGAAGGGCAGCTCATAAAGACAGTTACTCTAACGGTTGGACATGCTGCCCTCGACGGCAAGGATGCCAATACCGCTGCCGATATAGCTGCGGGGAATAGCACCGCAGGACTGATTCTCGGTGGACCCCTTGACACAAAGACTACCATTACAAAAGCAGGCCCTGCCGCAATGGATAACGACGTTCGGCTTACCGTAGTAGATGTCGGGGGTGTTGATATCCTAACAGGTGCCACCCATAACGTTGAAGCAGCTGCTACGACAGCCTTTGCTGTCATGAGACAGCTGGATGCAGGCGCAGTAACAGTCACCATGAACACAGGCGGCGGTGACAACCTTAGTCTTGCAACTGCCGGTGAACTTGAAATCAAATTATTTATTGCTGTCCCATCCTAAGAGTAGATTAAAATGATTAAACCAAATACATGGAATGCAGACGGCAAACTAGAAAACGCACAAAAGATACCAGCTAAAGCAGCCACTCAAAAGACACCCAACCTCCCCAAAGGGTCTAAGAAGCGTGCTAGACAGACTGAGGACAAAACCTCACCTGAGGCAGAGTCCTCTAAGACCCCGGAAACGAAGTCTAAGCCCAAAAAGCGAGGACTTTTTTCTCGGCTGAGTGGTGACTAGGGGCTAATTGCATATGATGTATTAAAGGGGGCAACATTCGTTGCCCCCTTTTTTTGGTCTAGCAAAAGTAAGCTAGTTTAATTATAATCATTTCTACAAGGAGGTTGTTTTATGCATATATATTTAAACTCACCAAGAGCCTTTTGGCAGATACCCGAGACTGACATACGGCTCACAAGAGAGAGCCCCATAAGAGAAGTCACAAATGCTCAGCTGGAATCACTCACAGGAGACCAGCAAAGAATATTAAATCAAAGTATTGAAACCGGAATACTGGCCAAAGTTGCTAGGACTTTTGTCCCCAATGCCGATAATGTAAATGAAAAAATTCTAAAGCTACCAATCAGTGAGATCCATAGAAGGTACGTCTCTAGTTTTATCATGACAAAAAACATAGAAAAGGTTCAGGCCTTACTCAATCTAGAAGAGAAAAGCAAAAAGCCAAGAGCTGATTTGGTCCGAATTCTAAATTCTGCAAGATCTTCAATACTGGAAGCTGACCCTGAAATAAAGTTCATGCGAGAGATTGAAGAGGCTGTAGAAGAGATTGAAGGTGTTATTGTTGAGAGTAAGCCCCCTGTAAAACCCTCTCGCAAAAGACGAGGAAGACCGAAGAAGGTGGTTGGAGAAAATAAATAATGCCAAAATTTTTAAAAGTAAGTAAAAGACTCTTGGAGCTACTTGAAGAAGAGGCCCTGGTTGTCGTTGGGGACGGTGCTCAAAATGGACTTGACAGGACTGAAACGGCAAGCATCCAATGGGATCCAGATGACGCCACCTCCGGTATCGACTTTAAAAGAACCGTCAAGAGGAACGCTGCAGACAGGGTAATAGAGAAAACAGCTTGGGCCTCCAGCAATGTTCCAACTGTCGGCAGTGTCACTAATGCCGCCCAAGGGGGAGCCGCTAAAGCCTCGCTTGAAGGAAGCTCGACGCTTGTCATAGCCTCTGTTGGTAACATAGCTGTTTTCGGAGCTCAGGCCGCCGATCTCGAGGTCTGGATGTCCCTTCCGTCCGATCCCAACCGGTACTGCACACACCCAAGTATCCGTACCGTCTATAAAGGTGAAATAACGATACTGGCAAATGCAAATGCAATTACTGCGGTCTTCAGCTTCCCTCCCTCAGAGGGAACTAAGATTCCGGGAAAAGGAGACGCAGAGCTGATCGTCAGAAATATTAAACAGCAAGTTCAAAGTGATGCATTTACCGTAGAGATAGTGTAAATGAGATGGCAGTCCAATTTAAGCAGTGGCCAGAGCAGTCCCGAAATAAGAGTCGGGAGCACAGTGCCAGGAGGGATCACTGTAAACAACTTCGGACTGAGCCAGGGGACATGGGCCTGCTCTCTCGATGTTGAGATTGGAGACACGGTTGAAATAACCGGCAGCGGGGCAGTAGGGAGGTCTCAGCCCTCTGCGGGCACCGGCAGATCTATCATCGGCTTTGTTACTCAAAAGGACAGCGCAATAACTTGCACAGTTCAGTATACCGGTGAGGTAACCTTATCTAAGCCCTTGATCCCGGGCTCTTATTACTATGCCGCAGACGAAGGCCAGATATCGGAAACAGGTGTTTTTTCCGGTGTCTCTCAGCCCGTAGGGGTTGCTAAAACAGAATCCATACTAATAATAAATATTACAAGGCCTATTACATTATAATGGAAGAGTACACTACGACAAATTTACTTCTTGCAGCACTGCTAACAGTCGGAGGAGCTGAGATCTCAGACGTAGAAATTGGTGCAAGGTTTAGTAAGATAGTATTAAACTTAGAAGAATTAGATAAAAATATTTTAAAAAATAAGTTTCAAAAATTATTAGAAAATATAGATGAAGAAGATGTCGATTGGGCCTCAGCCTTTGACAGATCTGTCCTCGGTGATATCGAGGACAAGTACCTTCGACTAAAGCGAATGATTTTCCAAGGTCGAAAATAAATACCTTCTTTAAACTTCCATCTACGTAATTGAATCTAGTCTAGCGCAGCACGCTCCAGCAGGGTCTAAGCCATTGAAAGACTATGCAACCAATAGAGAAATACCAGCAATTTTACTTTATTAAAAATTTTCTTTAGGAGAAAAAATGGCTATTAAATTACTAAAAGTCAAATCAGATGCAGATCCTCAACTTTCTAAGGTCGATGCTGGTGATGCTATCGCCACCGCACTAACCTGGTCTGCCACACAAACTTATGACGGCTCTTCGACCATAGACATCAGTTCAGGTACACTTACTACTTCAGCTGCTCAGAAACGGGCTATCGTGGAGGGAGTGGCTGGCAATGTAGACATAGGTAATTATGACTTCCAAGCCCAGACTCTCTCTGCAGATAGCTTAACTGCTACTCGGGTAGTCTTTGCGGGGGTTGACGGCGTTTTGTCCGACGATTCGGACTTCACCTTTTCAACCGACACCCTCACTGTAACTAAGATCGGCGCCTTTGAGGCCGCTGGCGCGATTAACTTCGCCAGCCAGGCCATGACCAGTGTAGACATCAACAGTGGTACCATCGATGGTGCGACCATCGCCACCTCAAATATCACTGTTGGCAGTGGCAAAACGTTAGACGTTTCTTCGGGCACTCTGACCCTAGCTGCCAATCAAATCTCCGGTGACAAGGTTGAGGGCGGCACCATTGCAGCTATAACCATATCAGCACTGACGACTGCAGAAATCAATGCTTCCACCGATATCGACATCGGGACCCATGATCTCCGCGCAGCGACTCTAACCGCCGACACTCTAAGTGCAGGCCAAGTAGTTTATACGGGTTCCAACGGCCTCCTATCCGCCGAGTCAGGATTCGAGTATAACGCAAGCAGTGACACCCTTACCGTGGCCAACCTCACGGTCAGCGGCACTACGACTACGGTGAACAGTACTGTTGTCACCATAGCCGACCCGATCTTTGAGATCGGCTCCGATGCTTCGGACGATAACAAAGACCGTGGCATTAAGATGAAGTACCATACCGGCTCGGCCGCCAAGGTCGCCTTTATGGGCTTTGATGACTCCACTAGTAAATTCCTCATGATCGCAGATGCCACTGACACCAGCCAGGTCATAACAGGGTCTGCCGCCACTCTGGTTGCAAACCTCAACGGTAACGCAGACACCGTCACTAACGGTGTTTATACCACCAGTAAGATCAGCGCACTGGCTGCTACCAGCTCTTCTGAGTTGGCGGGCGTGATCTCGGACGAGACCGGGTCCGGTGCTTTGGTTTTCGGAACCAGCCCAACTCTGGTTACTCCTGCTCTCGGTACTCCTGCAAGTGGTGTTCTGACCAACTGTACTGCACTTCCTGCGGCTCAGGTAGCGCAGGGTACGATGGCTAGTGGAATGGTTCTGGTAGCTCCGGCTCTCGGAACTCCTGCAAGCGGCGTCCTGACTAACTGCACGGGTACTGCTGCAAGTTTGACTGCAGGTACCGCAACGGTCGCTACTACGGTAACCTTAACCGACGAAGGATCTGATACGACCTGTTTCCCTGTTTTTGCCCAAACTGCAACGGGCAATATTGCAATGGAGACAGATGCCTCTGCGTTAACGTATAATGCGGGTACAGGCTCGTTGGCGGCAACTACTTTCGTGGGTGCCCTGACAGGCAATGCTTCGGGTACTGCTGCTACGGTTACTGGCGGTACTCAGTCGGCCATAACCACGTGCTCTAACCTTGTTACCGTGGGCACAATCGGGTCCGGTACTTGGCAGGGCACCGCAATAGCGCGGGGCTACATTGCCGCAGATGCTATTGACGGGACCAAGCTGGCCGACGATGCCGTGGACAGCGAGCACCTTGCTGACGGGTCTATTGACGCTGCGCACATTGCAAGCTCCGCAGTGACTGCTGCGAAGTTCAACTCAGATGTTGTTAAGTCCAGTGCGGGCCTCGAGCTTGCCTCAGCCGGAGACTCCGCCTTTACGGCCGTTATGAGCGAGGCAGCAACCGCCTCGGGTATGCAGTCCATCTACATTGGGGACACTACGGAGACCTTTTACAAGTCGGGATACGGTCCCACAGGGAATGGTCTGTTTACCGTTACCGCTTACAGCGATAGCGGGTTCTCCTCCGAAGCAAGCGACAGTACCTCTACCACCTATTTCAAGTTGGTGTTTTTATCGTCTGGGGGGCCTTCTGCAGCGGAACTTATCGATGCCCAGTCTTACCTGAGTGGATCCTGGGGTGGCAATCAGCGCACTTGGGATTCAGCCACATCGGTCACTCCACCTACAGGGGGCCTGGATATAACCGATGGTGGGGTAACCTTTGCTAAGATGGCCGCAGCAGCTGTTATAACCGCTAGTGAGACCGTGGCGGGTAACGACAGTGATTCGGCATTCCCTACATCTGCGGCAGTCATAGACTACGTTGCTGCTCAGATCACTGCGGAAGACCTGGATATCACTTCGGACTCCGGAACGATCGACATTGACCTGAACAGTGAGACCCTGACAATAGCAGGTGGAACGGGCCTAGACTCATCTGCCTCTAGCACTACGGTCACTCTGGCCATAGACAGCACAGTAGCGACCCTGACCGGTTCGCAGACGCTGACTAATAAGACCCTCACTAGTCCCGACATCAACGGGGGTAGCCTTGACAGTGCTGTCATCGGCGGCACCACTGCTGCCGCGGGTAGTTTTACGGATCTGGACGTTGCCAAAGGTAACGAAATGGGATTTAGCGGACTTACCCACAGTAACGTGACAGACTTTAGCGCTGTTTACTTCAGCGGCGAAGATACTGTCTCCGCAGCCTATGCCGCAGCAAGTCAGAATGCTGATAAGTTTTGTGGCTTTCTTAAACGAGCAAGTGCCTCAGCGGGCACGATCATTGGCCACGGACCGGCCTGGGCTCTTTGTGCAAGTGATGCCGTGTTTGTTGTTGGCCAGAAAGTTTATCTTTCAAGCACGGCAGCGGGCAAGGTCGTAGCTGCCGCACCAACGGCGGATACGACCTGGGCGTGTAGAGTCGGTTTTTGCATGCAGGCAAAAGCCACCGACAGCGGAACCACTAAGGTTCGTGTTTTCGTGAATATTGGCGAAGCAATCGAAAACTAAGTTTTAGTTTAGGTTACATAATTGCTATGTAAGCGAAATGAGAGGGCCTGGTTTCGACCGGGCCCTCTCTCTTTTATGTTATTGTATTTTAGGAGGTGTAACTTATGAAAACCATAAAGACAACAACAATGCCAGTTGGGGCCGCAATTTCAAGACTTGTTAGACTCCAGTTCGCCAGAAGATTCATAGGGGCAGAGAATCCAGTGAGAGATCGAGAAATTGACAAATTAGTTGACGCCCTGAATGCCTTTGAAGTAAACTTGGCCTTCGATTGTGACATGACAGATCTTGACGGTAACGGGATCCCTGATACTATCGAGAAAGCTCAGACGGCCCTTGAAGTGCTCATCTGTGATGCGGAAACGGAATGCTGTAGAATAATGGAAAGAGAGGCGGGATCAGGCAGCAGAGAAGGAAGGCTTATCAGTTCAAGAGGTGACTAATGCTTTTAGAGTCTATTTTTATATATTGTATAACTAGTTTCGGGCTGACGTTTCTGATAAAAGATTCAAAAATCCTCTCTGGGACTAGAAGGTGGCTTACGACTTCTTATAAGTGCGAAAAATGTGAAGAAGAAAGTGAGCGAGGCGTTATCGCCTCGTTCTTTTATAAGCTGTTCCAGTGCTCTTTCTGTGTCGGGACATGGGTAGGATTGCTTCTAGGAACTGTAATAATTATAAATAAATGGCCGTTAAATTGGCTTGATGTTTGTAGCTACTTGGTTATATACTCAATGTTATCAGCTACGGCAAGTTACATAATTGATCTTTTTACCCAAAAGCTTGAGGATTGGGTTTCAAACTAGACACAAACAGGAGACTAGCAAAAATGGCAACTAATACGATTACCTTAGAGAATGCAGACAGGGAGCTTGTTACGACTCTTCATAATAAGAATCAGCAACTGATTCAGAATCACTCGAGAGTACGAACAGAATTTCTGACACTAGAGATGAGGATCATTCAAGAGCGCTCGAATGTCGAGCATGAAGTCAGAAATTTCATCCAGGGGCTCGCAGGAGAAGAGGCGGAAATACTCGGTTTCAACATCAATACAGAAGGCGGTACCGTCACAATCGAGACGAAGGAAGGAGAAGAGGAAGCCACAGAGGAAGCGGCAGGGAATGTTATTGAAGACTCAGTAGAAGAAACTACAGGCGAATAATTAGCAATGGCGAGTGTTACCCAAGTCAGCCCTGCAAATGATTCAAGTGGAATTGCTCTTGGGAACACTCTGTCCATCACTTTCGATGCTGAGATGGACATTGATAGCCTTCTCGCCGCAGGAAACATTGCAGTCACTTCTGCCGAGCCAAAGGTAATTCTCGCAGGGCCTAACTCAAGAGACTTCTCTGTTAGCAGCAAAGAGAACTTTCTTCTCGACAGCTCCTCTATCCTCTTTCTAGAGGGAGCACTTACTACCGCCGATAATCGAACTTTTGTCTTTACTCCTGCGGCCCCCCTCTCCCCGAACACTATACATAAAGTCCTAATCAGCTCTAAGGTTGTTACGAGAACCTTAGGTAATGTCTCTTCTGGTGGAGGAAATGCGGGGACCGGCTCTTTGGCCCTAAGCGGACCTTTTACTGGAGCAGCAAACACAGCAGTCGTTGTAACGATAGCTGCCGCGGGAGCCCTGGGAGCCGCCACATATACAGTCGTTGAGAATGGAGGACAGGCAACTGCTCCAGCTGTTACCGATAGAAAGATTCTTCAAGATAACGGAATTGTGTTAGAGTTTAAGGCTGGCAACTACGAGGCTGGAGACACCTTTGCCTTTGATGCAACTGTTGGGGAGGAGCTTGGAAGTATATATAGCTTTTCCTTTACGACAGGAGAGAGCTCTTACATTGAACCCTCTGAGACTATCGAAGCTTTTCAGATCCAAGAAAAAGAGATCGAAGGATTGAAAAGAGTAGACGGGATTCAGTCTTCAGAACTTGCCCCCGTTGCCCTTGCTGAGTCCCTTCCTGGGAACGAATCGATTGAAGTAGACCCCAGGACAAAGACAATAACATTAACATTTAATAAGGATATAGATCCTGCAAGCCTTAGCGATGCCTTTATAGAGGTATTAATGGAGAGCCTTCCTTTTGACACTATTCATACGTCTTACAGGATGCCAATAACCTCTAGCGTTAGCGGGAAAACCTTAACCCTAAAAATAGGTTAGCAAATGAGCGCAACAATTCGAATCTATGACTACGCTGCGAATGTCGGAGTCGACATTACGGACGTGGACAGCATCGTCTTTAGGACAACCAATGCAGACTCTACAAATCAAGACTTATCGGTGGGCTCCCTAATCATTCCCTTATCGGGAACCGCCTATTCTTACGAAAAAGTATTACGAATGCATGTGGACTGGAGCGTAGGCGCAACAGAAAAGGTGAGCAATCTGCAAGCTTTTTGTTTGTCGTCGGCAGCCGACACAACAGGTGTCGGCTTCTCTGTTGGAACAGCAGAGGAATGGGCTGCGCCTATTGCAACGGATAGCCAAAAGGCTACCCTTAATTTTCTCGCAAAAGACACACGCGACCCCATACTGCTGACACCGGCAGATCAGAAGTATGGCCTTGGTGCCGGCGACCATATCCAGATAGCAGACTTGGGTGCTATCGGAGACTTCATAGTACTTCAAATGGACGTGCTGAGCACTGCGACAGTCGGGGATTTTCAGAACACATATGGATTCCTCCGATTTTATATCAGATATGATATAGAAGAAAATTAATGAGACCGAATAGAAGATATAAGTGGGTCTTCACTTTCGCGGGAGAGAAAGAGGGACTTCTAGACGTAACACTTGAGGAAGGTCACAAAGACCTGAAGTTCATTAAAGACAGCAAGCTTTGCAGCCTCATTATTGCGACACTTGTGGACACTGAAGTCTATGACCCCTTTGCCCCTCACTCAGAAATCGAAGGTGTGGTTCATTCTGTCCTTCTAGCCCCATCGACACTCCAGAGGGTTTTCTCAAGAGTCGAACAGGACATCACAAACGGCAAGACAAGAGTCATACCCGCCTTCTCCTACGAGAACAGGGAGACTAATGAGGTGTCTCATTGCTTTGCTTTTATGGACAGAGTAGTAACGACAGCAGATAAGAACTATCACAGAGAAGAATGGGCAATGGCATTAAGTAAATGATAAGTTTAAATCTTGGGGCCTACATAGCCCCCTCAAAGCTAGAGCAAAACAAACTGATATTTGTAACGGTCAAGGGCCTCGTCGCGACAGATGGTTCGGCGCTGTCTGAGCCTATCTCTGTTTACTTCTCGACAAAGATGACGCCTCTTTACTCGAATGTCATGAGAGTGAGACTGAAAGCAGGAGAATTTCTTGGAGACGTCCCTGATATAACGATCCTTCAGATGGTCAGACATTATTCAGATGAAGCTGATCTTCTTAACTTTAGAGAAGATGTTTCTGCTGCAAACTCTATCTACGCAAACTACAGAGCAAGATGGGTTACTCTTTCTACCGTTCTGACTCTCCTTACTGGCACTGCCGTTAATAGTGACATGCAGAAGAGACTCGGAGATCTTTCTATCAGAAGAGTCAGGGCCGCAGAAGAGATTCTGAATGAAATCAGAAGACAACTAAGAGATCTTACCTCTACTCTAGAAGATGGGGGAAATTATGGAAGGGATGCCGAAGCGGCGGTGAAAGGCCTTGCTCATCCAGACAGGCCAGGGCTGGGAAGAACCTGGGCCTCTCCCGACCGATTCAGTACCGGAGGTGTCCCTGCTGCAAATAGCAGAGACACATTCGTTAGATCTTCAGATGGGCTTCCAGAGTCGAAGACACGAAGAAACTTTCAGCCTAAGAAGCCGGGAGAGAGATGAAGCCTTTCAAGCCCTTCAGAAACTCAGAAGCCTCTGAGTTAGACCTGAGAAAAGAGCTGAATCAGTTTCTTTTTGGCTCAAATCAAGAGCAGCCAAAGGGACAGCTTATTGTACTCCGACGAATGAGAAGAGCCGAAGACGTCGTCTATCCTACGGCGAAAGAAGACCTCCTTATCTGCGATGCCTGCCTTGAGTCCAATCTAGAGAACGAACCAAACATCCACCTTCCTTGTGAAAAGTGTGATGGAGAAGGTTATCTTTTTGACGAAGAGATAGTGGTAGGGTATAAGACGAGTCGGTTTGGATACCAGGATGTTGAAAAGCGTGAGATATGGGGAAAGAATACTTTTTCAGCCTCCTTCTTCTACGTCGAATTCCATGAATCGTTAAGCAGATACGACAAGCTAATAGAGCCCGTAATTGACCTAGAGGGAAAAATTGCGACTCCGATGAAGGCCGTTTTGAAGCACAATATTCATATGGCTGAAAGATTTCGGTCAGACGTAGGGCGCACTGAGTTTTGGCGAGTGGCCTGCTGGTCTGAATAAAATGCGCTTTGCTAAAGAACCCATAGTGTTATTGGAAGGAAGAGATGGCAAACGGAGAAATCTTAAGAGCCCTCGTTGACAATCTTGTAGAAGCTCTCGAAAGTGGCGAAGCGAAGACAGAGACACTTAGAAGTCCTAGCGCTGCCATTAATATAAATGAGTTTTTTGGACTAGTCGGAAAGGTTCTCTTAAAACAGGAAGAGTATGAAGGTGCGGACAAAAAGCTTTTATATACTGCGGACTGGCCGGATAACGAAGACAATCTAGATGAAGAAAGAATCACCTACTCCGTTTCAGAAAGAAAGCCAGGGACCTTTGAGGCAAAACCTTTTGGTCGAGCGCTTTCTAACAGGAACTTAAGGCAGTATAAAAGATTCTTTCGAGAATCTATAGAAGACCCTGACTATCCGGGATGCAAGATATTCTCTTATGGTCAGTTTTTTGACAACCTTGTTGAGTTTAGAGTTTGGGCAAGAACAAACAAAGTTGCGAACCTTCGAGCTATTTGGCTAGAAGAAACATTAGACAGGTGGGAGTGGTTTATGAAAGCTTCCGGAGTGACTCAGATGCATTTTCATGAGAGAATGGCTGACACGGTAGTCGCTCCTGGCAATCATAAAATTGCTTGTAGGACGTTGAGGTTCTACGTTAGAACAGAAAGAATCACTGTATACAGAGAACACATATTACGCAGCCTAGTCGTAGAGGGACAAAACCCATAAGGAGCTTTTAAATGGCAGACAAGTTTCCAAACTTACCAGGTGTTGTCGTCAATATCACAGACGGGAACCTTACACCGGACGTAGTCCCGGCAGGACCTTCGGTTGTTGTAACCGGGATCTCCGGAAAGGGTCCATCGAAATCCTTAACAAGAGTTTTGGGCGACGGCTCTTCTGTCCGTCGGTTCGGACTTAGTGGCAATCTTGGACGCGGGCTCATTGAGGCAATGCAGGGAGGGAGTGAGAATACTCTCGCCTACAGAGTCTTAACCACCCCAGGCGAGATTGAGGTCGGGGCAGGCTTTAAAATAACCTCTGCCGCAGAAGGCAGCCTTGCATTCGAAGACCTTGCCCTCAGACTCGACCACGGCACAGGACAGCTTGTTGTCAGGGACACAGTAGCAGGAGTCACTGTATACGACAGCCTTGCTGGCACAGATCTTGGTATCGTTCTTGTAAGCGGCGCTAAAGCAGCCGGCGGTGTTTCTATCGGCAAGAAAGTCCCGATCTCAAGTGCTGGCGAAGCTACGGGTCAAACCAATGCTGACGTGGCTGGTGACGGCGCGACGATCATAGTCGCCCAGGCAGACGATGCCTTACTGCAGCTTAATGTTCTTGCGCAGTATGCAGCCGACGGTGCTCCCTTTCCTGCCGACCTCGACATAGTGATTCAGGTCTCATATGAAAAGAACGGAGTCGATCGTACAGCCGAAGGAAAAATTACACAATATGCTTCCGCTGGCAATCCGTTGATGTTGACCTTCACTCTTGCCGCGGATTTCGAAGATGACGCGCGCGGGAAGACGGATCTTGAATGGCGGATTATAGACAGAAGCGACTATGAGTCTGTCTACTCTTTTCTCACAGACAGAGTCCGAAGAGACGGATCTCCTGATACTCTTCTTGATGGGAGCGATGCTAACGGACTCAGACTTAAGGATCCCAATGGGGCGACTCCAGACGGTCTGCGTTATGATGACGGCGCGACAGAAGCCTCTCCCGCAAAGATGAATTATTATGAGGCTCTTATCGATTCCATCGCGGCATTAGAGACTGCGCAGTTCGATGTCTTTGCCCCCATGGGCGGAAACTTTGACGATCCGAATGTCGCAGATTTGGACCAGACATTAACAGCTCTTACGGTTCTGGGTGGCGCACAAGTCGTTCCTGCCACCTGTACGGACATAGCAGGGACAGGTAGAGAAGTAAATGTTGCAGATGCGGCAGTTGGAATTCCTGCAGCAATTGGAACATCCGCAGATTATTGGATTACCATTACGCAGGCCAAGGGCGCTGCCTTCGGCCTGAATTCTGGCGAGGAAGTCCTCAGAAGGACCGCTCGAATACTGGGCGCAGAGCAAGCACGAGATGCTAACGGTGATGCCGTCGCAGCTACCACCACGCTCTACCTTGATAGAGAACTCTCATTCAGTGTCGACGGAGACGGAGTTGTCGGTGGCGCTCAGACTCCAACCTGTCAGTTCTATAAAACTGATTTACTTATGTACTACTTTACTGAGGAAGTAGATGGAGCCCCTGCCCACAAGTGGTATCCGGCCTCAATCGATCCCGATGGGAACGATATGCACGAGGTCAACTTCGGATTTAGAGTCGCAAAGTTCTGTCATGACATGACTGAAAATGAAGACTTCACAGTCGGAGTGATCGGAACAAGCGCTCCCACTAATAGCTTTGATCCGGCAGCGATTTCTAGATGGTACGGAAAGTCTCCTGTCTACGAGACGGAAAGCCCTTTTGGCGTCGTAACAAATGGCAAGGGACTCTTGGGCAACAAGTTTTTAGCAGGAGAGGTTTCAGGAGGCGTGCAATTCACTCCAGGTCTTTATGATACTCCTAGTGGCTACTTAGATGATGCCTCTGTCCTGAGAGACAGTAATGACATGCCTGTCGATTTAGGCAAGTTCCTTGCGGTAGTAGCAAGCTCTCCGATAATTACGAATCAAGCCGACGCTACTGGCCTTGGATATATTGCTAGCGGAGCCACACTCTATGCCGGAATGCTTGCATCTCTTGAGCCGTGGTCTTCTGCTACAGGCAAGACAGTCGCTCTTGGGAGTCTTAGAGTGCCCGCAAGACTTGCAAAGCGACATCAAAATTCTCTCGCCGGTTTGGGATTCACATTATTTGACACGAATAGCGCCGGAAACGTAGCCGTGGTCGATGCGCCAAGTGCTGCAATGCCTAGTTCTGATTTCAGAAGGAACATGACACTACGGCTTTTGGGTGAGGCTGTCTCTAGGGTTAGAGCAGTCTCTAGTGCCTTTATTGGAGAGCCTCTCTCTGAGCTTAGAAAGTCTGCTTTGGAGACAGGGATTCAGCGGACACTTACACAATTGCAAGCAGATTCTCAAGGAGCTCTTGAGTCATTTGGTGCATCAATTAGTCAGTCTGCTCTCGAGAAGGCTACAGGCTTTGCCAATTTGGCACTAAGTCTTACCATTGTCGGAGAGCTGCGCAGAATCCTTGTTACAGTTAGCCTTTCATTATAATTAAGAGGTAATCAGAATGGCAGATTTTTCTAAAGCTTATAACAGTTTTTCCGGATGCGACATCAGGGCGGTATTTTCCAACCAGGTTATCGGCACCCTGCAGGGCATCTCCTACAGTGTGACGCGGGAGAAGGCCCCAATCTACACTATGGGAGAGCCGGATCCACGAGCCTTTGCTCGTGGTAAAAGAGGGATCGCAGGTTCTTTGATTTTCATTCAATTTGATAGGCACGCCCTTTTGCAGGTTCTTGGGAAAGACGGCGCGAAGTTGAAGTTTTCTTCGGATAAGGATTCCTTCAATCCTAACATTGAAGGTGCTCAAGCTCCCCCAATTGCGCAGGACGCAGAAACAGGGGGCGCAGGCGTCAGAGACGATCAAAAAATAACAGACCCATGGTTCTCCGACCAGATTCCCCCGTTTGATATAACTCTAAACGCCGCGAATGAGTATGGCTATTCCGCACAGATGAGAATCTATGGCGTGGAGATATTGAATGAAGGTGCTGGAGTCTCTATCGACGACATCGTCCTCGAACAGCAGATGACGTTTATCGCTAGATCGTTGTCCCCCTGGACTCCTCACGGGGAAAGAGTAGACATCGGTACCTAGAGGTTAATTTAGAATTGATATAAAATCTCTTTACCCAGAGAAAGACATAGACGTATACTAGCGGGGAAGGCATCAGTCTTCCCCGTTTTTTATTATTAAGCTTTAGGAATCTATTATGGCCCTCAAAGACCTCACCCCAGAAGCTCCACCCACAACAGCTTCCATGATAGAGGCGGCAAGCGCGGCTAAAGAGGCTAGAGAACGTGCCCCTGTCCCTCGGAGCAACCTTGAGGGCCAGACCGCGGAATCCCTAGAGCAGTACTGGCAGAAAATGCTCCGTGCAGGGGAGGCCTCGGCGGCATCACTTCGAGAAGAGATAGTAGGGAGCGCTGCTTGGAACAGCGTCGCTGCGGTGCAACGGGCTATGGAAAGAGGGCTAGGCTTAGCCGACGCCGCCGACTCCGCTCGAAGATCCCGGCTCGGACAGGTCGTAGCGACCGGGGAGCGGCCCAATGAGTCTCGAGAACTGATAAAGGAAACTAAGGCCTTAAAGGCAGCCAATGCAAAATTAGAAGCTAGCCTTAATAATCCCAAATCATTTGACGCCATGGGGAACCCAAGAGGCAAGGAGCACGGATTCGAGATGCTCGAGTCCGGAGGAATAGTCACTTCCTTCTCGGGACAAGATATAGAAGCACTGGCTTTTATCAATGGAAACAATGGAAAGACAAAGATTCAAAGTTTCATAAATCTTCAAACTATATCCGTGAGTGTCTTCAGGGAGAAACAACCGGTTAGAGCCCTCGGTTATATAACTGAAAAAGGAAAGACGAGAGGGACAAGGACTATTGCAGGCTCTTTTGTTTTTACACTTTTTGACAGGGATACCTTCTTTGATGCGCTAAGAAAGACAACAGCAGGAAGAACTAACAGCCAGACTGACAATCTTGTTTACGGTCTACCCGACCAGCTCCCTAAATTCGATCTCGTTCTTACGATGTCAAATGAATATGGGATTCAATCTGAGATGGCGCTTTATGGAATCGATATTATTTCGACCGGTCAAGTAATGTCTGCAGAGAATCTGATCACAGAACAGACAGTGCAATATACAGCCCAGTACATGAAGGTGATGAGACCCGGAGGGTACAAGGATAGCTACACAGCTGACTCCGCAAAGAAAAAGGCCACAGGCCTGCTGGGAAGACACCTCGCGCAAAGAAACAAGATAATGAATGAGAATCTAGCATTCTAAGGAGTCGGTAGGATGGGCTTTGGTTCAAAACCAAAAGGCGAAAGTGAAATAGGCAAGTCAAAAAATTCAGGCAGCGGCCTCACTGGCGATGCCAAAAAAAATAAAGTTGTCGCTGCAGTTCCAGCACAAAAGATAGTAGATAGTAAGACTGACAAAACCCAACTCTTAACGACACTCGGCGGCGATGTCACAAAAAATAAAATTGTCGCCGAAGTTAAAGGGGTTTCAAAAGAAGAAAGAAGAAAAAAAGTCGCTAAAGCCCGAAAAGCTCTTGAGGCAGAGCAACAAAGAGCCGTAACCCTCAGGGCCCAGGCAGCGACAGCAAAAGAAAAGGCCAAAAGTAGTGCGGCCAAACGTCAGCGAGATCTCGGAACAAGTAAGGTAAACTCCTTAAAGGCTGGAGCAGACTATTGGTCAGGAGCTCAGGCTCAGATCTTTTTTGGAGACATTTTCGTAGATGAAGTTTTTGCCTTTCAGTTTGACGTAGTGACAAATAGATCTCCTGTGTATGGATATGCGTCAAAAGAATTCGATGCAATCGCAGAAGGAAACAGACTCGTGACAGGGAGCTTCGCCATTAACTTTATCCATCAGAGCTACCTTACTCTGACCTTAGCAGAGCTCGATAAAGATAAGAGAAAAATAGCAGGAGGGGATACAGCTGTCACCGATAGGGGATTCGCGGCCTACCAAACACTCTTTAAAAAACTTAATACCTTCAAGAAGAAGCAAGCCGCAAATCAATTGAAAAATCTTGGCAACACAGAGTTCCGGACTCTGATGAATAATAGCATTAAAGAGAAGATCGGTAAGTCGAAGGTGCGGGACAAGCCCATTCGGAATGGGGGAATAAGCGCTTTGTACTCAGGAATAGACTTGGATGATTATATCGAGCCGTTCTATGATACTGGCTTTTTTGACATCTACCTAACCTTTAAGGACCCGGCAACATCTATTAGTGGTATACCAACCTTGAAAAAAATCAGTAAAGCGACGATAATATCCTCCGGGATGGTAGTTAATTCATCCGGTGATCCAATACTTGAAACCTATAGATTTCTAGCAC